>Ga0114981_10000172_pt1 | contig 38647 bp, 34 predicted proteins | sample S_140806_MF_Meta_FD_87028 | JGI IMG/M metagenome (GOLD analysis project Ga0114981, IMG submission 87028) | Freshwater microbial communities from Lake Simoncouche, Canada to study carbon cycling - S_140806_MF_MetaG | ecosystem: Environmental > Aquatic > Freshwater > Lake | place: Lake...
CCTAAACGACCAGTAACAGGAGGAATATGGTCTAATGGGATTAAAACACTGTCGCTATTGTATCTTCCAAAAGTATAATTAGTAGAACCCGACAATGAAAAACGAATCAATGGTCGATATACAAATGAAATACCCCCTCCATAAATAAATGCTTTTGATTTATTTTGACTGGCATATACAGCAGTTAATTGACCATCATACAACACAGAATCTTTTCCATTAAAGGTAAATTTATCCGTAACGATTGCATTTTTAAAAACGGTATAAAAACCATACGCATTGAACTCTAATTTCCCATCATTATATTGTACTCCAGCTTCAAAATTTTGTGTAATTTCTGATTTTAAATTCACGTTTGGAACAATTAATCTTTGGCCACTTACCGATTCAAATACTTTAGTCATGTCATCAAAGTTTGGAGAACGAAATCCTGTTGAATAATTTAATGTCATTCTTAAGTCTGAAGAGGGCATGTATGCAATTCCTAAATTACCTGTCAATGATTTATTTTTTTGTTTTAAATCACTAAAAGGCAATTGAAATTGGATTGAAGTATCCACTAAAGTAGAATGTAAAGTGTTATAATTATATCGCAACCCATCATTAATAACCACTTTTCCATTATCTAATTTTAGCGTGTGTTGTGCAAATAAGCCAAATAAATTCATGTGGTTTTTCCCATCAGGATAACGAGTATCAATGTTTGTTTCAACACCCGTAATTATATCTTCTTTGAAAGCGGTAGATTTCAAATTATTCAACTGCCCATCTGTACCTAATGTTAACTCATGTTTATTGTCTTTATGGCGTAAAGCAACATTGTATCCAATCACATTTATTTTTTCATCTCTGTGATTCAGGGCTGTTTTTTTGTATCCTCTATTATGTCTACTTTCATTTACATATTGATGACTCATGGTTGCTGTAACATCATTAAAAAAACCTTTTAAATTATTGGCATCAAATTGATAGGCTATCAATGTTCTTGTTTGAGGACCATAATACCATGTTGCATTTTTTGCAATTCCTCCAGCTGTTTCTGTTAGCCTATCATATCGTGGAATGTTGGATGAAGTTGAATATTGCAAATTGATTCCATGTCGAATATTTTTACTCGGATTGAAACTAAATTTTTGCAAAATATCTATTTGTTTATATCCACTAGAAACTTGTTTGTAAGGATCTGTATTTGCAAGCATAGTGTCTGTATTATTAACCCTCACTACAACAAAAGGTTTTTTCCATAATTTCATTATCGAATCGACTCCATTTTTACCTTGCACCAAATCTCCAAAATCTGAAAAGGTAATATTTGTGTATGAAGCAAATGTATTTGTGCCTAAATGAATGCCTATATTTCCTGTTTGTTCTTGATTTGCAGAAGAGTATCTCATCAAAGCATTGGCTCCACTTAATTCAAGTCGCTTGGTTTTTCCAAATTTAGGATCTTTTGTTTTTAATATAATCACGCCGCCTAACGCATCGCTACCATGTACGGTGGAAGCTGGTCCATTTAATACCTCCACTTGTTCTAACGCATTTTGATCGACAGTTATGATATTTTGCAAATGACCAGCTCTGTAAATGGCATTGTTCATTCGTATACCATCAATATTTAATTGAATTCTACTTGCTTCAAAACCCCTAATTACAGGACTTCCACCGCCTTGCTGACTTTTTTGAACAAACACTTGCCCGGTATTGGTCAAAACGTCTGCCGTATTTTGAGCATTCATTTGAGCGATTTCTTTTTGAGAAATAACATCAATTTTTTGCACAATATTTTTTTTCTTCTCGGCAAATTTATTGCCAGAAATTACTACTTGATTTAATTGAACATTTTTTAAAGAATCAAGTTCTTGCTTTTGTGCGAAAGCTGCTTGTGCGCAAAATGCGCTTATAGAAAGTATGATAATTTTTTTCATTATAAAAATTTAGAGATCATCGAATGAACAATATGTAACAAAATACGATGGTAAATTCAATAAATAAAAAAAACCCCTCAAGAGGGGTTTTAGTGGTGTGAGAGGGATTTGAACCCCCGACACATGGATTTTCAGTCCATTGCTCTACCAACTGAGCTATCGCACCTTTTAATTAGGATTGCAAAAATAACAATTAATTGCAATTTGCCAATTATTTTTTTCTAGAATATGAAAACAAGTGAAATTAGTTTGCAAACTCACTCATAAATTTAATTCTCATCAATCTAAATTGCTCTTCGCTTAAACTATTTTCTTTTAATAAATCTGCCGCTTCATCTATATTTCCACTTTCACTGGATTGAAAAAAGTCAATCATGTCTTCTTGATCATATTCATCTACAAAATCATCAATACAATATTCTAAATTCAATTTGGTACCACTAGATACAATGGTTTCCATTTCCTTCAACAAATCAACCAATTTTAAATCTTTCATTTTAGCAATGGTTTCCAAAGCAATTTTTTTATCAATATTTTGAATGATAAAGACTTTTAAACCGCTTTTATTCACCACGCTCTTCATCACAAACTCATCTACTTTTTCTATATTGTTTTCTTCAACATAGGTAGCAATTAATTCAACGAATTTTTTACCATATTTTATTGCTTTTCCTTTACTGACACCCTGAACATTTTCCATTTCCTTCATCGAAGTGGGATAGTTGGTAGCCATATCTTCTAAAGAGTTTTCTAAAAAAACAACAAATGGAGGCACATTGTGTTGTTTTCCTACTTGTTTTCGAAGTTCTTTCAACATGTCTAATAAAACAGGATCCAATGCTGTAGAAGCCCCATTACCTCCATTTCCACCCACTTCTTCATCATCACCATCTGCATTTTCAAATTTGTGATTTAAGGATAGTTTTAATGAGAATGGTTTTTTCAAAAAGGCTTTTCCTTTGTCTGTCAATTTTAATAATCCATATTCTTCAATATCTTTTCTGATTAAATCTTCCACCATCATTTGTCGAACCAAAGAAAACCAAAAATGTTCGTCCATTTGGAAGTGAGCTCCCATGCTAAAACATTTTAATTTATCATGTTTATATGCTTGTATTTGTGTATTAGTTCGACCTAAAACGATATTGATAACATAATCTATTCCAAACATCTCTTTCAGTTCCTTAATGGCAACTAAAACGGTATGAATGGTATCTTTTACTTCTATTTTTTCTTTAGGATGTAAGCAATTATCGCACATACAATTACATTTATCCGCATTGTATTCTTCTCCAAAATAATGTAATAGTACTTTACGTCTACAAATGGCACTTTCTGCATAGGCAACGGTTTCACCAATTAATTGTGCACCCATCTCCCGTTCTGTTAAAGGTTTATCACGCATTAGATGTTCTAATTTTTGAACATCTTTATATGAAAAATAAAGTAAACATTTCCCTTCTAAACCATCCCGGCCTGCACGACCTGTTTCTTGGTAATAATTTTCAATAGATTTTGGAATATTGTAGTGGATCACAAATCGGATATCTGGTTTATCTATTCCCATACCAAAGGCAATGGTAGCAACGATTACATCTACATCTTCATGTAAAAATTGATCTTGTCTATCAGCCCTTGTTTTACTATCTAAACCAGCATGGTAAGCTACTGTACTGATGCCATTGGCAACCAATATTTCCGATAAGTCTTCAGTTGTTTTTCTATTGAGCGTATAAATTATTCCACTTTTCCCTCTGTTTTGTTGAATGAACTTAACAATTTGTTTTACGGTATGATCTTTTTTTCCTTTTGGAACAATCTCGTAATATAAATTGCTTCTGTTAAATGATGAAATAAAGACATTTGCTTTATTTAAAACTAAGTTCTTAACAATATCATCTTGTACTTTAGGGGTTGCTGTAGCAGTTAGTGCAATTACTTTTAAATTAGGATTGATGGTGTCAATAATTTCTCTAATTTTTCTATACTCTGGTCTAAAATCATGACCCCATTCAGAAATACAGTGAGCTTCATCTACTGCAATAAAAGAAATGTTTAATTCTTTTAAAAAAGCAACATTTTCTTCTTTCGTTAAAGTTTCTGGAGCCACATAAAGCATTTTGGTACCTCCTTTCGATAAATCTTCTTTTACTTTTTTTATTTGTCCTTTATTTAAGGATGAATTTAAAAAATGAGCAACATTTTCAATTTCACTGTAACCTCTTATTAGATCCACTTGATTTTTCATCAAAGCAATTAGGGGAGAGACAATGATAGCAGTTCCTTCGCTCATTAAAGCGGGCAATTGATAACATAAAGATTTACCACCTCCAGTAGGCATGATAACGAATGTATCATTCCCACCTAAAATACTCTGAATGATTTTTTCTTGATCTCCTTTGAATTTATCAAATCCAAAATTCTCCATTAATGCGCTTTTTAAATCTACTTTATTAACGCTTTTTACTTTTGCCATAAAACTATTTTATATCCCCTAAAAGTGTACATGTTTTTTATTTAAAGCTATGTAACTCCTAATTTAATTCTTTATTTCTCAATATGCAACAATTGTGCATATATTTTGGTTCACGAAGGTAATTTAAACAAAATAGAAAACCGTTTAATAAGACGTTAAAAAGAAATCATTTTTTTTACACTTCAATGAATGGGGTTTATGTATTTTTTCACAAAAAAATCTAGATTACTTAGTGCTTTATTCGGATATTTGACAAAATGAAAAAACTATTTTTCTTCCTTGTTTTCATATTGTGTACCAATGTAGTTTTTGCGCAAGATCAACTCATTAATGTTGCAAAGCAGTACTTTTTAGCAGGTGATTTTGAAAAAGCGGCTGCAACTTATAAGCAATTGGTTGTGTACAATGATGATAATCCTGAAATAATAGATGCTTATATTCAGTCTTTGATAGGGATTAAAGATTTTACTCAAGCTGAAAAATTTATAAAAGGGCAGTTAAAAAAGAAAAATAATAAATCGAAATACAATTTCTTACTAGCCAAAGTGTATAAGGAACAAGGCGAAACTAAAAAACCAACAAATATCATCAATGGAATCATTGATGATTTAAAACCTTTGCAAGAAGATATCAAAACGATAGCCAATGTATTCGAAAAAGCCAACATGCTGGATGAGGCTATCAAAACTTATGAAAAAGGGAAATTATTAAATAAAGACAATCCGTATATTTTTGCAGAAGAGTTGGCATTGTTATATGATAAAAAAGGGGATGCAAACAAAGCTACAACTTGCCTTTTAGATGTTTATATTTCTAATGCTGAGAAGTCGGAGGATGTAAAATCGGCTTTGATGCGCATATTGAATAAGCCTGAAAAAATAGTTGCTTTTAAGCAATTAGTTTTAAATAAATCCAATGAAAATCAAGATATCATTGCTTACACTGATTTGTTGGCTTGGATTTTGGTCCAACAAAAAGATTATGAAGGGGCTTTTTTGCAAATAAAAATCATTGACAGTAAATTGAAAGAACAAGGAAGACGTGTGTTGGGTTTTGCAAGAACTTGTTTGCGAGAAAATCAATATAAAGCTTCTATTTTAGCGTATAATTATGTGATAGAGCTAGGAAATGACATGCCATTTTTTCAAACTGCCAAAGGAGAAAAGTTGATTTGTTTAAAAAGACAATTAGAAAAAAACCCGCAGATCACTCCTGCAGATGTTGAAATTGTTGAAAAAGAATATGAATTATTTTTAACTCAATTTCCTGCATTTAGGTTAAGAGAACAAATGAGAGAATATGCCGATTTAGAAGCAAAATATGCGCATAACATTGACAAGGCTATTTCCTTATTAAAAGAAGTTATCGCTGCTAATAATGCTGAAAAAACATTTAAAGGTAGATGCAAATTAGACATGGGTGATTACGAACTGATTCGAAATGAAATTTGGGAAAGTACTTTATTGTATTCGCAAGTAGATAAAGATTTTAAACAGGATATGTTGGGCGAAGAAGCTCGTTTTAGAAATGCAAAATTATCCTACTATATTGGAGATTTTGATTGGGCGCAAGGACAATTGGATGTATTGAAAGCTTCCACTTCAGAGTTAATTGCAAACGATGCATTGAACCTATCGGTGTTAATAACAGAAAACAACCCCATCGCAGATAGCAATGTAACTCCTTTAAAAATGTTTGCTAGAGCCGATTTGTTGGCTTTTCAAAATAAAGATGAAGAAGCTATTGCCATTTTGGATAGCATTTCTACAGAATATCCTAAACACGTTTTAGGAGATAATATTTTAATGCAAAAAGCCAATATGGCCTATAAAAAACAAGATTATAGCGAAGCTGCAAGACTTTTTCAAAAAATAGCCACCGATTTTGGTGACGAAGTGTTAGCAGATGATGCTATTTTTAATTTAGCTCAAATTAATGAAACCTTCTTCAGTAACAAAGACGAAGCAAAACGCTTATATGAAGAGATTTTAACTAAATATCCAGGAAGTTCATTTGTCAACCAAGCTCGTAAAAATTATAGAAGATTACGAGGTGATAAAACAGATGTAGAAGTGCAATAAAGAAATAATCAATCATCTTTTAAAACTCATCCCATTGTTAGTCTATTTTATTAAAACTATTGTTATCCTTTGCATTTTTTATATGCTGTATCTATTATTTTTAAAGAATAATAAAAAATACAAATGGAATCGAATTTATTTGTTAGCTAGTTCATTGTTGGCTATGGTTCTTCCATTTTTTAATCATATTCATTTTTTGAAAAAATCAGTGATTGGCCCATTAAATCTAACGATTATTGCAGAAAATATTCATTTTTATACAGCCAATATTCAAACTAAAGAGCTTGAATTTGGAAAAATTATTTTTGGTATTTATGCAGTCGGTTTCATTTGGGGTTTATTGCGTATAATTCTTGGACTTATTGTTATTAAACGAATCAAAGAAAGCGCAAGATCAGAGCAAGTGGAAAATGAATTAATATATTTTAATAAAAATATAGAATCTCCCTTTTCATTTATTCGTAACATTTACATTCCTGATACATTTCGGAATACAGATGTTTTAAAAATAATTGTAAAGCAAGAGCAAGCCCATGTTTTATTACAACACAGTAGAGACAAAATTTATTTTTCTATATTGCAAGCCACCTGTTGGTTTAATCCATTTATTTATTTCTATCATAAAGAAATCGAATTAGTGCATGAGTTTCAAGCAGATAAATTATCTACTCAAGAATATGCAGCCGATGAGTGTACAGAAAATTTATTAAAAGCTGTACAATACAATCAAACGCCTACTCTTCTTGCCCAGCATTTTTTCAATCATTGTATTGAAAAACGAATAGCCATGTCACAAATAAAATCAGAACATGTAGGATTGCAAAAAGCAGCTGTCATTATTATAGGCATTATGGTTTCTATCACTTTATTGATTATTCAAAGTTATTGATTCAGAAAATAGTTGATTTGTTGGGTTTAATTATCTTTTTAATGTAGTGCAGTATTAAGTCCCAATCTAAAGTTCCGAATTTTAAATTAGAGGCTGAATTCACAACTGTAATGGAAAACAGATCGGATTTTTTTTACTTACATTTGCACAAAATTTATATTGATGTCAGTACATGCTTTAGGAATCAAAAAACTTTCTTTATCCGATATTGAAACTATTTTAAGTAGTCCGATAAAATTAGATGAAACATCTGTTGCCAACATTGAAAAATGTCGTGCTTATTTGGATAGCAAAATGAAAGAAGAAGGTAAAACTTTTTATGGCATTAATACAGGTTTTGGAAGTTTGTGCAACGTGAAAATATCGAATGATGATATTGAACAGTTGCAAGAAAACTTAGTGTTGAGTCATGCTTGTGGAATGGGAAATGAAGTGCCTCAAGACATCGTGAAATTAATGCTTTTATTAAAAGTGAAAAACTTTGTATATGGCAATAGTGGTGTGAGTTTAGAAGTCACTGAACGATTGATATCTTTTTATAATCAAAATATTTTACCGGTAGTATATCAATTAGGTTCATTGGGAGCCAGTGGTGATTTAGCCCCTTTAGCACATTTAAGTTTGCCATTATTGAATAAAGGAGAAGTATATATTGATGGTGTGAAACGCAATGCAAATGAATTAAGTTTTGAAGCATTAAAGTTGCAAAGTAAAGAAGGTTTAGCTTTATTAAACGGAACTCAATTTATGAGTTCGTATGCAGTTTGGTGCTTATTGAAAATTAAAAAATTGATTGAGTGGGCCGATGTTATTGCTGCCATTTCATTTGAAGGATTTGATGCAACATTAGAGCCTTTTACACCTAATATTCATTCGGTAAGAAACCATGAGGGTCAAATTCATGTGGCAAAAAATATGCTGCGAATTTTGCAAGGAAGTGAGATGGCAAATGGAACAAAAACACAAGTACAAGATCCTTATAGTTTTCGTTGTATTCCGCAAGTTCATGGTGCCACAAGAGATGCAGTGGCACATGTAGAAAAAATTGTTGAACAAGAGATTAATGCGGTAACAGATAACCCATTGGTATTTCCTGATGAAGATATGATATTAAGTGGAGGTAATTTTCATGGGCAACCGCTGGCAATTAATTTGGATTATTTAGCGATAGCTATTGCTGAGCTTGGAAATATTTCGGAACGCAGAACGTATTTACTCATTTCAGGACAGCGAAACTTACCTCCATTTTTAGTGAAAAGTGCAGGTTTGGATAGCGGTTTAATGATTGCTCAATATACCGCAGCATCTATTGTTAGTAAAAACAAACAGCTTTGCACTCCTGCATCAGTAGATAGTATTGTAAGTAGCAACGGGCAAGAAGACCATGTGAGTATGGGTTCAAATGCGGCTACAAAATTATATGAAGTTGTAAAAAATGTGGAAATGGTTTTGGCAATTGAATTATTAAATGCAACACAAGCTTTTGATTTCCGTCGTCCTAAAAAATCATCTGCTATGATTGAAAAATTAATAACAACATATCGAAAAACTGTTCCATTTATTGAAAAAGATAGAATCATTCATGATGACATGATGAAGAGTGTTGCATTTATGAATGAATATCAATTGGATTAAAAAATGAGTATTATAAAACTTACCGAACTTCCATATAAGCAAAAAGCCATTATTAAAAGTTTTGGTGAGACAGAATTGTATGTGAAATTATTAGAAATGGGCATTATCCCTGATGAAGAAATTTCGGTTGAATTAACAGCCCCATTAGGAGATCCAATAGCAGTAAATGTGGCAGGCTACCAATTAAGTTTACGTAAGGATGAAGCAAGTTCAATTATGGTAGAGTTAATTTGATAAATTTTAATAATGTCTAAAGAAATGCATCTTTCAACTCATAACTTACCAGTTTACTTCATTAGTGGTCTTGGTGCTGATAGACATGCATTTGATCGAATAAAATTACCTGAACAATTTTGTATAAATCACATAGATTGGTTAGAGCCTCAAAAAAATGAATCGATCGAACATTATGCTAAAAGAATGGCCGAACGAATGGATACATCTAGACCATTTGCATTAGTAGGTCTTTCATTTGGTGGTATCATGTGTATTGAAATTTCAAAATTATTTCCTGCAGAAAAAGTGATTCTAGTTTCAAGTATTGCAACTTATAACCAACTTCCCTGGTATTTACGACTCGCTGGTAATTTACGATTGCACAAATTAGGATTTGTATATCTTTTAAAAAATGCTGATTTTATGATGAATTATGTTTTTGGAGTGCATACACCCAAAATGAAAGCTTATTTGAAAGAAATGATTGACAAAACTTCTTCTAATTATTTATCGTGGTCTTTAGATACTATTTTAAAATGGAAAAACTCAATAAAGCCAACAAATGCAATTCAAATTAATGGAGAAAAAGACCTGTTGTTTCAATTAAAATATTGTCTACCAGACTATGCAATAAACAAAGGGAGTCATTTTATGATATTAACCCATGCTAATGAAATTAGCCAAATTATTGAAAAAGAGTTGAGCTAAAATTTACCAGTCAAATCCAGCATCAATGGTATCTTTCAAGTGATTAACCATTTTTAATGTGGCAGGACAATATTGAATATTTTGTTCATGAATATGATTAAAATCGTTGAATGGTTTACGTTTAAAATGTGGGAAGGTTGCACAATCATCTGGGCGTACTTCGTAAATCGAACAAAAGTTTGTTTTTTTATCTAAAAATTGGCATGGCTGTTTTTGGTTGACAATATCGCCATTGTCTTCGTCGGTTTTCAACCATTTATTATACATTTCAGTTTCCGTCATTCCTAAAAATGCAGCTATTCTTTTCAAATCTTTTTTAGTAAAAGTAGGCGTCATTGCTTTACAACAATTTGCACATTCTAAACAATTTACTTCATCCCATGCTTTTACACTAGCTTCTTCTACCAATTTATGAATGCCAATTATTTTTTGGTTTTCAAATTTTTTTAAAAAAAGGGTCAAGGAATCTTTTTGCTTTGGATAGTTTTTCTTTAAATATTGCAAAGGAGTTTGTGCCAATGTATGAAATTTTAGAATGACAAATATAACATAATATAAAGAAAATAGTTTTAGCTTTGTATTTCAAAGTAAAGATATGAATACAGTCCAAGAAAATCCTTTAGAGCAGTTACAACAGATTAAATCGATGATGGAAAAAAGCAACCGATTTGTGAGTTTAAGTGGTTGGGGTGGAATTAGTGCTGGTTTGTGTGCATTGGTTGGTGTTTATTTAGCATACGGAAAAATTAATAAAATAGGTTCAGGAAGCATTTATGAAAATTCATTTCCTAATCGTGAAGCATTATTTGTAGAATTAGTAACCATTGGGATTGGCGTTTTTATTGCTGCATTTTTGTTGTCTTTGCTATTTACTTATATACAAAGTAAGAAACAAGAAAGGCCGATTTGGGACGTTACTTCCCGTCGTTTGTTATTTAATACTTTATTACCTATTTTAATCGGTGGAATATTTATTCTTAAGTTAATTGAATTCAATTACATTGAATTTGTTGCATCTGGGTGTTTATTATTTTATGGATTAGGATTAGTAAATGGCAGCAAATACACATTAGGCGAAGTGCGATATTTGGGATACAGTCAAATTATTTTAGGTATTATTTCTTTATTTTTCTTACACCAAGGATTGTTGTTCTGGACCCTAGGATTTGGTATGATGCACATCATTTATGGCATAGCTATGTGGAAAAAATATGGTTATTAAATTATAAAAAAACGTGTGGCAGCTAACAACTGATATCTTATAAAATGAATCCAATAGAAAAATTAAATAAAATTTTTGATCATCGAATCCGACTAGGCATTATGAGTGCTTTGATGGTAAATGAAGATGTAAATTTTAATTTTTTGAAACAATTATTAGAAGTTACAGATGGCAATTTAGCCTCGCATATGAAGCCTTTAGAAGAAAATAAATATGTAAAAGTTTCTAAAAGTTTTATAGGCAAAAAAACCAATACAACCTATGTGATTACTAAGTTAGGCGAAAAAGCATTTAGAGAGCATTTAACTGCTTTGGAAGAAATGATCAAAGGACTTTAGGAAATAAATTTTTTTCCTATTCTATCAATGGTAACTTCCATATTTTCATAATTAAAATCTGGAAATTGTTTTAAAAATTTCGAATTGTCATAATTTGAAATTTGTTGAGCACTGTGTGCTGTTTCCTTTGTTATGGTTGCCACTTTGCCGCTTAGTATACTTTTTAAAAATGCTAAACGCCAAACCAATTCTGTTACCCATGTTGCCGCAAATCGATATGGAGGTTTTTTATTCATAGACACAGCCATCAATGTAAATATTTCTTTGAAAGAAAAATTACCAGCACTTAAAATAAATCGTTCATTATTAACATCACTATGCATTAATAATATCATCGCTTTCACCACATCTTTTACATCAACCCAAGCCGTTTTTCCATTGGTGTAATACGGAAATTCATCATGTACAATTTTAAATAAATTACTGCTACTTCTATCCCAATTCCCTTCTCCCAATACGATGGCAGGATTTACAATCGCGGCATTTAATCCTTCTCCAATTCCTCTTAATACTTCCATTTCGCTAAAAAATTTACTTTCAGAATAAGCAGAAATATTTTTATCTTTTATCCATTCAGTTTTTTCAGTAATCAAACCTCCATCATCTTCTTTTCCAATGGCAGCAATTGAACTTACATGAATCAATTTTTGAATATTTTTTTCAATTGAAAAATTAACCACATTAGCGGTTCCCTCAATATTTACTTCTTTCATTTTGTCATGTAAACGATGGTCGTAGCTAACCATGGCAGCACAATGATATACTTGAGTAATGGATGCAAATGCCTTCTCTAGTGAAATTATATCTAACACATCACATTGAAACCATTCAATATTTTTTTCTATAGTGTTGTCAAGAAATTTTGGAATGGATGTATAATATAGGGCTCTGATAGGAATATCCTTTTCACTTAATTGTTTTATTAAATGAAGACCCACTAATCCTGAAGCACCTGTAACCAATATCATGTTGTAAAAATAGAGTGCTTTTGTGTAAATAAAAAAAAACACCAACAAGAGTTGGTGTTTACTACTTTTTAGAGGAAAAATTAGCCCATTTTAGCATGACCAGCTTTTACTGCTGCTTCTGCATTTGCTTTTGAAAGCATAGTTGTCATTTTGTTGCCTTTACCATCATTCCCTTGAGCCATATAACCACCTCTAGAAGTTTGAGTAATAATTGCATCTTTCATTAAAACATTTTTCTCTTTAGTTTTCATGCAATATGCATGGATTTCATTTGCCATATTATTAATAATTTTTATTGTTTGAGTAAATATAATACTAAAATTGATATTTTTTAAATAACTCCTTTAAATTGTGCTAAAAAACGAACATCATTTTCTGATAATATTCGAATATCTTTTATGCCATATTGCATCATTGTCGTTCTTTCTACTCCCATTCCAAAGGCAAACCCATTATATTTTTCAGGATCAATGCCACAATTAATAAGTACATTCGGATGCACCATGCCACATCCTAAAATTTCTACCCAACCTGTGTTTTTGCAAACATTACAGCCCTTACTGTCACAAATAAAACAACTTACATCCATTTCTGCACTCGGCTCTGTAAATGGGAAATAAGATGGGCGGAATCGAACCTGTACATCCCCTCCAAACATTTCTTTTACAAAATGATACAATGTTTGTTTTAAATCAGCAAAGGAAACATGCTCATCAATATAAAGTCCTTCAATTTGATGAAAAAAACAATGTGCACGAGCCGAAATAGTTTCATTTCGATAAACTCGACCAGGAAAAATTTGTCGAATCGGTAGATTACCTTCTTTCATCGCCCGAACTTGAACACTGCTTGTGTGCGTTCTTAACAACCAATCGGGTTCTTTAGAAATATAAAAGGTATCCTGCATATCTCTTGCAGGATGATTTTCAGGTAAATTAAGTGCGTTGAAATTATGCCAATCATCTTCAATTTCAGGCCCTTCTGCAACACTAAATCCTATTTTTTCAAAAATAGAAATCATTTTATTCATTGTTAATTGAATAGGATGTCGAGCGCCTAATTCAGCAGGATAGGAAGGTAGAGAAAAATCAATGGAAGCTGTTTGGTCATTACTTTCTGTACTTGAATCTTTAAATTCATTGTATTTTGTTTCAGCAAAAACTTTGAATTCATTCATTTTTAGCCCAAAATCCTTCTTCAATTCAGAAGAAACATTTTTCATTTCCCCCATTAATTCTTTTACCAAACCTTTGGTCCCTAAAAAACGTATTCGGTATTTTTCTAAATCTTCTTGATTTTGAATTGCTGCTTCACGAATTTCGTTTTTAAGCGCTTCAATTTTATCCAATATATGTTGCATTCAGCAAATATAATTCAGTACGTTGAAAAAAGGTAAGATTAGAATTTTGTTCCTCTGTAATTAATATCTGAAATGTAGGCTTCTTTATTCTTCTTATTTTTTTGAGGAGGATAAATAGGTTTAGCTAAATTGATAAAAAAAGAAAGGGATGCACCAATACTTAAAAAGGCTATTTGTATGAAATAATTTTTTTCTAAATTAAGATATAAAATACCAATGATGCATAATGAGAATAGGATTGTAGTTAAGATTCTGGTCTTCATGTGTGAAATAAATCTGTGGTTATATATGTTAATGCAAAAATAATAAAAAATTAATACAAAAATCATGCTAGATAGTAAATTTTATAAATTTATCTTTGCAATATGCGAAAAATAGCGGCCCTTTTCTTGCGATATTTCCTTCAAGGGTTAATTATCATTTCTCCAATTGCCATTACCGCTTGGGCTGCTTATTCTATATTTGATTTTATTGATACTAAAATACCATCCATGCCAAGGGGTGTAGGTTTTGTAATTATCATTTCCTCATTGGTCGTGATTGGATGGTTGGGTAGCACTTTTCTTATTTGGAAATTATTGATCAATTTTTTTGACAGCATTTTAGAAAGAACCCCTTTTTTAAAATTTATTTATACATCTGTTAAAGATGTGGTTGAGAGTTTTATGGGTGATAAAAAGAAATTTACTAAGCCAGTTTTAGTAAAAGTTCGAACGAATCCTGAAATTTTTCAAATTGGTTTTATTACTCAAAAGGATTTGTCGAAATTGAATCTAGAAGGAAAAGTTGCCGTTTATTTACCCCATTCTTATGCAGTCAGTGGATTTTTATTTATAGTAGATATTGAAAATATTCAACCCTTAAATATTCATCCTTCCGATGCTATGAAAATGGCTGTGAGTGGTGGGGTTGCTGGTTTAGATATGGTTGCAAATAATCCTCAAAATAAAAATACTAAAAACTAGACATATACCCTTGTAAGATAATGGTTGCGCTAATTTCGTCTACCAGCGCTTTATTTTGTCTGTCTTTTTTTTTCATTCCACTGTCTAACATTGTTTGAAATGCCATTTTAGAAGTGAAACGTTCATCTACAATTTTAATAGGAATAGAAGGAATTTCTCTTTGAAATGCTTCAATAAATTTTTCAACGAATGGGGTTGCATCGGTAGCTTCGTTTCGCAAATTTTTAGGCATGCCTATTAATACTAATTCTACAATTTCTTCTATAAAATACTTTTTTAAAAATTGCATCAATTTGCCAGTTTCAACAGTGGTTAATCCACTCGCAATAATTTGCATTGGATCAGAAACTGCAATACCTGTTCTTTTTATTCCGTAATCAATTGCTAATAATCGGGGCATAATTTAAATTTATTGCATAAACAAAGCAACCATCACAAAAATAGCAAACACAACGCTAGCTATGCCATTCGTAGTTGCAAATGCCATATTTACTTTACTGATGTCATTTGGTTTTACCAACGTATGTTGATATATTAATAAACCTATAAATACGATAGCACCCATCCAATATATGAAATTAAAACTACCTATAAAGCCAATTGCCAAAACAATAATTGCTGTAATGAAATGCAATAAAATAGACACTACCAATGCATTTTTTCGACCTAATAATGTAGGTATCGAATTTAATTGATGTTCTTTATCAAAATCCTCATCTTGTAAAGCATATAATATATCAAAGCCACTTACCCAGGTTAACACTACAAATGAAAATAATATTGGCAACAAATCAAAAAAGCCGGTAACGGCTAAATAGGCACCAATAGGAGCTAGTGATAATCCTACACCCAAAACTACATGACACAATGCAGTGAAGCGTTTGGTATAACTATAAAATAATATGGTAAATAATGCTACCGGTGATAAATACAAACAGATATTATTAATAAAAAATGTAGTTGCAATAAATAAAACCCCATTAATTATTACAAATAATAATGCATTTTCTTTTTTGATAATGCCTGCAGGTATTTCTCTAACTGCTGTTCTTGGATTCAGTTTGTCAAATTTTTCATCGATGTAACGATTAAAAGCCATGGCAGCGCTTCTGGCAAAAATCATGCATAAGATGATAGCAATAAATATCTTCCAATCAAACGCTTTATTTTCATAAACCACCGCCAAAAAAAAGCCTATTAAAGCAAACGGCATAGCAAATATGGTATGGCTAAATTTTACTAATGATAAATAATTTGAAAAAGATTTGAATAATTTCACTTTACAAAGATTGAACGCTTTTAGGAAATATTCAAATTAAAAATGAAAGTTTATGAATTGACGTATTAATTCATTGCCACATCCACAAATCAATATTATATTTGCATACCCCATGGCAGAAAATTATGTAGTATCAGCAATTAAGTATCGTCCCCAGCACTTTAACACAGTAGTTGGTCAGTCGCATATTACGACTACTTTAAAAAATGCTATTAAAACAGACCAATTAGCGCATTCATTTTTGTTTTGTGGACCAAGAGGGGTAGGTAAAACAACTTGCGCTCGTATTTTAGCAAAAACCATTAATTGTACCAACAGAACTGGCGATGCTGAAGCTTGTGATGTTTGTCCATCTTGTACTTCATTTAAAGAAAATACATCTTTTAATGTACATGAATTAGATGCTGCTTCCAACAATTCGGTAGATGACATTCGTGATTTAATTGAACAAGTTCGATTTGCACCTCAAGGTGGTAGCAAATACAAAGTGTATATTATTGATGAGGTACACATGTTGAGTAGCGCTGCTTTCAATGCTTTTTTGAAAACGTTAGAAGAGCCACCATCTTATGCAATATTTATATTAGCGACTACCGAGAAGCATAAAATTTTACCAACGATTTTATCTCGTTGTCAAATATTTGATTTTAATCGAATTACTACAAAAGATACGGTTGAACATTTGCAAGAAATATGTGTAAAAGAAAACATCGAATCTGAAAAAGATGCCTTGCATTTAATTGCACAAAAAAGTGAAGGTTGCATGCGTGATGCATTGTCTATTATGGACAAAATTGCAAGTTTTAGTAATGATAAAATTACCTACACATCAACTGTTGAAAATTTAAATATTTTAGATTACGATTATTATTTCAAATTGATAGAATCACTCATGATGCAAGACATGGTGGGTGTGATGTTGTTGTTTGATGAAATTAATAATAAAGGTTTTGAAGGCGATATGTTTTTAAATGGTTTGACAGAGCATTTCAGAAATTTATTGATGTGTAAAGATGCTAGAGTAGCTAAATTAATGGACTTGCCCGATAATATTAAAGCAAAATACTACACGCAAGCAAACCAAGTGAGTAATGCTTACATCATCAATGGAATTTCGATTACCAACCAATCTGAAATTGGTTTTAAACAATCTCGCAATAAACGTTTACATGTAGAATTGGCATTAATAAAATTAAATTATTTAAGCAATGCCATTCAAGTTTTGAGCGACGAAGATGGTTCGCTTTTAAAAAAAAAATCTTAACCGAGATTGAGATCGTCATTCATCGAGGTAAAAATATGTTGCCTATTGAACTGAAAAATGATATTCCTGATTTAGAAGAGGTAAAAGCAATAACCCCTCCACCAAATAGAGTAGAAGAACCTACAATTATACAAAATATTCCATTGCAAGCTCCGGTGGAAATTCCTAAACCAAAAGAAACACACAACGTGTCATTAAGTGGATTAAGAGGTTTGAAAAACACGATTAAAGAGCAATTAGCCAATCAAGTTAGTAAAGAAAAAATTCAACCAACACAAGAAAACATTCAACCTTTATGGCTGGAGTTGGTAGATATTATGTTTGCTAAAAAAGTAATTTCAAAAAATATGTTGTACGAAAGTGAATTTGTTTTTACTGATAATCATATTGAAGTGCTAGCCAATCTTTCGGTATATGATTATTTAACAGCAGAACGATTGACATTGTTAGATTGGTTTAAACGTAAATATCAGAATGAGGCTATCAATGTGATTATAAATGAAAAAGTAATTTCCGAAAAAGATTCAGACAATACTATTTTAAGTACCCGTGAAATATTTGAATTAATGGCAGCGCGAAATCCTTCTTTGCGTTTATTGAAAGATAAACTGATGTTAGATTTTGAGATGTAGAAATTTATAACCGTACGAAGTTTAGAATGACTTGCACTATCTCTCTTGATATAATCTTTCGGAATGAGGATATTTCCGAATGATAATTTTTTAATGTTTAATTTTATTTTTTCTTTTGAAATATATACAATTTATTTCTTTGGCAAAGCAGGCAATTTCCCAATCAATGAAATTTCTTTTTTAAACAATAAATAATTCACGGCCATTCTTAACTGACCAAAACTAAATTCATCATTCAATTTTTCTTTGATGACCTTGGTTGTGGCATCTGTCGAAGTTTCGTAAGCTTCCTTTATTTTTTGAATTTGAGTAGGATTCAAAAACGATTCAATTCCTAATTCTCCTGTAATAATATATTCGCTCAAATGTCCTTCAATAGTGCTTTTTGCCAATTTTCTTATTTCAACAATTTCATCAATTGTTTTCCCCCCTTGATAATAAATTAAGGAATCTTTGGAGCTATCGCCTTTTTTTATTTTGGGCGGAACGATAATTTTAACAGCTTCTTCTTTGCTATAGGGTTTTAAATTTTTTGCGATCAACTCTCCATTAAAACTGGCTTTTTGTAATTCATTTATTTTATGCCACCAAATCATATCTATTTCTTGTACTTTGGCGAAATAGGTTCGCATTCTTGATCTGTTTTGCAAGCCTTCTAAAAATTTACTCAATGGCATTATTAAATCATCATAAATAATTCTAGTAAAATATGCTATAGCTTTTTCCATTCGTTGCAACAATTTAGTTGCATTATCGCTTATCAACATGTCATTCATTAAAGCTTGCAGCTCTGACTGAAATTTTTGACTAATTTCTTTTTGCTCTTTTGTTTTATTGATGATGGATTTGCAAAATGCGGAGGCTTCGCTTTTATCTGTAATTGCTGTCACGGCAATAGTTTCATCATGTAGCTCTTGTGCTGCATCTATCATTTTTGTCCATTGAAACAAGCGTTGCAAACGTTCTACTTGAAATAATTTCCGATCCTCATTTAATTGTCGTTCCAATTCATCTTCTTGCAATTCATTTCGTCCAAATTCATTGATACGTTCATCACTGTGAATAGATATTGCGGTAATCGGTGAATGTAAAACCAAGCCTTCTAAGGAAGTACATCTACTCAAAGCCACATAAACTTGCCCTGCTGCGAAAGAATACCCTGCATCAATGATGGCTTTTTCAAACGTTAAACCTTGGCTTTTATGAATGGTAATGGCCCAGGCTAAACGCAAAGGATATTGTATAAATTGTCCTACTATTTTTTCTTCAATTTCATTTTTTTCTGTGTTGAGTTCATAGCTTACATTGTCCCATGTTTCTTTTTCCAGCACCAAAAATTCGCCAGTTTCAGGAAATTGTACGGTTATTTCATCGTCTTTTATTTTATGTATGACAACTATTTTTCCATTGTAATATTTTTTTTCAGGGCTGCTGTCATTTTTTATAAACATGACTTGTGCGCCTTCTTTTAAACGCAAAATCATTTCGGTTGGCAATTGTTTTTCGCCAAAATCATTTTTTATTTCACCTTTAAATTCATGCATCCGAGCATTTAATATATTGAGCTCATGTTCATTTATTTTATCTGCTTTAAAGTTGTGCGAGGTAAGGGTGATGTATTGATTGGCTTCGCCTTTAAAATTGGGTTTGTATCGCTGGTTTAATAATTCATAATCATCAAATTCTAAGCGATTATGGCGTACTTTATTTAACAAATCAATAAACGTTTCTTCTGTTTGTCTGTATATTTTTTTTAATTCTACAAACAAGGGTTTAGTTTGTTCAAAAACCTTAGCATGAAAAAAAAAGGGACTTATATAATGTTGATCAAATAGGTCTTTGTCATTGTCTGTTACCACAGGAGGCAACTGGTAAAGGTCTCCTATAAATAACATTTGCACTCCACCAAACGGACGTTGGTTTCGTCTGAAAGAGCGTAAAATAGTGTCAATGGCATCTAACATATCTGCACGAAGCATGCTGACCTCATCAATAATTAAAAGTTGTAATTCCTCTAATAATTTTCGTTTTTGACTATTAAAACGAATATTTTTCAATAAGGTATTTTTATCAACTACGTTGGCATTCATTCCGAAACCAGAAGGTGCATTGGGTATAAAAGGGTTAAAAGGCAACTGAAAAAAAGAATGCATCGTTACGCCACCTGCATTAATAGCTGCGACGCCTGTAGGAGCAACCACTACCAAGTTTTTTTCACAATTCATTTTTACATAGCGCAAAAAAGTTGTTTTACCTGTACCGGCTTTACCAGTCAGGTATATATGCGAATTGGTATCATTCACAAAACCATAAGCTAACTTAAATATTTTGTTTTGATTGTCTGTTGTCATTTTTTAAAGGCCTTCAAATGTAGGTAAAAGATGTCAGCTGTTAGGAAAATAGGATTGAAAATTATAAGTATGAGCTATAGAAATGGTACATTAAAAAATAGGATTGAGTTTAAACCCAATCCTAATTAGATATACTTCTCCTGTGGATAGAAAATTTTAACCCTGAATGGTACTTCCTTTTTTATCTAATAATAAAATTTCATTGACTACAATTTCGGTCGTATTTCTTTTAACTCCGTCTTTGTCAGTATAGTCCCTATAGTTCAATTTTCCTTCCACACAAATTTCACTTCCTTTGGTGGTATATTGTTCCAAAATTTCAGCCAATTTACCCCAAGCTACTATATTGTGCCATTGAGTTTCAGTAACTTTTTCATCTTGTAAGTTTTTATAGCTTTCGGAAGTGGCTAAACTCACTCGTGCTACTTTTTTACCATTATCAATGGTTTTTACTTCTGGATTTTTTCCTAAATGTCCAATTAATTGAACTTTGTTTTTTAATGCGTACATGATTTTTTCTTTTAAGGTTTTAAAATTTATTTCAATCAATTCTTCAAACGTCTTCGATAAATTGATAATGCAAAGATGTACTGATACAAAACCCTGAGCCGGTATTTAATTGTTTATAGTCGATTATAATCGTTTGTTGTCGATTAGTAGGTGATTTTAAAAGAAATGAATGGATTTATTTTTCATTATTTAAAAAAGAATATATTTACGTATAAATCAATCCTATGAATCCTACTTGGAAACAATCTCCGTTTCTACGTCTACTTCTGCCTATGATTTTAGGAATTGTCTCTTATGTTTGGATTCCTAAATTACTCATCTATCCGGCTTGTACGCTTGGTTTAATGAGTTTAGTTTTCATCATAAGTTTTCAATTTTTAAAAATAGGATCTCGATTCAAACTAAAAATAATCAGTGGTATTTTAATTCATACATTCATTATTTCAATTGGATATATATTACCGTATATAACCGCTATTGAAAATAAGAAAAATGGGTATCAATTAAAAAAAGATAACTATGAATATGCTCTTGTTCGCTTAAATTCAGCATTGGAAACAAAACCAAAAACCTACAAAGCCATTGTTGAAATTAAACAATTAATTGATCACAATAATTCCATTGAAACCCAAGGCGAGGCCATTATATATTTTCAAAAAAATGAAAAGAGCAAAAAGCTACAGGAAGGTGATTGGATTTTAGTTAAGCAAAAATTTCTACTTATAAAAAATACCAATAATCCGGGTTCATTTAATTATGCCAATTATTGCCATCTAAGAAATATATATGAGTCTGCCTATGTAAGAGAGCATGAATTTCAATCCATCAATAAAAATACCGCGACAAGCACATCTCTTTTTAATTGTTGGAATTCCAATACCCGAAAAATATTAAATCAATATATTACCGATTCAAGCGCCAAAGGAATCGCAGAAGCATTGCTCATTGGTTATCGCAAAAATGTAGATGATGAAACATGGCAGTCGTACTCCAATACTGGTATTGTGCATGTTATCGCTATCTCTGGTATGCACATGGCGATGATTTATGGCAGTATGATTTGGTTGCTGTTTTGTATTCCATTTTTTAAACGAAAAAAAATCGGAGCTTATGTAATTGCCATTTTAACAATGTGGTTGTTTGCTTGTTTAACCGGATTGCCACCCTCTGTCACTCGATCAGCCATCATGTTTACTTTTATAGGAATTGGTGAAATTATAGATAGAAAAATGTCTATATATAATAATTTAGCTGCATCCGCATTTTGTTTATTATGTTATAATCCATTTTGGTTATTGGATGTAGGTTTTCAATTATCCTATACTGCAGTTTTAAGCATATTGATATTTTTTGAAAAATGCTATCAACTAAAATATTTCTCAAATTATATTTTAGATAAAATATGGTCCTTGATGGCTGGAACCTTATCAGCACAGGTGCTAACGCTTCCCATTATTATTTATTATTTTCATCAATTTCCGTTACTTTTTTTAGTAAGTAATTTAATAGCCATTCCCATGACTGGTTTTATTTTATATGCCGAAATAGGTTTGATTTTATTTTCATGGTTTACACCATTAGCAAAAATTCTGGGAGGGGTTATTTCAAAAAGTATTTTGTTTTTAAATTTCGTTGTTTTAAAAATGAGCGAATTTTCATTTATTTCTTGGACAGCCATTCAAGTAAATGAGTGGCAAGTGATGTTGCTTTTTTTGTGTATTATTTTTTTAGGAGTTTACATATATTACAAAAAAGCGAATGCGCTCATTGCTTCTTTAATTGCTATGTGTGTGTTTTTAATAAGCACTCTTATTATTCGAAAAGAAAAATTACAACAACAAAAAATGATTGTTTATAGCCTACCCAAACAAAGTGCCTTGGGTTTTGTCAATGGCAATCAAATTTATTTTACCTATCATTCCACTTCCAAAGGCGATGATAAATTTACGTTTACACCTAGTAAAATCTTTTTTCAAGCAAAAGAAACGAGCGGACATTTTATACAAAAGGAAATTACCGAATCAATTCAATTGTATAGTATGTCTGGCAAAAAAATAGCCATTGTCAATTCTTTAAATATTTCAACTATCCAACCAATAGAAATAGATTATTTGATCATTGCTAAAAAATGCTTTGCTACCAAAGAGTGGATTAATCTGCATTTTAAAACAAACTATATCATTGTTGACAATTCCATACCATCCTGGAAAATGAATGCATTCAAAGAAAATCTAAGAGGCATAAGCACTCCTGTTCATTATGTTTCAGAGCAAGGGGCTTTTGTGGTTGATTTATAAAGAGTCATATTTCATAACAAATTGTGTTCGTGTTATTTGAATAATTTAATTCATCAAATCAACTGTCTCTTTTTATTGATTATATATTCTAATGCTTCGTCTTCAGTAAATATGGTTAAGTCTGCTATACTAATTTCATAAATTTCTTCTATAACTTTTTCTTTTTTAGGACAAATGCCTGTTTTGCCATTTTCAATATTGCTATAATCTGGTTGAGAAACCCCAAGTTTTTGTGCAAGATAGCTTTGAGAATAATGTTTGTAATAGCGAAGCACCCTTAGGTTGCTAGCCAAGTTATTGTTTTTCATAGTAGGTAGTATTTATGTATTATTAGAAAGTGAATTTAATTAAAATATTTTGAGTAATAAAAAATATATTGAACAAGCTAACAAAATACACTAATAAGTTATTAGTAAAAACTAATAGTTTATTAGTACCTAAAAATACATTGTTGTCAAAAGAGTCTCTAATTTTATATTTCATAAATCACATATAGGGGTGTTGCCTCAGAGCCAGAAAACCAATGAAGAATTTTAATTTTTTGAATCCCTGAAATTAAAGAGATAATTATATGCAAATATTTGGACTACGATATTTTTCAATTAAAGCCGAAAATGAATTATTTGATTTGCCAGACAATTTAAAATCAAAAGACTTATTTTTATATGCGCTAAAAAATAAATCCATTGTTACTTATTATAATAAAACGTACACGGTAAGATTAATTAAACAAACGGTCGATAATCGATATCTAGTAGGATACTTTCTAAAAAGTATAGATACGCATATAATAAATTTAGATGGAAAACTTTTTGTTGAAAAAGATATTGAAAATTGGGAAAAACTATTTTTTGTTATAGATCAAGAAAATCAAATTTTTGCATCTCAGTTAAGCACAAATATTGCAACATCCGATAATGTAAAGAATGTATTGAAATTATTAATTGATAAAAACTTATCTAATTATGGATATACTGTAAAGCTAGATTTCATTGCTGATCAGTATAAATTTTGGTCAATACTAAAAACTTCACAAGGTATATATCAAATTGCATTTAAGTTAAATGCACCCAATTTATTTGGTGGTAGTAAAAAAGCGAATGAATGGCTCACTACACTAAAAGAAATTTCTAACATGACCACGGTTGCTGTGGACGTCAGAAACGATCGGGCATCTTTAAAATACGATCCTGAAGAGCTGGAATCTTATAGAGACTATGCAGATTCAGGTGGAGGAAGTTGGACATTAAAAGTTTTACAAAATAATATACCCAAAAGTTATAAAAGCTCGGAACATTTAAGGCATAAAGAACTTGATTTAGAGGATGATTCGCCCCGTTTTATTATTAATAACATTGGTTTTATTATTGAAAAAATGAAAAATATATTTGACATATTAAATGAGTAGATTAATTATAACATCAACTGTAGGAATATTGTCTTATTTTATTTGTCTTTGGACAAAAGAGACAATTTTAGAAATATTATTGGATAAAATATTTTTCAATACACTATCCATATTAATAGGCCTCTCTATTGCAATTGTAGGAATATTTTTAGGTTCAGTGAATAGCTTGTACTTATCATTATATAAAATGGTTAAAAAAGATGGTACTCAATTCTCGGATTCTGAAATTGAAGGTATTAAAATTGGTTTGGATAGTTTAATCAAAGAATTAAAACAAAATTCATTACTATCAATCTATGGATTGGTCACCATAATTCTTTTATATATATTCAAAACAATTGACATACCACATATTAGATGGTTCATTCATTCATGTGTCATAACAAAAAATTTTACCATTCATTTATTCATCATATTTATTTCAGCACTGATATTTTGGACAATTATAGATAGTATTAAAGTAGTGTTTAGTATTACAAAGTCATTTGAATTTACGAGAGAAGCTAATCATCCAAGAAAATAAAAAAAACCATTATCTGTTTTTTTCAATTCTTTCTCTTATTTGATATCTTAATTTACATTAAAAATAGATTTCTTTCCGTGTTTAATAATAAGGATAGGGTAATTGGAAAGCTATTCAAAAAAATAGTGAAGAAAATGGTCGTGGAATGATAAGTGTTTGTCTTTTTAATTGTAAAGCCAATTTGCTTTCATTAGTTTTGCACAACTTTATATAATTTATCAAATACTTTCATGAACAAGAAAATTTCTTCCGCATTGATTTCCGTTTTTTATAAAGACGGGTTAGAAACGCTTGTGCAAAAATTGCACGACCTAAACGTAACCATTTACTCAACTGGAGGCACACAACAATTCATAGAGGCCCTCAATATTCCCTGTATTCCTGTTGAATCGGTTACCAATTATCCTTCTATTTTAGGGGGAAGAGTAAAGACCTTGCATCCTAAAATTTTTGGAGGCATTTTGGGTCGTAGAAACTTGGACCAAGATTTGCAAGAAATGAAGGAATATGAAATTCCTGCTATTGATTTAGTCATTGTAGACTTATACCCCTTTGAAGAAACATTGGCCAGTACTAATGAAGAAAAATTAATTATTGAAAAAATCGACATAGGCGGCCCATCAATGATTCGTGCGGCCGCTAAAAATTTTAGCGATTTAACCGTACTTGCATCCAAAGAGGACTATGCTGTTTTAGAAAATCTATTATCCGCGCAAAATGGCGAAACTACTCTGGAACAACGCAAATCTTTTGCAGCAAAAGCATTCAAAGTGGTGATGGATTATGACATTGCCATTTCAAATTATTTTAATATCCAAACATCGCCATTGAGATATGGCGAAAATCCGCATCAATCTGCCAGTTTCTCAGGAAACTTGCAGGAAATTTTTACTCAAATGCATGGCAAGGAGTTGTCGTATAATAATTTAGTGGATGTAGATGCAGCCGTTCAATTAATACATGAAATTGCTATCAATGCAGAACCCGTATTTGGAATAATAAAACACACCAATGTTTGTGGTATTGCTTCTAAACCTACCCTTATCGAAGCTTGGAAAAACGCTTTGGCTGGTGATCCCGAAAGTGCTTTCGGTGGTGTTTTAGTGACTAACGGAATCATTAATAAAGAAGTGGCAGAAGCTATTCATGAAATCTTTTTTGAAGTTTTAATTGCGAAAAATTTTGATGCGGATGCATTGGAAATTCTTCAGCAAAAGAAAAATAGAATTTTATTGGTGTTGAACGATGTGACATTGCCTCCCACATCTACAAAAACAATATTAAATGGATCTATTTCTCAACAAGTTGATAAAGGCAACTATGTAACTTGGAAAGAAGTAGGAGGAAGAGAAACAACGGCTTCTGAAAAAGAAGACTTAGCTTTTGCAAATATGATTTGTAAACAATTAAAATCGAACGCGATCGCTTTAATTAAAAATAAACAATTAATTGGAAAAGGTTGTGGACAAACCTCCCGAATTGATGCATTGCGTCATGCCATTGAAAAAGCCAAACATTTCGAATTTGATTTGAATGGCGCAGTGTTGGCATCCGATGCATTTTTCCCTTTTGATGACTGCGTAAAAATCGCCCATGAAAATGGGATTGAGGCATTTATTCAACCTGGAGGAAGTATTCGAGATAAAGACAGCATTCAATATTGTGTAGACAAAGGGCTATCTATGGTTATTACTGAAATGCGACATTTTAAACATTAATATTTAATTAACCACTGCGTTTTTAACATTATATAAATGCATTAGTCTTATATTTGAATAACAAAAAATAAATCATCATGTTTAAAAAAATATTTTTAAGTGCTGTGTTCGTTTTAGGTTCAACAGCCATGTTTGCTCAAACACAAGAATTACCAACTACTACAGTTCGTGATATAAATGGAAAACAAATATCGTTTAATGAGGCATTTGAAAAAGGGAAGGTAACCCTGGTTAGTTTTTGGGCTACATGGTGTGTGCCTTGTAAACAAGAAATTAAAAATATAAAAGGGAAATTAGAAAGTTGGAAAAAAGAAGCAGATTTTAATTACATGACGGTTTCTATTGATGATTCGAGAAACACTGCCATGGTTAAAACATATTCAAAATCTCAAGGTTGGAATTTTCCAGTTTTATTAGATCCTAACAGTGATTTGAAACGCTCTCTCAATTTTCAAAATGTTCCTTACACCATTATTGTAGATCAAAATGGAAAAATAATATACCAACACACTGGTTATGAAGAAGGAGGTGAGAATGAGTTGTTTGACATGATAAAAAAATTAGCCAATACAAAATAATTCATACTCAATATATATTTTTAAAAGCTGACTTAATTAGTCAGCTTTTTTATTGTTTTTAAGTCAGTGAATTTTAAAAACAGATATAAGAAAGCTAACTAAAAATATCATACGGATAAGTTAGGAGTGCAACAACCCTTTCGAATCAACTATAAAATTCCCTCTCGAATGATATCATGCATATGCAAGACTCCAGCATATTTTTGTTGGTCTAACACAATTAGCTGCGAAATATTATTCGAGCGCAATATATCCAATGCATGGACTGCTAATTCGGTTTGTTGAATAGTTTTCGGAGACGGATTCATAATGTCTTTAGCTGTAGATGATTTAATATCTAAATCTTTTTCCAACATTCTTCTGATATCACCATCTGTAATAATACCAGCTAAAGTTCCATCGTCATGTAAGACAGCTGTAGTACCCAATCGCTTCGTTGTAATTTCAACAATGGTATCTTTTAAATTCGTATGAGTAAATACTTTTGGCATTTCATTTTTCGAACTTAAATCCTGTACAAGTAAATATAAGCGTTTGCCTAAGGCGCCACCAGGATGATATTTCGCAAAGTCTTTGGGTGCAAATCCTTTTAATTTTAATAAACAAACGGCAAGCGCATCACCCATGACTAATTGAGCGGTGGTGCTGCTAGTAGGTGCTAAATTATTCGGACAAGCTTCTACATCCACAGTTGAATTAATGATATAATCGGCATGAGTTGCTAAAAATGAATGTACATTGCCACACAAAGCAATTAAAGGATTTCCAAAATTTTTTATTAACGGAGTTAGTACTTTTATTTCTTCGCTCTCTCCACTTTTAGAAATAATCATTGCCACATCATCATTTTGTAACATACCCAAATCGCCATGAATTGCATCTGCTGCATGCAAAAAAATAGAAGGTGTTCCAGTGCTGTTTAAAGTAGCTACTATTTTTTGTGCGATTATGGCACTTTTCCCAATGCCACTGATCACTAATCGGCCTTTGCTTTCATGAATCGTTTTTACAGAGGATAAAAAATCATCATCTATAAATGATTTTAATTTCTCTATCGAACGAGTTTCTATGGCAATGGTTTCTAGTGCTGTTTCAAAAATTAATTCTTTGTTCAATTTTTCTTTATTATTAAGCAAATGTAATTACCATTTTGCAATTTTGAATGTTTGTGTTTGCGTACCTATTTTTAGGGTTAGTAAATAAATACCTACATGAAATTTTTCTGGAGAAATTGCAATGCTTTTTATAGAAGTTAATCGTTCATGTGAAACTATTTTTCCCGCCATATCTGTGATTGTGTAACTGCCATTTGCATAATTTTGAAATATTACAGCAAGTGGATTTTCTCCTTTTGCAAACCCCATTGTATTTACCAATTGGCATAAAGAGGAATTTTGAATTTCAGCTATTGAAACGGGCAAACAACTTGAATTTAAAATATTTCTAAGTTGAAAATGGGCGCAAATGGTGGGTGTATTGATTCCATTAAATAAGAGAGAATCTGCTTTTAATACATACATAGCAGCTTCAGGTAATGTGGTGCTATTGGTAAAAAAATGCAATGACTCTAACATTAATCGATCGGTTATGGTATTTCCTAAATTGGTAGAGATTGCACTCATTGCGCTGTTCCAAATTTCGCCAAGTCGATAAATGTCGTTAGTGGTTCCATAATTTGCAGTAGTATTTGCTATTCTTCCAGGCCAAAATGGATTATGACCGTCCCAGCTAAACATATTTTGCCAATTATATGTATTCAAACTTCGAGAGTATGAAGTGGCAAAATAATCTGCTAATCCTTCATCTAAACCAGCACGTTCATTGCTAAAATTATCATTTCCATTTGCGCTCCAACTAATTCCATGACAATATTCATGAATAATTACATCTGCATCTTCTGCATCATCAACGCCACCCGTTCCAAAACTTAACGTTGGATTACCTCCATTGCGCATAAAAACTGAATTGTCGGTACCAAATTGTCCATGTGCATCGGCTGTAATGCCTCCAGTTAACAATGTATCGTAACCAATAGAGGCAATATAATTTTGAAATTGTGTGATGTGGTATACGATATTACATTCTTCAAAACCGGGTTGATTTCGAGTAAAAATAAAATCAGGAATCACATTGGTCGTAGGTGAAATATTCGGGCTTTCAAAATCCTCAATTCGCACAAATCCATTTTCTAAAGAAAATGTTTGATTGCTGTTATCATAAGAAATTGGCAAGTTTACTGTAAAGTAAGCACTATTCATCCAGGTATCATTGGCATCATTATTGTCAATATATATACCACCATATAGTTTGTTTAAGGTAGTTAAAGGATCTGGTTTGAATACTTTTGCAGCAACAAGGGTATCTTTTATTAAATATCGAGCATAATTGATTTCTTTCAAAATGACGCCATCCAAGTTTACTAAAATGGCTTCATCTAACGATTGATTCCATGCAGTTAATTGTAAAACAATTTGTGGTTTTTCATTTTCAAAATAAATTTGATATTGTTTCGATTTAACTAATTGAATGTCATTCCATTTTGATAAAATTGTTTGGTCTATATTTTTTTTATTCCATTTATTTAATTCATTTTCTACATTATAGCTTTCTAACAGAGCAAGATTGGGGCATTCTTTTTTTACAGAGAGAATATTAAATTGATTATCTAAAGAAATTTTAATGGTATGATTGTAGATGGGCACATTTTGAAAACAAACAGTGAATAAAAAATGTTTTGAATGTTTTGAATGTTTTGAAAAGGTGAATTCTAGGGAAATATCTTTTTGATTTAAACCGTCTAATTCAGCAATCAAAAATTGTTTAATTCCTTCGATTGATTTGTTTTCTAATTTTTTATTAATTGAATATAACTGGGCATTTAAGGGAACAGTAAATAATAATAAAAATCCTAGAAGAATTACTTTCATGATTTGAAGTTACGAAAATAATTATTAATTTTTTTCAATTTCAAGCCGGAGTTTTTTGCCTACAAACAAAAACATACAAATTGCACCAGTGGTAGCATACAACATGTCGGATTGCGTATCCCAAACGTATCCTTGTGTGCCCAAAAATGCATCTGCAGATTCTCCAGTGCTTAATGCTACACCCCATTCTAGAAATTCATACAAAACGGAAATAGCCATGCAAATTGCTACTGTAAAAACTGGCAGCCAAGTTTTATTGAGTACAATATTTTTCCTAATTAAAATTTCACATGTAATAAGCGCTGGTACGAATCCTTGTGCAAAATGCCCTACTTTATCGTAATTATTTCTATCTTGGTGTAACCAGTCTTTAAGGGTATCAAACAAAGGAACTTCAGCATAAGTATAGTGCCCACCTACAAATAATATGTAGGAATGAATCAAAATAAAAACATAGGTGAAGTTTGTAAATTTAAATTGGGGGTAAGTAAAAAACAACAAACAAAAACCAATGACTGCTGGAAAAACTTCCATTAACCAAGTAAAATAATCCTTGGGTTGAATGGCCGAGATAATGAATCCGATCCAAAAAAAGACTATTAATATTAAGTGGAATTTTATTTTCATAATATTTAAATTTATTCCAATACTATTCCTTCATTAACATAAAGAATTTAAACACAACACCTCCTCTATTTACAGTGATTGCAGTTTCTTTTTCTTTGTTTGATTTCTTAATTGCTTCAATATAGTCGTCAAAATCAATAATTGTAAATTCTCCAATTTTAGTAATAACATCTCCTGCTAAAAGCCCTGATTTGTCAGCTAATTTAAACGGGATACATCCATCAATTCGGATACCATTTTCATTGAAAGAAAAATCGGGTAAAATACCTATATCTACTTTTAGTTTTTGAATTTCAGGCAAAATTTCAACCGTTTTATTAAACGATAATTTTGTTTGAGATATTAATTCTGTTAGGACATTAAACACATAATTAGAAACTTCTAAAATACTATTTTGAGAAGCTACAGAAGGCTTGTCGTTCGTGGTTAAATAATCTATTCCACATCCTGTACTGAAATTTAAAACAGGAATATTTTTTGTATAAAATGAAGTGTAATCCGAAAATCCATATCCTGAAGAGTCGATATTTAATTTTAAGTTAGGTGTATTTATTTGATTTAAAATAGGCAACCAAGATGCCGAAGTATTTACCCCACTGATATATAGATTTCTATTTTTAGGACTTAATCCACCAATCATATCTATATTCAACATGCAATTAAATGAACTCAATGAGGTGTCATATTGTTTTACAAATGATTTGGATCCAAGTAAATTTTGTTCTTTTCCAGAAAATGCTATAAAAAGATAATTGTATTTTGAAAATTCATCTTTGTCTAGTTCAGCTGCTAAAAACAATAAACTGGCTACTCCGCTGACACTATTCGCACCAGGGTAGACTCCTCCATTTCCTACATGATCAAAATGACTACCAATTACAATTGTAAATTCCGCATTGTTATCAAGGTAACCTACTACATTTTTTCCATCAGATTTAGCATCTTCATAACTAAATTTTGCTTCGAATTCTATCCAGTCTTTCTTTAAATTTGGTTTGATAAAATGATTATATGCATTGTAAGATATGAAAGCAACTGGAATTGGAATAGGACTAAATTTTCCTAAATTACTGGGAGATAAATCAACCATTGCATCTATATCATTTAAAAAAATGACCCCTGTTGCTTTTTGCATTACAGCCAGTTTGGCAAACTCATACATTGATTTTTGTGGATTAGTATTTTCAAATGTTTTCATTGCTTTTAGTGAAACCAACCAAACATTTCCTTGCTCGTACACTTCTGGATAGGCAAAACCATTCATAGAATTACCTAATCCATATTCCATGAAAAGTACTTCTGAATTTAGAATTAAATTTTTATCAAATAATTTAAAGTAAGCATTCTTAACTAATTGGGTCCTACTGATTGAGGAAAACGCTGATTGATAATTCCCTTTATAAGGACTTAAACCAATTTGCTTAAATCGAGATTCTATGTAATTTGCTGCCAATTGTTCGCCATCACTTCCGGTTAATCGGCCTTCCATATTTTCGCTACACAAAGTGTCAATGTCTTTTTTAATAGAAGCCAAAACTGATTTTTCCCATTTATCACTGCCTCTTTTTGCTGCTGTAAAAAAGGGTAATAAGATGGCAATAATCAATAAACGGATATATCTTTTAATCATTTTTTTAATCTAATAAACAATAATTGGAACGCACAAATATAATAGACGTCAACTACTTCCTAACGAAAATTAGAAATAAATAAGTAGATGTTTTACTTTTGTGAAAATTTTAAGAAAATGAAGAATACCCCTTTTACTTCTATTCACAAAGCACTGGGTGCAAAAATGGCTGAATTCGCTGGTTATAATATGCCAATTTCATATACAGGAATTAATGATGAACATGCTGCAGTAAGAAATAGCATTGGCATTTTTGATGTGAGTCACATGGGTGAGTTTATTCTGAAGGGAGAGCATGCACTTGATTTAATTCAACGAATTACAAGTAACGACGCTTCTAAACTTAGCAATGGCAAAGCACAATATTCTTGCTTCCCAAATAATGAAGGAGGCATAGTAGATGATTTATTGGTGTATTGTGTAGAAGAGAATAAAGTTTATATGTTGGTTGTAAATGCTTCTAACATTGATAAAGATTGGAACTGGATTATGAAACACAATACAAACAATGTGGAAATGCACAATGTTTCAGATAAAACAGCTTTATTGGCAGTGCAAGGTCCTAATGCAGTGAAAGCAATGCAAAAATTGACGGATATGGATTTGATTAATTTAAAATATTACACATTTGTAAAAGGAACTTTTGCAGGTGTTGAAAATGTTTTAATTAGTGCAACTGGTTATACAGGGGCTGGTGGAGTAGAAATTTATTTTGAAGATCATGGTAATTGCGAAGAAGTATGGAATAAAATTATAGAAGCAGGTGCCGAGTTTAATATCAAACCAACAGGTTTAGCTTGTAGAGATACGCTTCGTTTAGAAATGGGATTTTGCCTATACGGAAATGATATAGATGATACCACAAGTCCGATGGAAGCTGGTTTAGGTTGGATTACAAAGTTTACCAAAGATTTTACCAATCGGTCTCATATTGAAGCTCAAAAAACAAATGGTGTTGAGCGTAAAATAGTAGGTTTCGAGATGATTGACAGAGGAATTCCACGCCATCATTATCATTTAAAAACAGCTGACGGAGCAGATCTAGGATATGTGACCAGTGGAACACAAAGTCCTAGTTTGATTAAAGCGATTGGTATGGGTTATGTTCAATCCTCACATGCAGCTATCGGATCAGAAATTTATGTAGAAGTAAGAGATAAATTATTAAAAGCAGTTGTCGTAAAACTGCCTTTTTATCAAGGATAAAAACACAATTAATTAATAAAAAAACCGACTTGAAAAAGTCGGTTTTTTTGTCAAAAATTTATTTATTAAAGCTCATATATTGTGCTATTTGGGTATTAATTAACATTGGTGGAATAATAAATTCTGAAAATGAATTTCATATCTTTGATAAATGAAAACGTTTTATGGCACGAGTGATTATTAGTTTCACTCGAAAATTATTTTAGTTGAAAAACATACTTTACATACCCTATTTTATTTATTTAGTATTCCTCTTAATTGTATGCATACTATTTGCATTTCCCTTTGCATTATTATTGTCTATAATGCCCAAAAAAGTAAAAGATTATGGCATGTTTTTTATTTTAAAATTCATCAGCAATGCTTGGTTTATTTTAGGAGGCATGTGGCCTAAAAATTATCATAGAAATAAAATTGATTTTTCTAAAAGTTATTTAATTGCCCCTAATCATCAATCATTTTTAGATGCCGGTGTTATTTATACTGCAGTTCCGAAATTATTTAAATCTTTAGGAAAAAAAGAAATTGAAAAAACTCCCATATATGGAATCATTTATAAAATGGTAGTGATTACAGTAGATAGAAGTTCGGTTTCCGCTAAGGCAAACAGTTTCAGACGAATGAAAAAAGAAATGGAAGAAGGCTTGTCGATTGTGTTATTTCCTGAAGGAACTTTTGCCAATCATCCACAAAATGAATTGATGCCGTTTGAAAATGGAAGTTTTGTTTTAGCACACATGCAACAAGTAGATATTTTACCCGTTTTATTTTTAAATACAGTGAAAAGAATGCATCCTTCGAAGTTACACATAGTAACCCCTGGTTGGAACAGAGCTGTTTTTTTGCCTCCCATTTCAACTAAAGAAATTGAGAAAGCCGATTTAGAGTTGTTGAAAAATTATTGTCAACAATACATGCAAACTTGTCTTGATTTTTGTCGCAAAAATAATCCAACATACGTTTGGGATTTTGCTGTAACTTGGCTTCAAAATAATAAATTAAAATAATGCTATTTGCAGATGTGATATTACCCTTAGCTGTTGAACGAAATTATACGTTTGGAGTGCCTGTGCAAATGCAAGATAAAATAAAAATAGGCTGTCGAGTAGAAGTTCAATTTGGTAAGCGAAAAGTGTACAGTGGCATAGTAAAAAAATTACATGCAAATAAGCCAGCTGTCTATGAAGTAAAACCTATTCGAACTTTACTTGATGAAGAACCAATCGCTACCGAGCAGCAATTAAAATTATGGGAATGGATGGCTTCCTATTATGCATGCACCGAAGGCGAAGTAATGAATGCAGCTTTGCCATCTCATTTAAAATTAGTGAGTGAAACGTATGTAGTTCTTAATCCTGATATTGATATCAATACAGTGGATGTGACGGATGATGAATATTTAGTTTTACAAGCTTTGGAAATCAGACAGCAACAAAAAGAGGAAGAATAGATATTTACCCTTTTTGATTAATAATTAATTTAAAAGAGTCCGTCTAACTAGTGAGCTACTAACCAATTTTCACCGATACCCACTTCTGCAACTATTGGTACATCATTAGGTAGAACCATTGCATGTTGCATACAATTTAAAATGAGTGTTTTCATGTCATCAACTTCTTCTTTGAGTACATCAAATACCAATTCATCATGCACTTGAAGTACCATTTTACTTTTTAATTTTGAATCCTTCAATTTTGATTGAATCGCAATCATAGCCAACTTGATCATGTCAGCAGCACTTCCTTGAATTGGGCTATTAATGGCATTTCGTTCTGCAAATGCTCTTACCGTAAAATTTTGAGAATTGATATCTCTTAACCAACGCTTGCGACCCATCAAGGTTTGCACAAATCCATATTCACGAGCAAAATTAATAGTTTCATCCATGTATTTTTGTATGCCTGAGAATTCTTTTTTGTAATTATCAATTATCTCTTTGGCTTCTGTTCGACTGATCGATAAATTTTCGGCTAAGCCAAATGCCCCTTGACCATATATAATTCCAAAATTGACACTTTTTGCTTTGTAACGTTGTTCTTTCGTCACTTCGCTTTCTTCAATGCCATATACTTTTGCAGCAGTAGCTGTATGAATGTCTTTATGTTTTCTAAAAGCTTCACACATCGCTTCATCCCCACTCATGGCAGCCACTACCCGCAGTTCTATTTGCGAATAATCTGCACTCATTAAAATGTGCTTATCGTCTCTAGGAATAAATGCTTTTCTAATTTCTCTACCTTGTTCTGTACGAATAGGAATATTTTGTAAATTAGGATTGATACTACTTAAGCGCCCTGTAACTGCAATCGTTTGACCATAAGTAGTATGTACTCTACTCGTTTTAGGATTAATTAATTCGGGCAAAGTATCAACATAGGTATTTTTTAATTTAGTATACTCTCGAAAGGTTAAAATATCATCACAAATTTTATGTTCATGGGCCAATTTTGCCAACACTTCTTCTCCTGTTGCGTATTGACCTGTTTTTGTTTTTTTTGCTTTAGGATCCAATAATAATTTTTCAAAAAGCACTTCACCTAATTGTTTTGGCGATGCCAAATTAAATCGCACACCAGCTTGTTTATAAACTGATTCTTCAGCTTCTTTGGCTAATTTTTCTAAAACCACACTGTAGTTTTTCAAAAAATCGGTATCAATTTTTATTCCTTCAAACTCCATATCCAATAATACTTTTATCAGTGGAGTGTCTACTTCATTAAAAACTTTTTCTACGTCTTTTTCTTTAAGTAAGGGTGCAAATTTTTCTTTCAACTGAAGCGTAATGTCAGCATCTTCACTTGCATATTCTTTTATTTTTTCAATTTCTACATCCCGCATAGTGCCTTGTCCTTTGCCTTTCTTTCCTATTAACTCTTCAATAGAAACAGGTTTATATTGTAAATAGTGTTCACTCAACAAATCCATGCTGCGTTTACCTTCTGGCTCAAAACAATAATGTGCTAACATCGTATCAAATAATTTTCCTTTGATCTCTATCTCGTAATTTTTTAAAACAAGTAAATCAAATTTTATATTTTGACCTATCCATAAAATATTTTCATTTTCAAATAAAATATTAAATCGACTTAAAATTGAAAGCGTTTCATTTTTGTCACTTGGCAAAGGAATATAATATCCTTCATGTTCTTTAATTGAAAAACTCATCCCAACTAATTCGCAAGCGTTGGCATCTATTCCTGTTGTTTCAGTATCAAAACAGATTTCAGATTTGGTCTTTAGGTGTTCAGACAATTTTGTAATCAATTCCAATTGCTCATTTGGATCATCAACCAATTGATAAACATGCTCTACATCGTTTATAGTTTTGTAGTTTACAAAATCTTGTGCAAATAAATCTTGCTGAACAAGATCTGATTTTTGATTGCCTGCTTTCTGTTCAACCTCTTTTCCAAATAAATCATATTGTTTATCTTGAGAACTTGAATTTTCATTTTTTGATTTTTCAACAAAGTCTTGTCCTAAAATTCGTTTACCAATGGTTTTAAATTCCAAATCATTAAATATTTCTGCCAATTCCTCTTTGTTCCATTCACTTAACGAAAAATCTTCTTCATGAAATTCGCATGGTACATTTAAAATAATAGTTGCTAATTTTTTACTCATGAGAGCATCTGCTTTTCCAGCTCGTACTTTTTCACCAATAGCCCCTTTAATTTTATCTGCATTTTCTAAAACACCTTCCAAAGTTCCATATTCTTTTAAAAACTTAACCGCTGTTTTCTCTCCAACGCCTTTTATTCCAGGAATATTATCAACAGCATCTCCCATCATTCCTAAAATATCAATTACTTGATCTACGCGTTCAATATCCCATTTTGCTAAAATTTCTTTAACTCCTAAAACTTCAGCTTTACTAAAACCAGATGCTGGCTTATACATAAATACTTTCTCATTTACCAATTGCCCATAATCTTTATCGGGTGTTACCATATATACATCGTAACCAGCTTTAGAGGCTTGCACACTCAATGTGCCTATAATATCATCTGCTTCGTAACCTGGCACTTCAATAATTGGAATATTAAATGCTTTCAGCATTCTTTTAATATCAGGTACGGCTGTTAAAATATCTTCAGGTGTCTCTTGTCGGTTTGCTTTGTATGCGGCAAAATCATCATGGCGTTCTGTTTTATCTTTTGTATCAAAACATACGGCTAAATGGGTTGCTTTTTGGTTATTTATTAAATCCATCAATGCATTTAAAAAACCAAATTGAGCATTGGTATTTTTCCCAGTACTAGTTACTCTTGGGCTTCGAGCTAGAGCATAATAAGCACGAAAAATCAAAGCAAACGCATCCAGTAAAAATAATTTTTTGTCCATTTTGTGAAAGTAAGACAAAAAAGAGATTGTGACAATTTGAAAGAATAAAAAGCAGTGCAATTACCTACTCAATTAGCATGAAAAGGAGCTCAGGCATTGTATCTTTTAGCATAGATTCCATAAAAAATATTTCTTTTTCCACAATACTTTTTATTCAAAGTGCATTTAATTATATTTGCAGTTCTACAACAAAAAGTTCGTCATTATTTCACTCCCGTTATGCAACGGGATAAAAAAAAAATGCCTAAAGACAACTCAATTAAGTCTGTTTTAATTATTGGTTCTGGTCCTATTGTTATTGGTCAAGCTTGTGAGTTTGATTATAGTGGAACCCAAGCAGCTCGCTCACTCCGTGAAGAAGGAATAAAAGTAATTCTTATTAATTCGAATCCTGCAACTATTATGACTGACCCCATGATGGCTGACAGGGTATACCTTTTACCATTAACTGTAGATAGTATTGAACAAATTTTAAAAGAAAATGAAATTGATGCTGTACTGCCTACTATGGGTGGACAAACTGCCTTGAATTTGGCTAAAGAAGCAGAAGAATTAGGTATTTGGGAACAA
>Ga0114981_10000173_pt1 | contig 38613 bp, 41 predicted proteins | sample S_140806_MF_Meta_FD_87028 | JGI IMG/M metagenome (GOLD analysis project Ga0114981, IMG submission 87028) | Freshwater microbial communities from Lake Simoncouche, Canada to study carbon cycling - S_140806_MF_MetaG | ecosystem: Environmental > Aquatic > Freshwater > Lake | place: Lake...
GCAATAATCTCGCGAGTTGCAACGCCACCAACTGTTTGCAAGTCCTTGCCATACTTAACGATTACATCCTTAGCGCTTCCGCTCACCTCTCCAAATTCAAAGGACTTTGGTGCGCGGATTGTGACCGTGAAGGAGTACTTGGGATTGTTTTTTAGTAAATCTTTATCCTTCGTAGGATTAATCGCTAGCGAAAATTCTTCACGCCGATCATTGCAAACATTCTCCGCCCAACACCATGTGGCTTTGTATGGTTGAAACTCTGCCATGACAACTACATTGTTTGCTGAACTAAATTCTTTACCTTTTGGAAAGGTCCATTCATTATAAAATCCGCGGGTCACTTTTGGTCCAGGTACGCCGTTTGACCAGAGAAACGAAGTCCCAATAGGTGAAAACCATTCCCAAGCACCGTTTGGATCAGCAACTCTAAATCGAATTTCATTCTGACTTATCGTGGCTGCTGCGGATTTAGGGTCGAAAACTTCTGTGAGTTTTGACAAAATATTGGAGTCTTTAATTGCACTGCCAGCAAGAAGTGTCTTTAACTCTTCTTGAGTAAATTTGAACCCGGCAACACTTGTTTTTGCATCGCAGCTTTCAGAAAACTGGGCACTGATGGTTGCCTTTTTTAAGTCAATCCAATTAGAGCCATTCTTGATTTGTAAACTTTGCAAGGTTCCAATTGAGTGACATGCATTTTTTTCAAAAATACTGAGCATTGGTGAACCAGCACCTGCCGCTAGCGTCGCTGCATCCGGTGCCGGTATTGGACGTTCCGAATCTGCGATTCTTGAATCCCCGGGAACCTTTAAATCTGTTGTTACACCGCTAATTGGAGCATCACCACTTTTAGGCGTAAGCGTCACGCTTTGTATGCATGCAACCGCTTGGCCAGGATTTGTCGAACAAGAAGTTAACGTGTGGCGCACTGGTGCACCGTAAATTAGCTTTGGTCCATGAGGATCTTCTGCAAAAGCTTGTGCGGGAAATAAAAGCGATGCAGGAAAAAGAAGTGAAATAACAAGCGCTATTCTGCGCATTAATTTCCGCCTATCAAGAGACTCAGAGTTCAAAGTTTAGGCAAGGCTACGCCAATGTTGCGCTCTTCGCATAGACTCCTCTGGTGAAAAGATTTCTGCCTCTAGCCTTAATCGGATCTTTGCTGGCTTTTTTTCTTCTGACCGATAGCCAAAGCTGGGCGGCAACAGTCGCGGCAAAATCAAAAGTCTGCCCAATTGGCTATTTCCCAGATTTATCGAAATCAGTTGGTGCTGGCGGTAGTTATGCAAAACCTTCAATCTCAGTTTCTTGTACGAGCAGTGAATTAAAGGTCACCTCAAATGGCATGATCAGTTTCCCTTATGATCCAAAGACTCCCAACGGATTGTCTGCACAGGAGTGGAGTTGGGCAGTTCCGCTAAATCCAGCAAAAGCAAAAACCGTTACCTCTATAAACACTTTAATGGGAACCCTTGGATTTACTGTTAGCGGTCTTCCGATCTATGGGCCAACCGAAGGCCCAGTTCCACAGGATTCAGCCTACGGTGATCCGGTCTATAACAAACTAGTAGATGTTTGCGGTGGTCATACCGGGTACAAGAGCGATTACCATCATCATGAAATTACGATGGTGCAGCAATGTAATTTGTCCAAGCAAACAATTCTTGGTTATGCCTTAGATGGTTTTCCCATCTACTCAACACTTGGTTGCTTAGATACAAAGTGCAAAAAGACAGCAATTATGAATTCGGGTTACATTAAAACCGGTAATCCAAAGACAAATACTTGGAGCGCTTACACATATAAAAAATCTACTTCTAGCACCGTTCTAGATTCATGTAATGGTCGTAAACAACCAGATGGTACGTATGGTTACCACGCAACAACTGGTTTCCCTTATCTAATCGGTTGCTTTACTGGCACGGCAGCCATCACTTCCGGACGTGCAGCAGAGCCAATGCCGCCGATGGGTGGACAATCTCAACCTGGTGGTCCACCACCAAAAGATGGACAACCTCTACCTGGTGGTCCTCCACCGAAAGATGGACAACCTCTACCTGGTGGTCCTCCACCGAAAGATGGACAACCTAAACCATAAAAGGTTTAAACTCTTAATTAATCGATCGCAACCAGATCGAAGTATTCATCTTTCCAAATATCTTCATCGCCATCAGGTAGCAAGATCACACGTTCTGGCTTAAGGGCCTGAACGGCGCCTTCATCGTGAGAAACCATGATTACGGCGCCCTGATACTCACCGAGGGCGCCCAAGATTTCCTCGCGAGATGCTGGATCTAAGTTATTTGTTGGCTCATCAAGCAAAAGAACGTTTGCTGCAGATACAACCAAAGTGGCTAGTGCTAAGCGAGTTCGCTCTCCACCAGATAAGACTTTAACTGGCTTATGAACATCATCGCCGACGAATAAGAATGAACCTAAAACGTTACGTGCTTCAGGTTCGCGCAAGTCATCTTTAGAAGACATCATGTTTTCTAAAATTGTGCGATCAAAATCGAGCATTTCATGTTCCTGGGCGTAGTAACCAAGTTTTAAACCATGACCATGTTCAACGTGGCCAGTATCTGATTCAAGTTGGTTGGCCAGAATTTTAAGAAGTGTTGTTTTGCCGGCGCCGTTAAGGCCCAAGATAACAACGCGTGAGCCCTTATCAATAACGCATGAAACATCGGTGAAGATTTCAAGGGAACCGTAGTTCTTGGATAGTTCTTCACCAGACAGGGGAGTCTTGCCACAAGGTGCCGGCGTTGGAAAGCGAAGTTTTGCAACCTTGTCTTTAACGCGAACATCATCGAGTGATGAGCGAAGTTTTTCAGCGCGACGTAACATGCCCTGGGCAGCAGTTGCCTTTGATGCTTTGGCGCGCATTTTCTCGCCCTGCTTCTGCAAGATTTCGGCCTTCTTCTCGGCGTTGGCACGTTCTTTCTTGCGACGATGTTCGTCTTGTTCGCGCTGCAAGAGATATTGCTTCCAGCCTAAGTTATAAACATCGATGACGTTGCGGTTGCCATCGATATAAAAGACCTTATTTACAACCTGTTCGATCAGGTTTACATCGTGAGAAATGATTACTAGCCCACCTGAATAAGTGCTTAGGTAGTTGCGCAACCAAATAATTGAGTCAGCATCTAAGTGGTTCGTTGGCTCATCAAGTAAAAGTGTTTCAGCACCTGAAAATAGAATGCGTGCGAGCTCAATACGGCGACGTTGTCCGCCAGATAAAGTGTCGAGTTGATTTCCAAAGACGGCTTCAGATACACCAAGTGAAGTTGCAATTGCTTCGGCTTCGGCTGTAGCGGCATATCCACCAGCTGCTTGAAATTCAGCATCTACGCGGGTGTAACGCTCCATCGCCTTTTCAAGTGCGGCACCTTCAGTTGTTGCCATCTCTTCTTCAACTTGGGTCATACGGGATGCGATTTGATCTAAATCTCTTGCAGATAAAATTCTTTCAATTACTGTTCCCTGATCTTCTCCGGTGCGTGGATCTTGGGGGAGATATCCGATCTTGCCGGTGCGTTGTACTGCGCCACCTGCAGGAAGTGTTTCCCCTGCTAAAACTTTAGCGAGGGTGGATTTTCCGGCGCCATTTCGGCCAACAAATCCGATGCGATCTCCGTGATTGATGCGCACGTTAACTCCTGAGACCAGGAGGCGCGCACCGGCACGTAGTTCGAGAGCGCTTGTTGAGATCATTTGACGAATTCTCCCACAGTATTTACCTACCCCGAACAATGACCTTAAACTTCGCAAATGTTCGACTGGTTTCTATCTTTGGCACTTTTGGCTGTGGGTTTGCTAGTCATTTACCAAATTCGCTTACTTCGAAGGATAAGTGGAAAGCTCAGAAACCTATCGAAGCCTGAAAGAGACCCTCGAGTAATTGCTAAGAAATCTCGCGAAGAGAATTGGCAGCATTACCGACAATCCGAATATTTCGCGCAACTTATTCACTTAATGGATTTCAAAGCAGCGATACCTGGTTTACGAAGCTGGGCGGCATCTGCTGACGTGTTATTAACCTTGGTGAACATCTCACAGAAAGTAAAACCGAAAGTGGTGCTGGATCTAGGTTCTGGTATCTCCACTCTAGTTTTGGCAAAAGCGACGCCTGCTGCAAAGGTGTTTAGTATCGATCACCTAGAAGAATTTGCGGGCAAGACCAAGTCCTTATTGGCCGATCATGAAATTACCAATGTCGATCTGAGAGTGGCTCCTTTGCGCCCGAACTCTGCAGGCAGTGATTGGTATGAGCTCTCAGCGCTGTCAGATATTAATCAGATCGATCTGTTATTTATTGATGGTCCGCCAGGTTCGAAAGATGACAAAGCGCGTCATCCCGTGCTTGCGCACGGTCTTTCAAAATTATCACCGAGAGCGGTAATCGTTATCGACGATGCAGCGCGTGATGGAGAAAGAGCGCTAGCTGAAATGTTTTTAGAGGCCCTGCCTGGATATGAGTTGGAATTTCTAAACCATGAAAAGGGAACTGCGGTACTTAGACCAAAGTAACTCTCTAATTACTGCAAGATCTTGGTACGACGCGGGGTCGCAAATGCTTTTCCAACGGCTGTTAGCTCAGTTGCTACCTGCGCCTTTATGGTTTCATCTGATTTTAAAAGAGCAACAAGGGCTGCGATAGTTGTCTTTAGCTCTTTCTGCTCACTCTCGAGTTCAAGTTTGCTCATCTTGGTCAGGCGACGCAGCGGCATATCCAGAATATAAGTAGCTTGCTCATCATTTAATTTAAAGTCCTTGATCAACTTCTCTTTGGCTGCTGCTGCGTCATCGCTGCCGCGGATAATTTTAATTACCTTATCGATATCGATGATCGCCTTAAGCAAACCATCGACCATGGAAAGGCGACCTTCAGCCTTTGCTTTACGGTATTGCGAACGGCGACGTACAACTTCGATGCGGTGATCGATAAATACCTGCAAGAGTTCTTTTAGTCCCAGAGTCTGTGGGCGACCCTTAACCAAGGCAACAGCGTTAATTGCAAAGGCATCTTCCATCGGAGTTAGCTTGTAGAGCTGTTCTAGAACTGCTTCTGGCTCAAAGCCATTCTTTAGTTCGATAACCACATTGGTGCCGGTTTGACCATCGGTTAAATCGATAATGTCAGAGATACCTTGAATCTTCTTCGCCTTTGCTAAATCAGCAATACGTTCTACAACTTTTTCGGGACCGATGTTAAAAGGCAATTCTTTGATAGTGATACCCATTTTTCGAGAAGTCACTTTGCTTATTTCTACACTGGCGCGCACCTTGAAGGAACCTTTTCCGGTTGCATACGCATCGCGCACGCCTTCGGCTCCGACTAGTTCGCCACCAGTTGGAAAATCGGGACCTGGAATATGTTTCATCAATTGATTTAGCGTCGCCTTGGGATTATCAATTAAAAACTTGGTAGCAGCGATTACTTCACCCAAGTTATGTGGGGCCATATTGGTCGCCATGCCGACTGCAATTCCAGATCCACCGTTTACAAGCAGGTTTGGATATGCGGCAGGCAAAACAAGTGGCTCAAGTAATTGGCCGTCATAGTTTGGCCCAAAATCAACGGTGTCTTCATCAGCTTCGGCAACCATCGCCATTGCAGCATTTGCCAAGCGTGCTTCGGTGTAACGCATAGCAGCCGGTCCTGAATCTAGTGAACCAAAGTTTCCGTGGCCATCAATTAGTGGCACCTGCATAGAAAAAGATTGCGCCATGCGAACGAGTGCGTCATAAATTGCAGAGTCACCGTGCGGGTGCAACTTACCCATTACTTCACCAACAACACGCGCACTCTTTACATGTCCACGTTCTGGACGAAGACCCATATCTGCCATCTGGTGCAGGATGCGGCGATGAACTGGCTTTAAACCATCTCGGGCATCTGGAAGTGCGCGCGAATAAATAACTGAATATGCATACTCAAGAAAAGACTCAGACATTTCAGATGAAACATCGATGTCAACAATCTTGCCAGGATATTCGCCAGGTTTTGGTCCAACTGGCTTCTTAGCCTTGGTAGTCGACTCAGTCTTCTTTGTTGCCATGCGCGCATTCTGCCAAGTTAATGGGCTAAATCGCGGTACCTACACGCGGTCTGCCGCCAACTATTGCAACACATGAGGCGGCTAATTGTGTTCCTGATGTCAACGCCGCAGTTAAGTCGTGACTTTTGGCATAAGTTGCAATAAATCCCGCAGCAAAACTATCGCCGGCCCCAGTTGTATCGGTCACAGTTGCTGCAACCGCTGGGACGCTAATTGAATCAAAGCCGCGCGTCTTGGCAATAGCTCCCAGTGATCCGCGTTTGATTACGACGACTTCAGAGTAATCCAACAAATAATCTAAAGCGCGCTCGATATCGACTGATCCAGTTAGGTAAATAGACTCTTCTTCATTCAAAAGCAGAACGTTCATCAGCGAGAACCATTGATGCATTTCGTCATCGGATACATCTTTCATCGTGCCAACCGATGCGGGATCGAAATAAATCATGATGTTATCTGCCTTGATTCTTTCAATCATCGCCAAAACTCCTGGGCGAGATAAAGGATTTAAAAGTGCGTATCCAGATATATATACTGCTTGAAATTTCGATAACTCTGGTAAATCTGAGATGGTTAAACTTGAGTTAGCGCCCTTCTCGGGAAACATGGTTCGTTCACCTAATGAATCGACTAAGACGATGACCACACCAGATGCTTGACCCGGAATAACTAAATCACCATGCTCGACGCCCAGTGCATCAAAGTCAGCAACGATTGCCCCACCTGCAGGATCATCACCGACATGGCAGGCGATTGTGCTGCGCGCATCAGTGCGGGTTAGCCAGGCCGCCACATTGCCTGCAGCGCCGCCACTTCCGGTGCTGATGCGACTTGCCGTGTCACTGCCGTAGTTAATTTTCTGTGGTGTTACATCTATATGGACGATGACATCTAGCATCACATCACCGATGCAAAGAACTTGAACAGGCATCAATTTCCCTTATTTATTGGTGTTGCTTAGCAACTGCAATATCAGCAGCAAGTGCCGAGTTAGATTTAATGATCTCAATATTTACCGAAAGTGATTCGCCTTCACTGGTTGTGTGGAAATGCTCTAGCAAGAAAGGTGTAACAGCCTTACCGATTATGCCGGCCTTTCTAGCACCCGCTAGACCACTCTTTAGAATTGCATCGTGGCGCTTGCGATCCATTTCGTGCTTGACTGGATTTGCAACAATCAGGGCGCTCTTATTAGTACGTAGCGATTCACGTGCTCGAATAATGTTGGCGATTTCGGCAGCGCTTTGCACGCTGTGTTCGATTGTGAAACCAGAATCAGTTAGATAAAAGCCAGGAAATGCAGTCGTTTTATATCCAACTACCCCAATCGCCAAAGTTTCTAGACGTTCTAAAGTTGCAGCCACATCTAATATCGATTTTACACCGGCACAAACAACCGTGATATCCAATTGCGAAAGCGCGGTCAGATCTGCCGACTCATCAAAAGTTTCATTGGCATCGCGATGTACTCCACCTAAACCACCCGTTGCAAAGACGCGAATACCGGCTAACGCTGCTAGGTGAGCAGTTGCTGCAACAGTTGTTGCCGCAGATTTTCCGGTTGCGCAAATGATTGCCAGATCGCGGCTAGATGCCTTAGCAATATCATCACGATTGGCGATTTCCTTAAGCTGGTCATCTGCTAAACCGATATGAACAACACCGTCTAGCACCGCAATTGTTGCGGGTACTGCGCCGTGATCACGGACGATATCTTCGACTTCGCGAGCTACTTCTAGATTTTGTGGCCGCGGTAATCCATGACTGATGATCGTAGATTCAAGTGCAACGATCGGACGACCTTCTGCCAGTGCTGCTGCAACTTCTGGTGATGGCGTAAATGGCATGCGGTTGTTCATAACCCCAACCTTACCCGTGAGAAGATACCCACGTGCATCTGTCGCAAATCACTCCATCGCTCTTTGCCAGCCTGGGTTTAGCGGATTTACGCGATCAAATTCAATGTGGAACAAGTCCAGCCGGACGAGAACTTCTTTTCCTAATCGATGGGCTGGGCGCAGATGCGGTCGCTAAATACGCCAGCCATATTCCAACGCTGTCTTCTTTGATTAGACATGGCGCCATTAAAACTTCTTTTCCATCAACGACTGCAACAAGTTTGGCAACGCTAACTACTGGGGTAAATCCTGGTGAACACGGAATGCTGGGATACACAGTGCAAGTACCACGAAGCGGGGGACGGATCTTAAATTCGCTGCGATGGGATGAACGAGTAGATCCAGTAATTTGGCAGCCTGTCCCAACGCTCTTTGAAAGAGCGGCGGCAGGCAGTATTAACGTTACCCATGTTGCAGCAAAGCGTTATGAAGGCTCTGGATTTACCCGCGCAGTCTTTCGTGGTGCGCAATACAAGGGCGCTAATACTCATGCAGATTTAGTCGTAGAGACAGTGCAAGCGCTGAAAACTACGCCAGCATTTGTCTATCTATATGTAAATGATTTAGATGTTGCCGGACACAGCGATGGCGTTGGCTCTGATAAGTGGCTAGCCGCCCTTACTGCTATCGATCAGTTAGTCGCGAAGTTATTACAACAACTGCCCCGTCAAACAAGGCTTTGGCTAACGGCTGATCACGGAATGATCAATGTTGGTGAAAAAATTGTGATTGGCCAAGATAATGATTTAGCGACAGATATCGCAACCATCGCGGGTGAGCCACGAGCGCGCCATTTATATCTAAGTGATGGGGCAAGTGAAACTGCGATTGGCGAGAGTGCACAGCGATGGCGTGAATTCTTGGGCACGAGAGCAATTGTCCATACTCGCGAGGAAGCAAAGAATTCCGGGATCTTCGGAAGTGAAGTAAGCGCCGATGCATCCGATCGCATTGGTGACTTGGTCGTAATCGCGCAGGGTGATTTAATTTTAATTGAAGCCGAACGAGAAAATCAGGAAAGTGCCATGGTGGGTCATCATGGGGGAGTCACAGATATCGAAAGCTATGTACCGCTTTTAACAACAGTCGTTAATTAGTTTTCAGGGTTACTTTCATCAGTTGGCTTTTGTCCAAACATAATTTCATCCCATGATGGAACTTTGGCTCGCGCGGTAATTCCATCAGCCTTATCTGCAGGTGCTGGAGTTTCACGAATAGAAACCAATCGTGGAGTTTCACGAGTTATTTGTGCTTCAAATTCCTCATCGGTCGGATCATTATCGGGAAGATCATCGAGTGATGATGCAACGCTGCGTATTGGCGCGCTATCGATTCGGATCGGCTCACGTGCTTCAGTTGGAGCGCTAGCTCGTGAAGGATGAGTTGGTTGTGCGTAGATAAGTCCAGGCTCAATGCGTCGGACGGGCGCTTCTTCACCAATCATCCATGCTGCGTTGTCATCGAGAGCGGAAATACTGCGGCGTTGCCCGTCGTAACTAAATTGCGCAACGCCTGAGCCATCGCGGTTTGGGTAACGAAGCTCGATCGTCCACGTGCCATCTTCTAGGCGCCAGGCACTCCAATTGAGCGCATCAATATCTACTCCACGCGGTGACAACTTTGAAATTACTAGCTCAATAAAAGTTAAATGATCGCGACCGCCATCTTTACCTTCACGGCGAGGGGATAAACCTTGTACTTGATCAATGATAAAAATTCGTTCTTGCAAAATAGGACCAGCAAAACGTTCGACCTTTTCTACAGATACATTTCCTTCGCGTGCAATTGAATCAATAGTTTCACCAGAGCGCAGACGACGTTGCATCTCTTTAACGCTCATCGCTTCGTTTTCTTCGCCCACCGGAACCGAAGTAAGACGTGGTTGATTTACCGTCGCGCGCAAAGTGTCGCTAATGCGCAGAGAGAACTCGGCGCCGTTCTGATCGGTGAGAGCGAGGTGCACCCCATCTGGGGTCTTACCGGTTAGGCGCAGTTCACTCATGAGGGCGAGAATACCTGCAGTGGGTGAGAAAGTAGGTGAAGGAGAGGCTCAGAACCGAGCGGGGAAATTAGCCGATTTACGTACCGAGCCCCTTGTGTGGCAAGATACGCAGTCGGCGCGGCAGTTAATGCCCCGCTGCAATAAGCTTGAATGAGCTTTAAATAGATGAGGACCATACGATGAATATTCTTGATGCAGTTGATGCGAAGTCACTTCGCCACGACATCCCACAATTCCGCGCTGGAGATGAATTAAAGATCCACGTTCGCGTTATTGAAGGTAGCAAGAGCCGTATTCAGGTCTTCCAAGGAATCGTTATTCGCCGTCAGGGCGATGGCGTTCGCGAAACTTTCACAATCCGTAAAGTTTCATACGGCGTCGGAGTAGAGCGTACTTTCCCAGTGCACACACCAGTTATTGAAAAGATTGAACTTGTAAAGAAGGGCGATGTACGTCGCGCCAAGCTTTACTACTTGCGCGACCTACGCGGCAAGGCTGCCAAGATTCGCGAAAAGCGCGATGGCATCGAAGGGTACGGCGATGGAATTCTTTCAACTCCGGTAGCGGTGTCCGAAGCGGATACGACTGAAGCGTTGGCAGAGGTTCCAGATCAAGCCGCGAATACAGATGTAGTGGTTGAAACGGAAGCGGTTGCTGAGGCTGCGACTACAGACGTTGTGTCTGAAGCAGCAGCTGAAGCAACACCAGATGCAACTACTGCTGAATAAGCAACTCACTTAAAGATGCCACGTAAGGGCTCGCTTTTACGCGAGTTACCTATCCTTGTAATAGTTGCGCTCGCAGTCTCACTTGTTATCAAGACTTTCTTGGTTCAGTTCTTCTATATTCCATCAGGATCTATGGAAAACACGCTTCAGATCAACGATCGTGTTGCGGTAAATAAGTTGCCATTCATAGGCAAATCAATTGGGCGTGGCGATGTGGTTGTTTTCCGCGATCCGGATAATTGGCTGCCTGAGCCGTACGCAGTCGATGAGAATAAATATGTAGCCAAAGTTAAAGAGGGTTTTGTTGCTGTTGGTATTCTGCCAAATCCAGCCAAGCAATACTTGGTAAAGCGCGTTATTGGCATTGCCGGCGATAAGGTTGAATGCTGTTCAAAGAATAAAAAATTAATGATCAACGGTGTGGAAATAAAAGAGCCGTATATCTTCGCTGGAAATTCAGCCAGTGATACCAACTTTAATGTCACCGTTCCTGAAGGAAAAATCTGGGTTATGGGCGATCACCGCGGTGCAAGTGCTGATTCTCGCTTTCACCAAGATGATATTAATAAAGGAATGGTTCCAACATCTAAGGTCACCGGCAAAGTCGTAGGCATCATCTGGCCGATTAAGAACCTCGGCTTTGTTAGTTCGTATTCATCACTTAAGTAATTGGGCTACGTAATTCAATGAAAGTTATTGAGTCACTTCTACTTGATGCCGGAATATCACCACTTGCAGGAGTTGATGAAGCAGGACGCGGCGCATGTGCTGGGCCTCTAGTAATTGCATCCGTTGTACTTAGCGATCCATTTGCACCTGAATTAGCAAAGGTGCGCGATTCCAAAGATGTTTCAGAGGCCGAGCGTGAAAAGCTATTTGATTTAGTAACTGATCTTGCCTTAGCGGTAAGTGTGATTATTGTTCCTGCAAAAGAAGTTGATCAACGAGGTGTGCATGCGGCAAATCTTGATGGCATGCGACGTGCAGTTCAGGGTTTATCAGTCGTTCCAAGTTATGTGCTGACCGATGGATATGCAATTGAAGGGCTGGCCATCCCAAATGTGGCGGTGTGGAAAGGTGACCAAGTAGTTACCTGCATCAGCGCCGCTTCAATTATTGCAAAAGTTACCCGTGATCGAATAATGCGCGATCTGGATACTGAATTTCCTCAGTATGGCTTTGCAAAACATAAAGGCTATATCACCAAAGTTCATACTGAATCATTGCAAGAGCACGGGCCGTGTATAGAACACCGTCGGTCTTTTGCAAATATCGCAGCACTTCTTCAATAATTACACACACCCTCTTTACATAAGGCTTTAGTGGTCGGCGCTGCAACCTAATCTGCGCGTCATGAGTAAAAGTCCAACAAAAAGAAATAATCTAGCAACTGGCGCCTTCGGCGAAGAAGTCACCGCCCAGTACGTTATTGCGCAAGGCCATGAAATTATGGATCGCAATTGGCGAGTACGTGAAGGCGAGATCGATATCGTCTCAATGAGCAGCGATGGCATCTTTCATTTTGTAGAAGTAAAAACGAGATCATCCCTTGCATTTGGGCATCCGTTTGAGGCGATCAATAAAGATAAAGCGCACCGTATGCAACGTTTAGCTCTGGCATGGCTTGCCACCCACGGTTGTTTGGGCTGTGACTATGCGATTGATGTCAGCGCTGTATTAATCAACGCAGATGGAAAACACACCATTGAATATCGTGGCGGTCTGCTATGACTCTTGGAATCACCCAGAGCGTTGCGCTACTTGGACTCGATGGCGCAGTTGTCACTGTCGAAGTAGATATCGCAGATGGAATTCCGATGTATTCGCTATTGGGTCTGCCAGATGCTGCGCTTAATGAGTCTCGAGATCGCGTTCGCGCGGCCTTGATAAATACCAGCGAAAGTTGGCCAAATCGTAAAGTAACCGTTTCGCTTTCACCAGCCTGGCTACCCAAGAGTGGTTCAAGTTTTGATTTATCGATCGCACTTGCGATTTTGATTGCCCAACAGGCAATTCCACAAGAGCCTTTAAACGGAGTTTTAGTATTAGGTGAACTTGCCTTAGATGGAAAAATTCGGGCGGTGCGTGGCGCATTACCGGCGCTGATTGCCGCATATAGATCCGGAATCACTCGTGCATTTGTACCGCAAGAAAATCTAGCCGAAGCATCACTGATGACACAGATGCAGATCATCGGCTTTAGCGGACTTCATCAAGTCTTGCGTTTTCTTCGCACAGGCGAACGTGACATCGCTCCACAACTCGATCTCGCTTTCGAAAACCAAGATCTACTTCCAGATTTTTCTGATGTGGCAGGACAATCCGCGGCGCGATTTGCAGCAGAAGTTGCGGCAAGTGGGGGACACCATCTCTTATTAATTGGGCCACCCGGCGCTGGCAAGACCATGATCGCCTCACGGCTTCCCACTATTTTGCCGCCGCTAAATCTTGAGCAAGCACTTGAAGTAACTGCCGTGCATTCAATTGCCGGCACTCTTGGAACTCGTTCGCCGATGTCATTAGTTGCACCGATAGTTTCACCTCATCACAGTGCAACTCGGGTAGCAATGGTGGGTGGAGGCTCGACATCAATAAAACCTGGCGCATGTTCTTTGGCGCACCATGGAGTTCTTTTCATTGACGAAGCTCCCGAATGTGCCAACGGGGTTTTAGATGCGCTGCGCCAACCACTGGAATCTGGCACCGTAACAATTGCGCGCAGCATTGGGTCACTAACTTTTCCTGCGCAATTTCTTCTTGTCTTGGCAGCAAATCCCTGTCCATGTGGAAAGTTCGCCGGACGTGGACGCGCATGTACATGTTCTTCGGTGCAAGTAAGGCGCTATCTCGGAAAGTTATCCGGGCCACTGATGGATCGCATAGATATGCGAGTGCAAGTGGAACCAGTCAGCCGGGTGGAAATGTCGCAGACCGAACTAGGTGAGCCAAGTGCAGTAATTGCTGCACGAGTAGTCACGGCGCGTGCCACGGCAGCACAACGTTTTACCGATAAACCATGGCAATTGAACTCACTTATTCCTTCCCGAGAATTACGGACAACTTACAAGCCCGAAAGAGCAGCGATGAATTTTTTGCATGATGAATTAGATAAGGAGCGTCTAACTGCGCGTGGACTGCACAAGATAATCCGTTTGGCTTGGACTTTGGCCGATTTAAATGGCCATTCCATTCCGCAGTTAGGTGATGTGCAACGCGCTCACCAATTACGCGAAGGTTCTGAACTTTGAACGAGACCCGAGCACGACTTGCACTTTTTTCAGTAATAGAGGGTGGACATACCTTCTGGTCAAATGAGATAGCCACAAATGGCGCTATGCACGTGCATATGAAATTACTTGCATCGGGTTATGACAGCGTTAAATACGGCAAAATTATGCAATCGCTACGCGAGGTAAATTGTGATGAGATTGCTGCGCGCATCGAAAGTGTGGGTGCGCAATTTATAACTCCACATTCACCCGATTGGCCGATTTCGCTCAATGATCTATTCGCGATCCCAATTGGATTGGTGGTTAAAGGCGATGTTGCATCGTTATCGCAACGCAGTTTGGCAATTGTCGGAACTCGCAATCCGACTTCATACGGCATGCGGATTGCAGGGGATTTTGCTGCGGGCTTTGTAGACCGCGAATGGAACATCATCAGTGGCGGTGCATATGGAATTGATTCGGCTGCTCATAAAGGGGCGCTAATCGCCGAAGGACAAACTGTGGCAGTTTTGGCAACAGGTGTTGATGTGGCATATCCGGCCGGCAATGTAAGACTATTCGCTGAAATTGCAGATAACGGAGCGCTGGTCTCAGAAGTTTTGCCGGGTACGCATGCAATTCCAGTTCGATTCTTAAATCGCAATCGCATTATTGCTGCGTTATCGCAGGCCACTTTGGTCGTAGAAGCAGCTTTTCGTTCTGGTTCTCTTCGAACCGCGCGCGATGCCGCCGAACTATTGCGGCCAGTAATGGCTATTCCTGGACCAATAAACGCACCAACATCTGAAGGGTGTCATCGCTTAATCGGTGAACGTGCTGCTGAAATTGTGACTTCTGTTTCTGATGCGATCGAATTAATCAGCGCGCTTTAGGTAATGCCTGCAACAAGTGAGAGAATAAGGACATGAGTGAATTCCGTTCGGGCTTTGTCGCAATTGTCGGGCGCCCAAACACCGGAAAATCCACTCTCATCAACGCACTTGTCGGAAGCAAAATTTCGATCACATCTCCGCACCCCAACACCACACGTCATGCCATTCGCGGCATCGTAAACCAGCCAACTTTTCAAGCGGTACTTGTTGATACTCCCGGAATTCACAAACCAAAGACTTTGCTAGGCCATCGATTAAACGCGGTTGTTGGCGAGAGCATGGACTCAGTCGATATCGTGATGATGTGCTTGCCAGCTGATGAAACCTCTGGCGCAGGAGATGTTTTCTTAGCGCAAGAAATTGCTAAGCATCCGCGCGCTAAGAAGTTTGCGCTGGTTACTAAGACAGACCTGATTTCCAAAGAGAAACTGGCTCTGCGCTTAGTCGGCATAAATGAATTAGCAAAAGGTTTTACTTGGGATGAGATCGTGCCAATATCTGCGGCAATTCATTCCCAGATTGACTTGCTCGCACAACTAATTGGCAAAGTGCTACCTACCGGTCCTGCCTTCTATCCCGAAGATATGAAAAGTGATCAGGATCAAGAGCAGTTGATCTGCGAGTTAATTCGTGAAGCTGCCATGCGAGATGCCCGCGAAGAGCTGCCTCATTCGATTATGGTCACGATTGATGAAATGGCAGAACGCGAAAAAACTGGTTCACGTCCATTCTTTGATATCCATGCCACGATCCATGTAGAACGTGACTCACAAACAGGAATAATTTTGGGACATAAAGGCGAGCGTCTAAAAGATATTGGCATGCGCGCACGCGCAGATATAGAACGCGAACTTGGCGCAAGAATCTTCCTGGGTCTACACGTTAAAGTCTCTAAAGAGTGGCAGCGCGATCCAAAGTTATTGCAACGTCTGGGATTTGGCGAAAACTAAACGCTAGTTTTACGGCTTGCCAAGTATGAGCCGATTAATACCAGGGGAAGTCCAACGATAATTCCGATGGTAAGTGGTTCGCTCAAGATTAAAACACCTAAGACAACTGCGAATGCGGTATTCATGTAAGTAACCAGAGACGCGCGCGCAGGTCCGATCTCTGCCATAACGGTGAAGAAGATGGCGAAGGCGATACCCGTTGAAAACACGCCAAGTGCGATGACGCAGTAAATGGCGGTCGTTGAAATCGGGCGGTCTGGCCAGAGAAGAAATAGCGCTGGAGAATAGAAAACAGCGGTCATCGCCATAGCGATGCCGTTTATCGCAACACCTGATACTCCAGGCATTTTGCGCGTTATATAAATAACTGCGTAGGCGTAACCCATTGACGCACCCAGCATCATCAAAATTGAAATCGGATCTGACGAGCCTGTAATACTTTCAATTCCAACTAATAGGAAAACGCCTAAGAACCCAACTCCAATTCCTAGCAATCTTTGTGGCTGCCACACTGATTTGTCTCCATGGAAAGATGAAATCAGAGTTGAGAAGATTGGCACTGAAGCAACCAGCAGCCCTGCCAATCCAGATGAAATGGACTGCTCAGCAGTTCCGATTAATATCCATGGAATTACCATTTCAAAAAGTGCGTAAACCGCGATGTATTTCCAACCTTTGATCGCGATGAAGAATGATTTGTCATAGAGCGCTATCGGAATCAAAATCAGTGCGCCAATAAAGACTCGTAAAAAGACAACTATTGCGGGAGAGAATCCAGTTTCTGGATCAACGGCTACCCGAATGAATAGGTAAGGAATGCCCCAAAGGAATCCGGCCAAAATAAAGAGAACAAGATTTCGGCGCGACATTTAGCCAATCCTAGTGCCATCCTTCGGTTTGATCGCGCAAGGTGCGATAACGAGCAACTACATCTGGCGTTGCAGCCGCGCTTACTTTTTCAATTTTTCCTAGATCCCAAATTGGAGCAGCGCCTCCACCCAATAATGCCCAGGCTGCTTGTCGAGCGGCGCCATTTGCAACATATTCACCGGCGGGTGGAACCAAAACTTCTCTACCAAAAAGTGCGGCAGCAATCTGTGAGACAGAAGGATTCTTAGCAGCTCCACCAATCAAGATAATTCTTTTTACATTTACTCCTAATTTTTCCAGCGCATCGACGGCGTCAACTAACCCGCAGAGCATTCCTTCGACCATGGCGCGCGCGATATCTGCAGGATTAGAGTTATTTAAATTCATCCCGCTAAAAACGCCGGTTGCAGTTGGGCGATTAGGAGTGCGTTCTCCCTCAAAGTAAGGCAAAAGCGAGAGCCCATTAGCTCCGGGTTTGGCGCTAAGTGCCAACGATCCAACTTCGTCATGTGTCTTTCCAAGGATACGAGTTGCCGCATCAAGTATTCGCGCAGCATTTAAGGTGCAGACCAACGGCAGATAGCGTCCAGTTGCATCTGCAAATCCGGCAACCGCGCCAGATGCGTCATGAGTTGGTGTGTCAGATACTGCAAATGCGGTGCCACTTGTGCCGAGTGAAACTACAACATCACCTGGTTGGGCTTGGATGCCAAGTGCTGCGGCGGCGTTATCGCCCGCACCGGGTGCGATAGGAATTCCAGTTGGTGTTGTTCCGCCAAATTCTGCCGGGTTAATTATTTTTGGCAGATTTATCTCGCGATCTGTGCGAAGTGCAAGTGCCAAAATATCGCGGCGGTATTGCGAAGTCGTTGGATCAAAGTAGCCAGTACCTGATGCTTCGCTGCGATCTGAAAATAACTTGCCAAAATCTAGAGCCTGACCTTTAGCGTGTTGCAATTGCCAAGAGAGCCAGTCGTGAGGGAGGGCAACACCTGCAACTTTTTCCGCGTTCGCTTTTTCGCTATCTGCCAACCAACGCAATTTTGTTGCGGTAAATGATGCAACTAAAACTGAACCAACTTGTTTAGCTATTTCGGCAGCGCCACCCAGTTCTTTATTTAGTGCAGCTGCCGCATCAGCCGAACGAGTGTCATTCCAAAGCAACGCATCACGAATTACTACACCTTTTGAATCAAGTGCGACCATTCCATGTTGTTGTCCGCCAATTGAGATTGCGGAAACGTCATCTAATCCACCGGCAGCAGCAATTGCGGTGTCCAAAGCGCTGATCCAATGCGCTGGCGCAATTTCGGTACCATCGGGGTGATTGGCTCGGCCTTCACGCACTAACTGACCAGTAGCGGCGTCACGAATAACCACCTTGCAAGATTGGGTTGATGAATCCACGCCCGCGACGAGTTTTAAATTAGCCATGGGGCAAGGCTAGACTGTGCCTGTCAACGTTGACCACTTTTTATGATCTTTTTGTTCCATCAAAGATCTAAGATTTCATAACTTTTGAACTGGAGTTTTCATGCGTATTGGCGTCCTTACAGGTGGCGGAGATTGCCCTGGTCTTAACGCGGTTATCCGCGCAGTTGTTCGTAAAGGTGTAAAGGAATACGGCCACGAATTTGTTGGCTTCCGCGATGGCTGGAAAGGCCCGCTTGAGAATTTCACAATGGAGCTCAACCTCGAGACAACTCGCGGCATCTTGCCTCGTGGTGGAACCATCCTTGGATCATCTCGTACCAATCCTTTTAAGATTGAAAATGGCGTCGAACGCATCAAGCAGAACTTGGCTGATCAAGGCATCGATGCGCTAATTGCAATTGGCGGAGAAGACACACTTGGCGTTGCCACCAAACTTGACGCTCTTGGCGTAAAAGTTATCGGCGTTCCAAAAACAATCGATAACGATCTAAACAACACCGATTACACATTCGGATTTGATACTTCAGTAAATATTGCAGTTGAAGCAATCGATCGTTTGCATACAACTGCCGAATCACATCACCGCGCACTAATTGTTGAAGTAATGGGCCGTCACGCTGGTTGGATCGCACTTCACTCAGGCATCGCGGGTGGGGCAGCATGCATTTTGATTCCAGAAGTTAAATTCTCAGTAGACAAAGTCTGCGAATGGGTGGAGTCACGCTTTAAGAGCAGCTACGCACCGATAATTGTTATTGCTGAAGGTGCGATTCCACAAGATGGTGACATGATCACTAAAGATTCAGAACTTGATGCATTCGGTCACGTAAAACTTTCTGGAATAGGTGAATGGCTTGCCAGCCAGATCGAAGAGAAGACTGGCAAAGAGGCTCGTACTTCAGTACTTGGCCACATTCAACGTGGCGGAACGCCAACTGCCTTCGACCGCGTACTTGCTACTCGTTTCGGTTTGCAGGCAATCACCGCCGCATCTGAAGGTGACTGGGGCAAGATGGTTGCGCTTCACGGTACCGACATTGTTCGCGTGCCATTGGCTAGCGCCACCGAGAAGTTAAAGACTGTCCCAATTGAGCGTTACAAGGAGTCGGAGATCTTCTTCGGATAATTCTCACCCGAGAAACTATCTGAGCAAACTACCCTTACCCTCATGACTACTTCACTAGATAACCTCTTCACCCCTGGGCTAGTTGCGGCGCAACAACCGCAATGGCCAGGAGGCGTCGCTGGCGAACCCGTGAAGAAAGCAGTCGCGGATTTAAAATCATTTCCACCACTTGTCTTTGCTGGCGAATGTGATGATCTGAAAGCAAAAGTTGCTGAGGCGGCTGCGGGTCGAGCATTTTGGTTACAAGGTGGAGACTGCGCCGAAACATTCGCAGCCGCTACCGCTGATTCAATTCGCAATCGCATCAAGACAATCTTGCAGATGGCTGCTGTTCTGCAGTACCACTCAAGTTTGCCGGTTGTAAAAGTTGGCCGCATGGCAGGGCAATTTGCAAAGCCACGTTCAAATGATTTTGAAACTCGCGGAGATGTCACACTTCCGGCCTACCGCGGTGATGCTGTTAATGATCTGGAATTCAACGAAACTTCTCGCACCCCAGACCCACAAAGAATGGTGCGCGTCTACAACACGTCAGCAGCAACTCTTAACTTGGTTCGCGCATTCACTCAAGGCGGATTTGCAGATCTTCGCCAAGTCCACGAATGGAACAAGGGCTTCATTCGTGATTCATCAGTTGGCGATCGCTACGAACAAATGGCACGCGAAATCGGTCGTGCGCTAGATTTTATGAAATCAGCTGGTGTAAATCCAGATTCTTTTAAATCAGTTGATTTCTATTCGAGCCACGAAGGCCTGATTATGGAATACGAAAAAGCGCTAACTCGTATCGATTCACGCACTCAGTTGCCTTACGATGTTTCTGCACACTTCTTATGGATAGGTGAACGTACTCGTCAATTAGATGGTGCCCATATTGATTTTGCATCCAAGATTCGCAATCCAATTGGCGTAAAGCTTGGACCAAAGTCAACTGTTGATGATGCACTTGCCTTAATTGATCGCCTTGATCCTGATCGTGAACCAGGTCGTTTAACTTTTATTACTCGAATGGGCGCTGGAAAAATTCGTGAAACGCTGCCGGCACTAGTTGATGGCGTGACCAAATCAGGTGCGCAAGTACTTTGGGTCTGTGACCCAATGCATGGAAATACTTTTGAGGCAGCAACTGGCTATAAGACTCGTCGCTTTGATGATGTCATGGATGAAGTTAAAGGTTTCTTTGAAGTGCATAAAGGCCTTGGTACTCATCCAGGTGGAATCCATATCGAGCTAACTGGTGATGATGTCACTGAGTGCCTTGGTGGTGGCGAACAGATATCAGAGGCTGACCTAGCAACTCGCTATGAGAGCGCCTGCGATCCACGTTTGAATCACTCACAATCTTTAGAGTTGGCATTTTTAGTTGCTGAAATGTTGCGCGATCGCTAATTTAGCGTCGTGCCACTGCTCCTATCTTCCCTAAAGACGCCAGTCGGTACGTTAAATCTTTTGGCTGATGAGCAAATACTAATTGGGGCGAACTTCTCTTCTGTGTCGAAATTAGGGGCGCAAGGAGATATTAAGACGGTCAAAGCAATTCCAATAATTACAGATTTAATCTCTGATTACTTTGATGGTGATTTAGATGCGCTAAATGGCATTCGAGTCCGTCAAGATGGCGCGGGTTTTTCACAATCAGCATGGAAGGCGATGCGAAAAGTTAAGGCGGGCAAGGTTCTTTCTTACGCTGATTTAGCGGATCGTGCAGGTTCACCTGCAGCTGTGCGCGCAGCCGGCAGTGCGTGTGCCAAGAATGCAATTGTTCTAGTCGTACCTTGCCACCGCATCGTTAAAACTGGGGGAGCGCTCGGCAACTATGCCTATGGATTAGTTAAGAAAGAGTGGCTACTACGCCACGAGGGCGCGCTTTAATATTTCAATTGCTTGTGCACATTGTGCGTCATCAAAATCCATATGAGTTACTAGGCGCGCATATTTAGGGCCAAGTGCACTAATCCAAAGTCCTGCCTCTTTTGTGCGAGCTGCAAGTTCGGTGGCCGTGATGGGCAACGCACTTAAATCAAGGCCGACAATGTTTGTTTCTACTGTATTTGGGTCGATCAGCGAAGCATCAATTGATGCAATAGCGATTGCAATCTCTTTTGCGCGACGATGATCTTCTGATAGTCGTGAAATATTGTGATCAAGGGCGTAATGCGCGGCGCCGGCTAGCAAACCAACTTGGCGCATTCCGGCCCCATAACGTTTACGCCAAATTCGTGCTTTCGATACTCGATCTTTTGTACTGAGCATGACCGAACCAATTGGAGCGCCTAAGCCTTTAGATAAACAAACGCTGATGGTTTCAAAGTACTTTCCGTACTCGTTTAAGGCAACGCCACTTGCAACGTGGGCATTCCAGATTCGAGCGCCATCTAAATGAAGGGCAAGGCCTAATTCATCAGCGCCTTTACGAAGGGCTTTAATTTCATCAAGTGGCTGGACGGTTCCACCACCAAAATTATGGGTATTTTCAACTGCGATTGCGGTGGTCGATACTAAATACGGTCCCGAATTTGGACGAGCGATTTCTAGCGCATCTTTAGCAATGAGCAAACCGTTCTTAGCTGGCCAGGTGCGGGTTGTGATTCCACTAAATACTGCGGCGGCGCCCAATTCGGCGCGCACAATATGTGAATTAGTTTCGGCAATTAATTCTTCTCCGGGAGCAACCAACATACGAATTGCCAATTGATTGGCCAGAGATCCAGTCGGTGTAAAAACGCCAGCTTCTTTTCCAAACATTGTTGCGACACGTTCTTCAAGTGAATTAACTGTTGGGTCATCACCGTAAACATCATCGCCTACTGGTGCAGATGCCATCGCCTCACGCATTGCTTGTGATGGACGCGTGACCGTATCAGAACGTAAATCAATTGGAGAAGTCATTGTGTAAGCCTCTCACGCTTCTTTCATTACTATCAAATACATGGCTAGAACCACCATGGTTCCACCAATTGACACTTGTAAAGTCAGTGATTCTCCACCGAAGACAACCGCGAAGATTGCGGCAAAGACAACTTCCATAGTCAAGATAACTGCAACTTTCGTTGAGGTCATATGAGCCTGTGACCAGGTCTGCACGATAAATGCTACGGCGGTGCAGATGATGGCTGTAAATATAACGACGCCCCAAACTCCGGCATCGGGTGGTGTTTCATAACCTTGGCCAAGTGCGATTGCACCTGTGAGAAGTCCACAGACCGCCAATTGAACAATGGTTAGCGCGTAGGCATCTAACCCAAAACTCCATTTACTTAAAGCAACAATGTGAGCGGCAAAAGCAATTGCGCTAAAGAACACTAGCGCTTCACCAATTCCGACAGACCAGCCGCGAAGTGACAGCAAAGCCAACCCAATAGTGGCGAGTAGAACGCAAGCCCAAGTAAATTTAGTAATTCTCTCTTTCAAAAAGAGCGCTGCGATTAAGGGTGTTAAAACAACGTAGAGACCAGTTACAAATCCGGTAATAGCAGCGCCAGTTCGTGCTAACCCTAAAGTTTGGAAGATATATCCAGAACCTAAGAAAAGTCCGGCTAGCGATCCCTTTAAAACTAGGCCGCGATTTAATTTCTGAATAACGCTAGGTCGAAGCGCCACCATGGCTAGCACTGCAATCAAGAAACGCGTTGCAAGAAAACTATTTACTGACTGACGTTCAATGGCGGGTTTCATAAGAACGAAGGCTGCGCCCCAGGAAGCAGAGACTGCTAACAGCGCCCATGGGGCCAGGCGCAACTGCATCTGGTGACGTGCGTTCATCCGCGCAACTTCTTTAATAGCTCAACTTCTTTGCCATGTTCTGGCTCCATACCCGGAGTTTCCAAAATCAGTGGTGCGTTGGCAACGGCTGGGTGCTTGAGAAGTTCCTTAAATGGATCTACACCGATAAAACCATCTCCAATATTTTGATGACGATCCTTTAGCGCACCGCAAACATCCATTGAATCATTGGCATGTATTAATTGGATTCGTTCTGCGCCAGCAACTTCGACAAGCAGATCAAGAGTTTCCTTCATGCCACCTTTTTTAGCGATGTCATGGCCAGCGGCAAATACGTGACAGGTATCAAGGCAGATACCAACTTTAGGGTGGTATTCGAGCGCTTTTAAGTAATATTCCAAATCTTCCAGGCGCTTTACTAGTGATTGACCTTGGCCGGCAGTTGGTTCAAGTAACAACATTGGTGCATCATCAGTTAAAGCGTTGAGAATTGGCATCATCCCTTTATTTATCTGCTTCCAAGCTTTTGCAATAAAGTCTTCGTTAACTGCAGAACCGGTATGTACGACCACACCAAGTGCACCAATTTCCTTGCCGCGCTTTAATGAATATTCAGTCGAAGCCAAAGAATTTAAATAAGTGGCTTCGGTTGGTGAACCTAAATTAATGAGGAATGGTGCGTGTACATAAACTTCTAGGTCAAGGCCTAACGCCTTTTCGCGGAATATCGCATCTGCATCGTGGTTAGTGTCCGGCATCGCCCAACCACGCGGATTGGATGTGAATACTTGAATCGCTTCAGCGCCAATAGTCTCGGCGTAGGCAATAGAACGTTTTGCCATACCACCGGTCGTCGGCGTATGTGCGCCGATGCGCGGTGAGGTTTTTGGCATTCGCCTACCCTACTGTGATCGTCACCGTGCTGCCACGTTTAACCTTTATGCCGACCTTTGGCGAGATATTTGTTACTGCCTTGACCTTCTTAACGCCAATTTTCTTCACAACAACTTTCAGATCTAGATCACTTAGCGCCGCGCGAGCCTTGGCTTCGGTTAGCGAGAAGACATTTGGAATAAACACGTATTGCGATCCCTTAGAGATGGTCAAAGTAATTTTTGTTCCCTTAGCAAGTGGCGCGCCCCCAGATGGAACTTGTGAAATTACCGCACCAGCCAAAACGTTTTCGCTAAATTGATCGACTGTAGAAACATCAAATCCACTATCAGTTAACTCATTTAGAGCTTGGTCGGCGGATTTACCGACGTACGAGGTCACATCAATTGTTTCAATACCTTTGCTTATTAATAAATCAACAATTGAATCTCGTTTTACTTTTTCACCTGCCTCAGGTGATGATGAAATAACGAACCCCTTGGGAGTTTTATCGTTAAATACTTCAGTTAAGTCTCCAACTTTGATGGGTGATTTGGCCAGCAAATTAACTGCTGCCTCCGGAGTTAGTCCAACAAGTGAAGGAATCAAATAACGCTCCGCACCCTTAGAGATAACCGCCTTAACTTGCCCTCCGGCATCGACTTTGCCGCCACCAGCTGGATCAGATTCAATTATTTGCCCCTCAGATATCTCTTCATCAAAACGTTTTTCTGAGATTACGAGCGTTAACCCGAGCGGCGAAAGAACACCCAACGCTTCTTCTTGCGTAGCGCCAACAATTGATGGGACAACAACTTTCGATCCTGGCCCAACAAGTGCATACCAACCAAAGATGCCAAGTGCGATCGCCAAACCTGCTGCGATGTAGCGATTGCGGCGAACCCGCTTACTTATTTTTTTGCGCTTGCGAACTTGGGCGGTGTTCTCTTTAGCCTTTGTCTTGGAATTCTCTTCGGTATTTTCGTGCTTTAAGGCCACGGTCTTTTCCTTTTCAATTCGCGCTCTCTCGCGCCGGTTAGGTTTCTTCGATGCAGGGCGCATCGGAGCAATAGGTATATCTAGTTCCAGGCTTAGCTGTTTCTGATTGGGATCAAGAGCCTGAGCAATCAAAGTTAGCGAATGATGAAATTCACTGGCATCACGTGGACGCGCATCTGGATCGGAATTGGTGGCGCGGAAAATTAGCTGATCAAGTTCTGGCGGTATTCCCGATCGTTTAGTGCTCATGAGCGGAACTCGCTCATTAACATGCATGTATGCGATCTGGATTGGCTCTTCGCCGGCATATGGTTTTTCACCTGTAAAAATTTCAAAAGCGGTAATTGCGGCAGAGTAGACATCACTTCGTGCATCTGCGATTCCGCGTTGGACTTGTTCGGGGGATAAGTATGAAACGCTTCCTAAAACTACGCTGGATTCAGCTGTCATCGTTGTGCCGAGTAATGGACCTTTGGCTAATCCAAAGTCAGCTATTTTTATTCTTCCTTCTTTGGAGATCAAGATGTTGTCAGGCTTGATATCGCGGTGCACAATTCCTAATTTATGAGCTGCAGCTAACGCACTTAAAACCGGCAACAAAAACTGAATTCCACTGGCCACAGATAAAGCGCCTTGTTCATTTAAGTATTCGCGAAGAGTGTGACCTTCTACCAATTCCATTACTAGAAAAACTGCAGGCGTTCCGTTTTGATTCCAACCTTGATCTTGTACTGAAACAATATTTGGATGGGAAAGTGCGGCAGATGCTTTCGCTTCGCGGATAAATCTCTCAACGAACTGTTCATCTTGTGCAAGATGCGGGTGCATAACTTTCACAGCGACTTTTCGATCCAAGCGGGTATCGAGACCTTCATAAATTGTGGCCATTCCGCCAGATGCCATTTGGCGGATGAGCTGATATCGCCCATCAATTAGCTCGCCAGTTAGGTCAGACATATCTATAATTTTATGTAGTTAAAATGAAATCGGCCTTTTCACGCGTTGAGTGTTGAGAGAAATATTGTTGCTGTGTGCCAAGCCACTTTTGCATTTGATTTTCCACCCCTGGACCATCGCGATCAATTACCCGCTGCACACCAATTTCTGGGTCGATATCTATCCAGATCAGGGCTGCAAATTGATCTTGCAACGATTTATCACCACTTCCTACACCCTCCAGAATTAATAGATCTGCAGGTGCAATTTCTTCAGCTGGATCAAAAGAAGATGTTGCCCAGTTGTATCTAGATATTTTTGTAGGCACTTGGCTTTGATGTTGGGCTGATAAATAGCACAGAATCTGAGTGAAATCATCGGTCAAGGCGTTATCCCAGCCGTCATACAAGTCATCCATGTGAATGACATTTACTGACATTTTCGGTGAGAGAGCCAAGAAAATTTCATGCGCAAGTGTTGTCTTACCCGCACCAGCGGGACCATCAATTGCGATTACGGGATGGCTTTTTTGGTTACAGAGATCTAAGAGCGCTGCGATGAGCTCCATACCATTTACTCCATCCCATAGCGGCTAACAATGTAAATGCAGCATAGAGCAGAGTTGTGAAAGGTAGATCTTGCGAAGCGTAGAGGGCGACATAGCCCGCATCAACAATTAACCATAGAACCCAGGTTTCATACTTTTCATAAACCATCAGAATCTGAGCACTTAAACTTCCAAAAAATAGAACAGCATCAGCGTAAGTGGATGCGGCGCCCATTGATTTTAAAACCGGTGCTAGCGCCAGAGTTGCAACGATTACTGCTGCAACCATAAAGATCCGATGCCTATTTTTAAGTGCTCCTGGTCTCGCACCTGTTGGTTCCCAGCCGAACCATCCTATAATCGCAGCCACGATAAAAACTATTTGCAAAGCGGCGCTGGCATAGAGCTCCCATTGAATAAAGAGAATTCCGTATAGAACAGAGCTGATCGCCCACCATGGCCATGTTATTCGCTTACCTGTGATGCCAAGTGCGACCCCAATAAAGGAGGCAAGCACTGCCACAAATTCTAAATATGAAAGATCGTAGCCAAGAACGGTTACTAGAGTTCCAGAGAGAAAGTTGTAAATGGATGGCATTAATAAACCTTTCCGCATCCGCATTACCGGATGGGTCAAGCGGTCGATCTGAATTTCAGATCCTCTCAGCCGTGTGAGCGGCTCCCGCATTGCAAACTTTAGCCGATACGAGCCAAAATTGCGTCTATATAAGCGCGACCCGCAACTCGTGCGCGGCGAGATGTTGATGTCTTTGCGCGTTTGTTAAATATGTCGTAACCAATTTTTTCTACTTCATCAACGATTCCACAGTACAACTCACTTGCTGCGCGAATACAAGGTTGGCTGGTCTTATCGAGCAGTGCAATTCCAGGTTCCGCCGCTTTCTGTAATTTACGGACGCGGTCAATCTGAAACTTTAGAGCGTTAACGATTTGTGGAGTGAGAACTCGTTCGCGCAACATCTCAGGCGTCACACCTGATTCGGCTAATTCATCGAGTGGTAGATAAATACGCCCACGGTCTAGATCCTCTGCAACATCGCGAATGAAATTGGCTAGCTGAAAAGCAACGCCAAGGTCTTTGGCAGCGGTAAGCGATTTGACGATATCCCCGCCCAGAATCGGCACCATTTCAAGGCCGATTACCGCAGCAGATCCATATACATATTCGTATAAATCATGGAAGGTTTTATATTCAGTTACAGTTAAATCCATCTCCATGGAATGTAGAAAATCTACAAAATGCTGGTGCGGAATATCAAAACGCTGCACCGTATCGATTAACGCTTTTCCAACTGCGTCGCTAGTGGTTCCTGATTTAAGTCCAGCTAGAACTTCGGCACTCCATTCGCGAAGTACTTTCGCCTTCTCATCTGGGGAGAGGGTTGAGGAGAGATCATCAACAATTTCATCGGCATAGCGAGCAAAACCATATAGAGCATGGACGAAGGGACGTTTCTTCGCCGGCAAGAGAAGTGTTGCTAGATAATAAGTCTTACCGTGCAGCGAATTCAGCCGTTTGCATTCTTCATATGAAGCGCGAAGTGCCGGATCAAAAATTCCTGCCGCATTTAACTCGTTCACTTACTTAACCGGACCTACGATTCGCTCAGCAGCTAGTCGACCAGAAATCAAAACCATTGGAACGCCAACGCCAGGTTGTGTACCGGAACCGGCAAAGACAACGTTTTCAAAACCTGCGGCGATATTTCGTGGACGAAATGGCCCAGTCTGGAAGAAGGTGTGTGCACTTGCAAATGGTGCGCCACGTTCCATGCCTTGTGCTTGCCAATCAAGTGGAGTCGTCATAACTTCAGTTTCAATAGAGTCGCCAAAACCTGTGTATCCGCGATCTTCGAGGGTCTTAATCATGTGGTCTCGATAAGGACGTGCTTGCGTCTTCCAATCAATATCGGCATCTAAGTTAGGGGTTGGATAGAGAATGTAATAACTCTCTTTTCCTGCAGGCGCCAGCGCTGGATCATCCTTAGTCGGAATTGTTACAAGCACTGATGGGTCAGTCATCAAAGTTTTCTTCTTGATTAGCTCATCAAAGACGCCATCCCAAGATTTTCCAAAGTGGATGTTGTGATGTGCAACATGATCATATTTCTTGGAAGAGCCAACCAATAAAGTTGCGCAAGATGGAGAGTACTTAAGACGTTTGATATTCAGTGGTGTTTTTCCTAAAAGATCGCGCCACACAACTGGCAGATCTGGGTTCATTACTACAGCATCGCAGGCAACGCGCTCACCTGTATCGGTTATGACAGCCTTGGCGCGGCCGTTTTCAACTTCTAAGCGAGTTACCGAAGTGCTGTATTTAAATGTAACTCCATGCTTTTGCGCTGCAGCGGCAAGTGCGCGCGGAACCGCGTGCATTCCACCCTTAGGGAAGAAAACTCCATTCACCGAATCCATGTAGGCGATGACTGCGTAAATTGCCAAAGCTTGTTGCGGACTAACTCCGGCATACATCGCCTGGAATGAATAAACCTTTTGCAAGCGCGGATCTTTCAAGAATTGATTGACCTTAGGTGAAAGCCTTCTAAATCCACCTAGTGCGATCAAACGAGCAAGGTTAGGGGTCAGTAAGTTAAATGGTGAATCAATATTGCGATCAATGAAGTCGTTCATCTCGTACTTGTATAACTTCGTAACAAATTCAACGTATCTGCGATAACCCAGCGCTTCTTCTGCACTCACCGTGCGACGGATCTCTTCTTCCATCTCAGCGGTATTGGCATGCACATCAATCTGTGAACCATCATGATAAAAAGCGCGATAAAGAGGTTTAAGTGGCGAAAGTTCTAGCCAATCTTTCATATCTTCGCCGACGCAACTAAAGGCATCTTGAATTAGTGATGGCATAGTTAAAACCGAAGGTCCAGTATCAAATGAGAAACCATCTTTTTCGAGCAGACCATTGCGCCCGCCCGGAACTGATTCGCGTTCGATGACAGTTACTTTGCGACCTGCGCCCGCTAAACGAAGCGCGGCACTTAGCCCAGCAAGACCTGCACCGACAACAACAACATGATCGGTTGGTCCTTTTACTTTGGCTGGCATTTAATGGCTCCTACGGGTTGCAGTTGTTGCGAGTTCGATGAGTAACTCACGGGCTGAAGGGTTAATTTCAGCAGAATTTGCCGCAGTTAGCGCGTTGGAAAGCAGCCCCTCGATGAGATCTTCGACATCTTTAACGGCGCCAGTTTCGGTGATAAGTCCGCGAATATCTTCGATTTGATCAGAGGTGAGATCCTCGCGACCAAGTGCTGCGGTTAGTTTGGCTGAGGTCTCTTGGTCTGCACGCTCCAGAGTCATCGCCATCAGCACGGTTCGTTTGCCTTCGCGAATATCATCACCTGCTGGCTTACCAGTAACCGATGGATCACCGAAGATGCCAAGAATGTCATCGCGCAGTTGAAATGCTTCACCGAGTGGCAGGCCATATGCACTTAAAACATTTACCAACAGTGATCTTTCTTTGCGATCTGTTATGGCAAGTGATGCGCCTAAGTGCAGTGGTCGCTCGATTGTGTATTTCCCAGATTTATATCGCGCAATACGAAGTGAGCGATCAACACTTGGAGTTTTCTCGCCAGCTTCGCGAACATCTAAATATTGTCCGGCCATTAATTCGATACGCATTTCATCGTGCACTGCCAAAGCCGACAGTAAAGCTGAATCAGAGACACCGGATGTATGCAGTAAGTGATCCGACCATACAAGAGCTAAATCACCGAGCAACACTGCAGCGGCTTCACCAAATTGATCTGCTAATCCGTTCATCGCCTGCGATTGATGCAAATTCTCGAAGTGGCGATGTATCGCCGGTTTACCGCGGCGCGTATCTGAGCGATCCATTAAGTCATCATGAATAAGCGCGCATGCTTGCAACAATTCCAGACTTGTGAAAGCGCGAATATCTGCTGATGTTGCAACCTTGCCCGTTGCTACGAATCCTGCATATGCAAATAGTGGGCGAAGACGCTTTCCGCCTTCGAGCAAGAATGATTCGAGGGCATCACATACCGGGATCAGTTCGGAGCCAATGCCACTTAGGTATTCACGTTGCAAGGTTAAATATGAGGTCAGTTCGCTATGAACCTGCTCACGTACTTCAAGGAGCGTGCCTCGCGCGTCGTTAACCACGGCGCAACGGTACCCTGACCGTATGGAGATGCGCATGACTGGAATTGGCGAGAATGTCACATACTCCTTTGAGTTCTTCCCGCCGAAGGATCAAGAGGGAGAAGACCGCCTCTGGAGCGCAATTAGCGCGCTAGAACCGATCGCCCCAGATTTCATCTCAGTTACTTATGGCGCAGGTGGATCGACTCGCGATCGCACAATACGCATCACATCTGAAATCACAGAACATACTAAATTGCCAGTTGTTGCTCATTTAACTTGCGTTGGATCAACTCGCGGCGAATTAATTGAAATATTAGAGCGTTACAAAGCAGCAGGTATTCATAACATTTTAGCGCTGCGCGGTGATCCAACTGGTGGTCCCCGTGCACCTTGGACGCCAACAATCGGCGGACTAAATCATGCTGACGAGTTAGTTTCACTTGCCGCAGAATTTGGTGGATTTACGATTGGCGTTGCCGCTTTCCCTGATGGCCATCCGGCATCAAATGGTGATTTTGCAGCAGACATCGAAACGCTTGTACGTAAAGAAGCTGCTGGCGCAACTTTTGCAACAACACAATTTTTCTTTGAAGTCGATAAGTGGAAAGCGCTAGTTGATAATTTAGCTAAACGAGGATCCAAGTTGCCGATCATTGCCGGAATTTTGCCAGTAACAAATGTTAGCCAACTAAATCGCATGTCTGAATTAAGTGGAACACCAATTCCTGCCAGCATTGCATCGGCTTTTGATGCCCTTAAAGATAAGCCAGAAGACGTTCGCAAATTAGGCGTTGACCTTGCTACCAAACTCTGTGAAGATTTATTGGAAGCTGGTGTTCCAGGTTTGCACTTCTACACAATGAATACATCGACTGCTACCCAAGAAATATTTGCTCAGATTAAAGATAAGAAAAGGTCATGAACAAAGCCGAGTTCAACACTGCTTGGAGCGCTCTTCACGGTGGCGCCGAAATTAAAGGCGTTGTAAAAACCTGGCTCGCTATTTCTTATTCATCGGCCAAAGTTGTATCTACCCTTAGATTTAGCCCAAATTTTCTAACGCTACTGGGTCTGGTATTTGCTATCGCGATGGCGGTAAATCCGCTTTCGCTCTGGACTATTCCGCTGCTAGTTCTCTCACTTTATGCCGATGGCATAGACGGCAGCGTTGCTATTTATCAAAATCGCAGCAGTTCATTTGGTGCGATTCTAGATTCAGTGGCTGATCGAATCAGCGAAGCGCTCTGGTTTTATGTGGCATATCGAATTGGTGCTCCCGCTTGGATGGTTTTGGTGACATATGTAATCGCTTCAACTCAAGAATATGCAAGAGCCCGTCTTGGTGGTTTAGGAATCGATGATGTGGGTGTCGTTACTCCCGCAGAGCGCCCAGTACGAGCCAGTTTTATTTTCATCGCACTTGTCGCGTATGCCCTTGATTTAAAATTAGTTGTTGCCGCGTTGGCCGTGTTATTTGTTTTGCAGCTTTGGAGTTTTTTTCTAGTGGCGCGCTTTGCCCACAATCGCCTCCGCAACGATTTCAGCGCTTAGTCCAACCAGCGGCAGACCACCTCCAGGATGGGCAGAGCCGCCAACGCAATACAAACCATTTAGCGGCGAACGATTCTTGGCGCGCATAAATGCTGAACGTGCACCGTTGCTTGAAGTTCCGTAGATCGCACCGCCTGGCGCCATCACAGTTCGCTCTAAATCTGCAGGCGTGCGAATCTCCAACAAATCAAGGCGATCACGAATAGATATTCCGCGCGATTCCAATGAATCAATAATCTGCATTGCATAGCGATGGTTAAATTCTTTATCGTTCCAATCAAAGCCGTCAGCGCCCGATATATCGTGGCGGGGTGCGTTAATCAATATAAACCAAGCTTCGTGACCGGGATGTTTAACCATTGCTTCATCGCGTGGTGCGCAGATGTATATCGCAGGATCTTGTACTGGCTCTTTGCGATCGAAGATATCAATGAATTCGCCATCATAATTTTCAGGAAAGAAAATATTGTGATGTGAAAGCCCAGAATCAGTTTGACTCGGCCGCAGACCAAGCAGCAGTGAGAAACCAGCAAGAGATGGGTCGGCTTTGGCTAAGTCGGCACGTTGTTTGCGCAATTTCTTAACTTTGCCTGTGATTAACTTCTTATAAACCAGCGATGCATCAGCGTTTGCTACAACCGTTGTAAATTCCATGGAACGGCCATCAGCCAAGGTAATCCCAGTTACGCGGCTGCCATCATGGTTTATTTGTGAAACTTCAACCTTGAATTCAAATTTAACACCTCGATCAAGACATCGTTGATAGACGGCATCGGCCAATTTTCCAACGCCGCCTTTGATATGCCATGCACCAAAGGCTTCTTCAACGAAGGCAATTGATGACAGGACAGCAGGTGCGACTCGAGGGTCAGAACCGCTGTATGTGGCATAACGATCTAAAATATTTCTTAACCGGTTATCTTTTAATTTGATCTGGCGCAGAGATTTCCACGGAGCAATTATTCGCAGATCCCGCAACAAGGTAGGACGCTTTAAAAGCGAGGCGATTGATTTAAGTTCGGATTCCATAAAGGGTTCGCGCGAGACATCCCACATGGATTCTGCTTTGCGCATTACTTGATCCCACTCCAGCGCTGATTCGATACCCATGGAAGTTTCAATCGCCGCCAAAGTTTCTTTACGCGATAAATTGGCAAACTTCACCGAAGTGCCATCACTAAATCGATAATCAAATGATGGATTTACTGGTTCAAGATCAACAACACGACCCATCACATCACCAGTGCGTTGAAAGAAGTCGCGATAAACAGCTGGCAAAGTTAAGAGTGACGGACCTGTATCGAATGCGTAATTTCCGATCCATTCGGTGCGGCACTTTCCACCATGGCGATCAGATGATTCAAATACTGATACCTCGTATCCCGCCCTAGCCAAACGAGCTGCTGTGCACATTCCGCCCATGCCAGCGCCAATTACGGCAACTTGTTTTTTTATTTGGCTCAAAGGGTGCGCCCCTTCCACTGCACTTTTCCGCGGGCGCGCCAGCTGTAGATTATTAAGTAAATCAATATGCCAGATGAGATCGGATGCAATAACGAATCGATGATTCTTCCGCCAGAACGTCTTGCACTTAGCATGCGAGTAATGACAATTACTTCATAAGTAAATAAACCAATTGGATTTCCACTAAACCAGATCAGGACCGGTGCGATACCAGTCAAAAAGATGAATGCAATAGCGGCGCCTGACCCCAATGGCGTCGAGAAGGCACTCCACAGAGATTTTCCATATCCAGCCTTTATCTCGCCAAAGTTTTTATACATTCGCGTTTGCGCCAAAGTTGAACCATCAGCAACTCCACCACGTGCTCCAGCGGTTATCAGCGCACGGGCCAACTTCATGTCATCCAAAACCTCTGGTGCAATCATCTGGAAACCGCTGATCAAATCCAATGCGCTCTTTTTGACTACAAAAAATTGTCCATTTGCAACCGCAAGTGATGTGCGACCTGAGCGCTCTGCCAATCGCAGCGGAACAGTGGTCATCCATGACCATTGCAGAAGTGGTTGCACCAAACGTTCAGAGAATGTTTTAGCGATTTGTTTTGGATACGGGGAAATAAAGTCACGATCACCCATCATCGCAATCGATTGCGCAATAGCACCCGGTTGCAGTCTGACATCGGCATCAAGGGTGACGATAATTTCACCGCGCTCAAATAAATATCCCTGTTGCAGTGCCCATGGTTTACCTAACCAACCTTGCGGCAGAGCCGGCGCGCTGACAATTTTTATTGGCGCTCCTTCGGATAGAGCAGTCTTTAATAATTTACTAGTTCCATCTGTAGAGGAATCATCGATAAAGATTATTTCCAGCGATTTCAAATGGCTTTGCTTAGTCAAGGAATCGATTAACTCGACAATATTTTCAGCCTCGTTACGTACCGGAATTAACACGGTCACACTGCGATCGATCTCTGAAGGCGGCGCTGGCCGTCTGATAGTTAAGAAATTAGCTGCGGTGATCCAAAGTAAGACAATTGTGAAGAGAAATAGAAGGGTATACATCTAATTACTAAGGGCGGCCGAGCCAACGCGAGAATATAAATGGAGCCAGTACCGCTCCAAATGTTAGGCCGAAGATGAACGCGATTCCGGGACGATCAAAGAAGAAGAGGTTAGAGATAACGCCAGCAAACCAAGTCCAAATCAAGAAGATATCTATTGCTGCAAAGCCTGCGCTGACTTTGCGACGATCGCGGGGGAGCGCCAAGTGCAGAATCGCAATAAGAGCCATGCCAGATAACAACCAACCAAAAGCATTTGATAAAGGAACTTCTGGCGTGAAAGGAACATGCGAACCAGTTACTTCCCATGTCCATCGTCCAGCCGTAACCATCTGTGGATCAAGAAATAAGTCATAGGCCATAAGCCCGAATCCGCCATATAGAAATACCCAATTGCCAGCAACTCGACGTGCTGCGCACAAAATCGGATGTGCAATCATCGCCCAAGCAAAAGGAACAACCATTGGAACATCAAATAATTGTGGACCTAGGGATGGGTCATATTTATATGTTCCAAAAGGCCAACCAGTTTTTAATCCCAGCAACTCAATAAAAAAACCAAAAGAAAGTGCGATACCGATATATGTGAATGCATAGCGCGCCCCGAATGCCAGTAAAGCATGTAGCGCCATCGCACCTGCACCCCAATAAACCGTCGAGATAGTTACGACTCGCAACGCTTCGCCATCTAATAGTGGATAACTAACTTGCAACAATATTGCGATGCCCAAAGTTAGATTTAGGGCGAATTGAGCGCGAGACGAAATTCCGCGTCGTCGATTGCGACGTGGTGAGTAATGACGAATCGACATGGGCTAAGTCTGCCCTACATAAGTGCTTACTTAGTAATTGAGCCTCGGATATCGCGAACTGCGAAGCGGGCAAAGAGTTCTTCGGCATACCAGCCATGACGTTCGGTGGCAGCGATTGCACTTTGGTGGGCGGCACCTTTGTAAGCAAAATTTCTTAGGTCTGCCCCCGATTTCCACTGTGAAAAAGTTCCTTGCAATCCGATAGGTGCTTCACCTATCCCAATGGTTGTAATCAATCCGTCCGATGCATGCAAACTTTGAGTCACGGGAGGAACTGCCTGCCAGAATCTAAAATTCTGTAGCCACTTAATTCGTGCTCGCGTTATTGCAACTACCTGGCCATCAGTCTGGGTAGCTGAATATGCAAAGGGATTCTTTTTTGCCCAAAAACCATGTGATGAAATTGGATCGAGCAAGAATCGAACTTCTTCAATTGACTTAGTCCGCCAACGTTTAATTAACTTTGAACTATCGAGAGCGTCTAATTGCGATGCTTCCAGGACGACTACGCAACCCCAACGCTTAGCATCGGCATCACGTGGCGTAAAAGTTTCACCTTTGCCGGTACCCAGCATTTTTGCGAAAGTGACACCTTTCATCCTGCGCAAACCACCGCGGTCCAGCGCCATGCGCAGCAGAGCAAATCCAATATTGCGGCTCTCTATTTTCCAGAAATAAACAACGGTTACTGCAGAGGTGTTCATCGAGAGACTCCGGCAATTTCCATTACGTGCGCCGCAACCTTTTCGGTGTTATCCCACATTGGTGCGTGTCCACACTCTTCAAAGATTATCCATTCTGAATGTTGTGGCGCCATGGTTCGCTCCTGGCAGGTTGTAGCTGGCAAAGTTTTATCAGAATCGCCAAAGATGATTTTTACAGGAATTTTAGAATCAATTTGCGAATCAAATCTCTTATGCAACATTCCATCCCATGCTGGAAAATAACCTTCAGATTTCGCCATCGCTTTAGTCGCATCAAGGCAAAGTTCGTATGAAAAATCGCGCCAACGAGGACTGACATCGCCAAACCCCAATTTACGAGAACGTTCGTACTTTAAAAAAGACGGAGCTAGTGCAGCAGATCTACTTGCCAATAGTCGAAATTGTGAAGCACCTGGTGTGCGTTGCACATATGTTGCCAGCCAAAATCCGGCAGGTGCTAGCGCGGTCACACTGCGCACTGAATTAGGAAAAGATGCCGCCATTTCAAGTGCGATCCATCCGCCCCAAGAATTTCCAATAAGATCAAACTCTGTAACACCAAGTTGTTCTTTGACTTCACGTACAACCAGCTCACCTATAGAAATCGGATCCATTGCTTGACCCGCAATCATCGGTGTCTTTCCATGGCCCGGCAGATCAACTGTAATTACGTTAAAGCGCTCCTGTAGAAAAGGAGTCAGCGGTTTCCAGGCAGTCGCGGCAGAGCCCATGCCATGCACCAGAACGATATGCGGTGCAGATTCGAGTGCTGCTTCGTGCACCATTAATGAAATGTTCATCTCAATTGGAATTTTACCCCGTGGCGCGCGCTTTTTCGTGGTCAAGGATGGGCAAAGATGTAGCCATGAAATTACGCAAGGTTGGATCTGAAGTCCTAGGCAGCGCTGTTTTAGTAATGACTGTAATTGGTTCGGGAGAAATGGCAACAAACCTGTCACCCGACACAAGTATTCAGTTGCTGATTAACTCACTCAGCACAGCTGCCATCTTGTATGCACTAATCACCCTCTTAGCCGATATCAGCGGTGCACACTTCAACCCACTCGTAACTTTGGTGCTTGCCTATAAGCGCGAAATGAAAATATCTGAGACCGTTCAATATATTCTTGCTCAATTCATTGGCGCACTTATTGGCGCAGGGCTTGCAAATTTGGTATTCGACTTGCCGCTATTTACCGCATCAACGAAGGTTCGCAGCGGGGGACATCTATTCCTCAGCGAGATCATTGCAACTGCTGGCCTAATCTTCATAATTTTTGCCGCCCTGGACCAAAAGCGCGATAAAAAGATTCCAACTCTTGTTGCTTGCTGGATCGGTGCTGCTTACTTCTTCACCTCATCAACATCATTTGCTAACCCTGCGGTTACATTTGCAAGAGGTTGGTCAGACACATTTGCAGGCATCGCACCAAAATCAATCGCACCATTTATCGCAGCGCAGTTAATCGGTGCGATTTTAGGGCTTCTACTAAGCCAATCACTTAGCGTTAAAAGAAAGGGAAAAAAATGAGCAAACCATCAGTACTTTTTGTCTGCGTTCACAACGCTGGCCGATCACAAATGGCAGCGGGCTTTATGCGCGAACTCGGACAAGGTCGCGTAGAAGTTCTCTCTGCCGGTTCTGCCCCTAAAGATTCCATTAATCCAATCGCCGTTGAAGCTATGGCCGAACTCGGAATCGATATTGCAAATAACACTCCAAAGATTTTGACGCCAGAAGCTGTTCAAGCATCTGATGCCGTAATCACAATGGGTTGCGGTGATGCTTGTCCGTTCTATCCGGGCAAGCGATACGAAGACTGGGTACTAGATGACCCAGCAGGGCAGGGGATCGAATCGGTGCGAGTTATTCGTGACGAGATTAAGTTAAGAGTAGAAAAGTTGCTTTCTGAACTTCTTGGCTAACCTTTTTCCTCAATTAGATCCCATTTGTTTCCATACTTGTCCTTGAATACGATCACTTGACCAAATGGCTCATTACGAGGTTTTTCCAAGAATTCGATGCCTCTTGATAGAAATAGTTGGTACGTTTCTTGAAACGAGTCTGTGTAAAGGAAGAAACCGACTCGACCTCCGGTTGAGTTTCCGATGGCAGCTATCTGGACCTCATTTGCCGCTTGGGCAAGCAAAATCTTTCCTCCTTTATTGCCAGGTGCGATTACAACCCAACGTTTCTCCGGAGTTAGCACGGTATCTTCAAGCAAAGTGAAGCCAAGTTCATTCACATAATGTGAAATTGCAGCGTCATAGTCATCTACAACAATTGTGATCATTCCTAGGGTCAGCAAATTTATTCTCCAACAACCATCGGTGTTGCACCAGTGCAAGTTACTAACTCGGCAAATGATGTTGGATAAACGGCGTGCGGGTGGCCAGATGCCGCCCAAACAATTTCGTAATCGTTTAGCGCTTGGTCGATGAGTATTTGCTCTGGGGGAGTGACCCAACCCAATGGAGCGACGCCCCCTACGGCTTTTGAAACCATCGCTACTGAGGAAATTCTGTATGAGGTTCGAACTTGGTCTCTCATCGGAAATGCCTACGCGGCTACTTCTGTTCTTTTTGTGTCGGATTTCAAAATTTGATAAAAAGC
>Ga0114981_10000186_pt1 | contig 37574 bp, 32 predicted proteins | sample S_140806_MF_Meta_FD_87028 | JGI IMG/M metagenome (GOLD analysis project Ga0114981, IMG submission 87028) | Freshwater microbial communities from Lake Simoncouche, Canada to study carbon cycling - S_140806_MF_MetaG | ecosystem: Environmental > Aquatic > Freshwater > Lake | place: Lake...
ACGGTCATCTCCTACCTCGGGCTGAAGGAGGATCAGATTCGCATCGCGCCCGGGCATGAGGTGACGCTGGTGGACACGCCACGAGGCACCTTGCACATCCCCATTGATGAGCACGGGCAGTATCGGGTGAACTTTCTCGGAGACATAGGCATCTTCACGCCTGCCTATGAATACATTGATCTCCATCTGGCGGTCGAACGGCCGGAGGATGGGACGCGAGCCGAAGCCGCCTTCAAAGACCGCGCCGTGCTGATCGGACTGGCGAGCAGCGGCAACACGGACGTGGCCAGCACCTCCATCGGCCGCATGCCCGGAGTGGCGGTACAGGCGATGCTGGTGAGCAACATCCTCACCGGCAATCACCTTCGATTCCTGCCCATCTGGCAGCAGATGCTGCTCATCATCGGAGCCGGGGCACTGCTCGGGCTGGGCATGTGGCCCGCGAGAGTGTGGCTGGGCATCGCTCTTTTCATCGGCGTGAGCGCCGCATGGTGCTGGGTGGCGTTTCAAGCCGCGAACACAAACCTCATGTTGCCGCTCGTGCCGGTGCTGGCGGCGTTCAGTGGAGCCACCCTTGTTTTGCTCGGCCTGGAGGCAGCCTTGATGAAGAAAGACCGCTCACGCGTGGTGAGCGTGCTGGGCCGCTACATCGCCCGCCCTGTTCTGGAGCGGCTCGTGGACACCGACAAGTCCGCCCCAGCCTCCACGGAGCGCCGCGAGCTGACGATCTTCTTCTCCGACATCCGCGGTTTCACCGCGTGGACGGAACGCGCCGAGCCCGACGAGGTGGCGGGCCGCCTGAATGAGTACTTTGCGGCCATGACTCCGCTCATCGAGCGCCACGGGGGCACGCTGGACAAATTCATCGGCGACTGCGTCATGGTTTTCTTCGGCGCACCCGCAGCGGATGAAAAACACGCCCTTCACGCCGTGCAGATGGCCCTCGACATGCAGCAGGAGATGAACCGCCTGAACGAAAGCTGGCGCAAACGGGGCTACGACCCGCTGCACATCGGCATCGGCATCCACACCGGCTTTGTCACGGTCGGCAACTTCGGCTCATCCGACTTTCTCGACTACACCGTGATCGGCCGCGCCGTGAACCTCGCCGCCCGCATCGAATCCCAAGCCGAAGGCGGCAAAGTCCTCATCTCCACCCGCACCCATTCGCTCGTCCGCGACGAGGTGAAAACTCAGCCGCACCCTGACCTCGTGCTGAAAGGCATCCCCGATCCGCAGGTGGTGTGGGAGGCGGTGCATAGATGATCCCCCCTCTTCATCGCCAGCGAAGTCTTCGACGTCTTCACCGACCCCACCGTCCAAAAGATCCCCAGCGATCGCAAATCCATCGCCTGGACCCTCACCTACCGCAGCCCCGAAAAGACCCTCGAAACCGCCGAAGTCGATGCCGCCCACCAGCGCATCCTCGCTGCGCTGGAGAAGGCGCTTCCAGCCACGGTGCGCAGGTGATTTGGAGCGGCTCTGAGATTGCTCACCCCTCCGCGAAGTAATCCTCGTCCGCTCGCTTGAGGACGCAGGTCTCGCGGGTGGAGACGCCGACGCCGTATTCGATCATGAGCTCGTCGAGGCGCTGGCCGTTGATGAGGACGATCTTCTGACCCACCGTTTTGACGTATAGCTTGGCTGGCTCTGTGAAGTCGCTGGTGGTGACTTGGCAAGTCCCTCTCCTTGGGGGCGCTCGGAGAGGCGGGAAGGGGCTTAAACTTTTTCCCAGAGGACGGTATCTTTTTCGTGGAGGATGTTTTCTCAGCCTGTGAGGACGGTATCTTTTTCGTGGAGAATGGTTTCTCTGCGGCGGAGGACGGTATCTTTTTCGCGGAGAACAGTGCCTCTGGAAGAAAGAATGGCGCGGCGGAGTCGCCGGTGGGCGGTGCCGAGCCTGTGGATGAACCTTTTACCCCGGAGGACTGGCTGATGGCTCAGTGGAACAGCGGGGCGACGTGGTCGTCCGGGTTTTATGGGGGCCTTAGGACGCGGAGCGCGACGGAGACGATCGCCCATAGACGGATCGACAATCGGCGGGGCGCGAGGGCGCTATCGTTGATGGTCTATTCGGACTCAAGGAGCGGCACTTTCCAAGTGCCGGTGTCATCCAGCCCGGACTTGGCAAGTCCGGCTCCTTGGGGAGCAGCGGCGGGAATCAAATCCCGCCCTCCCAGTCTCACGGTCTTCTTCACTTCAGAATCGCAGCCGTAGGTAGGTGCCGAGGACGGATTCGTGGGTCCAGGTGGCTTGGGTGCGGTTGGAGGCGATCATGTAGAAGAGGTCGATATCCGCCTGGGAGCCCAGTTTGAAGGTGAGGCCGAGAGGGATGAGGCGGTTCTCGGTCTGCTGGAGGCGGTGGAGGTCGGTGAGCCATTCGTTGCTGACGAAGAGGCGGGTGAGCGGGCCGAGGGGTCGCGGGAAGGTCCAGGCGAGTTGGAGTCGCTGGCGGCTGCGGTGGGTGGTGAAGGTTTGTGCTTCGTTCCAGCGCCATTCGAGTCGGTTCCGCCATTCGAGGGCGAGGTGCGGGGTGAGATTGAAATGGGGGTTGAGCTCCAACTCGGGGCGGAACTGCGTGAGGCGGTCTCCAGTGCGGGTGTTTTCGATGCTCAGAAGCGAGAGGCCGATGCCGCCTTCGAGCCAGGGAAGCAGGGCGTGCTTAACCCGCGGGCTGGCGATTTGGACGTAGGAGCCATCGTCCACATCGGCGCGGTTGCCGAGGAAGAGGGAGGCGCGGGTTTGAGCGGAGCGCCAGTATTCGAGATTGGTCCAGGCCCACCATTCATCGGCATGGAGGCAGGTGGTGGTGAGCAGGAGCAGGAGGAAGATTCGCATTCCGTCTCATAAGGAAGGAAAAGGGCCAGTCTGGATGAATTGCTGGCACATTGGTCATTCATCATTAAAACATGCCGCCTTCCCATGGTCCCTCTTCTCGACGTCAACGCCCAGAACCACCCGCTCGAATCCGAACTCCAGGCTGCCTTTACCCAGGTGATGAAGCATGGCCGGTTCATCATGGGGCCGGAGATGGAGACTTTTGAGAAGGAAATCGCGACCATGACGGGTGCGAAGCATGCCCTTTCCGTCTCTTCCGGCACGGATGCGCTGCTGCTGGCCCTGATGGCGCTGAATATCCAACCGGGCGATGAAGTGCTGTGCCCGGCTTTCACCTTCTTTGCCACGGCGGGGGCGGTTTCACGCCTCGGGGCCTTGCCGGTCTTTACGGATATTTGCCCGATCTGCTTCAACCTAGATGTGAACGACGCCCGGAAGAAGATCACCGCCAAAACGAAGGCGATCATCCCGGTGCATCTTTTTGGCCAATGCGCGGACATGGACCCGATCCTCGCTCTGGCAGCCGAACACGGCCTAAAGGTGGTGGAAGACGCGGCGCAATCCATTGGGGCGGCTTACAAGGGCCGTCAAAGCGGCACGATGGGCCACTTCGGAACCTACAGTTTCTTCCCGAGCAAGAACCTCGGTGGTTTCGGGGATGGCGGCATGTTGGTGACGAATGACGATGAACTGGCGGAGTTTGCCCGTGTGCTCCGAGTGCACGGCAGCAAGCCGAAGTACTACCATCACTATGTGGGTGGAAACTTCCGCATGGACACCCTGCATTGCGCCCTGCTGAGCGTGAAGGTGAAGCGCTATGCTCAATATACCGCTGAGCGGCAGCGGAATGCCGTCCACTACACCACGGCGCTCGCGAAGTTGCCGGGCATCGTTTTGGCCGATCCGGCGCACTGCAAATGCGCCTCGGCGCAGGCTGCGGCGCTGGCGGCTCAAGGCGCGAAGATCGTGCTGCCGGTGGCTTACGGCCACAATTCGCACATTTGGAACCAGTTCACCCTCCGCGTGCTCGGTGGCAAGCGCGATTCCCTGCGTGACCATCTGGTGGCGAAAAAGATCGGCTGCGACATCTATTACCCCGTCACGCTCGACCAGCAGCAGTGCTTCGCCGATCTGCCCGTCAGCAGCCGCCGTGGCTGCGAGGTGGCCCACCAGCTCGCTGGCGAGGTGTTGAGCATCCCGATCTACGGCGAGCTGAGCGAGGCCCAGCGCGAGGAAGTCATCGCTTCCATCGCGGAATGGCTGTGACGGCCTGAGAGCAGGCAAAGCTGGTCTTTGGTGAATTGACGCCGGAATCGAAATTTCTCAGAATCGGGCTCCTTTTCTTCGGGAGTTGTCCCACCAGCCACCACACCAGCCATGCATTTGTTGAGCCTGACCTCCTTGTTGTTCCCCAAGCGCTTCGCTCTCGCTGTTTTTGGCAGCTTGGTCCTGCTGTTCACCGGAGCAGTCCAGACACACCACCTTTGATTGATTCGATACCGCTCCTGATGCCAATTGGAAACGGGGAGCCTTTGGAGCCCGCTGGACAGGTGGTCTTTTCGACCAGCCGGGTTTTGGCATTTTGCGTTTCAGCAACAATCACCAGTTGAACATGACCAACAACATGGCTGGCATCTACAACATGCGCGGCTGAATTTCGGCTCGTTCAACACCAGCAACCGCACTCTCGGCAGGAAAACCGTGCGGCGCTTCGAGTTCAGCGGAGCTGATCCGCAAATCACCAATGACTCCACCGCCACACACATCATCATTTTGAACCTGGAAGGCGATGGCGCCGGCCGTGATCCTTTGAAGATCAATCTCAACAGCTCGGGCGGTCTGCCTTTCGGTGGCATTCTCAACAACCAGGGAAGCTCATGGATGCTCAAACCTAGCAGGCAGGTGCTGGCGGCAGCGTTTGCAACCTTGGCAGCGGCAATCTCACCAATAATGCCGCGCTCGCTTTCAATCGTGCAAGCGGCGCTCCCAACAACTTTGTCCTCACCAACGCAATCAGCGGCGGCGCCACACTCACTCAGAATGGCGGCAATATCAGCACCATCTCTTCTGCCTACAGCCACACCGGCGCCACCACCATCAATTCCGGCACGCTGCGTGTCACGGCCAATGGCGCTCTCGAGACAGGTGCTGCCGACACGACCGCAAACAGCGGCGGCACTCTCCTTCTTAGCGGCGTCAATGATTTCACCACCGAGTCCCTCACCATCAATGGCATAGGTGAGGCAGGCAATGGAGCGCACCGCAACAATCTGGATAGTAGCCCCTATGCCGGTCAGGTCACGGCTGCCTCTGGGTAGCCCTGTGGTTTCTCAGTATGAAGCGGCCATCTCCGGCGCAGGTAGCACCGTCGTCGGTTCCACGGGCGTGCTGAATTTCGATCTCTTTAGCGGTGCCGGTCTGGGTAACCACACAGGCAGCGCGGCTGCGGCTGACCTTTTCAAGATCACCGGCGCTCTCTGCCTCGTCGCTGGATCGACGCTTGAAATCACCAATCCAAACTTGCTCTCAGGATGGCTCTGGGGTGACCCATGGAAAATCTGGGACACCACCTCCATGGGCCTGCTGACCGGCACCATCACCACCATCAACGCACCGTCTCTGGGTGGCGGCCTCCCCTGGGATCTGGATGAAACCACCGGCGTCCTCAGCATCGTGCCAAAACCCTCGAAGGCCCTCTTCAGCTGGCTCAGCCTCTTCAGCCTGATGATGCGCCGCCGCCGGGCTTGGGGTTTTCTCACTGCATCGCTCTGACGAAGCCCCGCCTGACCAGCGGGGCTTTTTTCTTTAGCGGACATTCCCGCGAAACCTCCCCTTCGCGGCCGGGTTTGCACGCCGCATGACAACCGCTAGTCTGGCGGACGCGCCTCCCGCCTTTTTCATGCCCCAACCGGAACGGATCCCCTGCCCCGCTCCCACACCTGCCATCCCGGCGGGTGCGGTGGACGAGTCATCGGATGAAGAAAGCGTGCGCCTGATGCTGCGAGTTAGGGAGGGCGATGAGAAAGCCTTCGAAAGGCTCGTGGAGATCCATCAAGGGGCCGTCGTGGGCACCGTTTACCGCATGCTCAACAGCCTCGATGACGCGCACGACATCGCCCAGCAGGTTTTTATCCGCGTGTGGCGCAGTGCTCCGCGTTATGAAGTCACCGCGAAGTTCACCACCTGGCTTTACACCATCACGCGAAACCTCGTTTTCAATGAAACACGCCGCCGCTCACGGCGCAAAGAGGTGAGCATCGAACAGGAAAACGAGGACGATCCACCGAAACACTTTGTGGACCTCAGCGTGGCGGGTGCGGATGAAAATCTGGTGAAGTCGGAATTCCACGATGCGCTCGATAAAGCCATCGCGGCACTGCCGGAGAAGCAGCGCTTAGCCGTCATCCTTCGTGGGAAGCAAGACCTGCCCTATGAAGAGATTTGCGTCATTTTGAAGATGTCTCTCCCGGCTTTGAAGAGCCTGCTCTTCCGTGCTCGAAACGAGCTACGAAAGCATTTGGGCCAGCACCTCGGCGAGGCGGCGGATTGACAGGCCTCACGCCTCGGCAGCCAAATTCACCAGCTCAGCTGGGATCTGACCCACGAAGCGCGGCGCGAGCTCAATGGCCTCGAAGATTTGATGAATCTCCTCCTGCGAAATATCGCCTGACCGATCAATCTCGAAATACACGAGGTCGTGTCGTGCATCGACCTTGTATCGCACACGCGGAAAGTGGTCCATCTGGTTGCGGAGCTGCATCATGGCGGACTCCTTGCGCAGACCGGGGGCGTAAATTTCGACTTCGATCATGGTGGTGAAAAAGGTTGTATCGGATCGCCGCTGAGACGCCAAGCAAAATATCGAGCAAGCTGGGCATGATTTAAAAATCTCACTCCGACGACTTGCTTTAGCGATTTTTGCCCAGGAGGTAGAATGTTTATTTGCCCCTGCAAATGAGGATTGGCCTCGGCAAGGCATTCGTGGGATTCTTGCATTCCAATGATGGCTTGTCATTTCCAACAGCCATGCCGAAGAATTCGGAGCCATAGGCGGCACCACGCAGATCGGCCTCACATCGAGCCAATCCATCGGCAGGATCAGACTCACCTCGGATGCGGCGATCAGCCGCGTGATCGACAGCGCCGCGGCCTCTCCGCTCACACATTCACCCGCGGGCAGCGGCAACGTGCTGCTGGAGAATTTAAGCGCCACGCAGATGCTCACGCTGACTCCTACCGTTACTGGTGGCACGCAGCTGCTGAGCATCTCACTCGCCGCTGGCTCGATCCATGCAGCCGCTGGAGGCATCGTCATCAGCGCCAATCTGAGCCGCATCACCTTCACAAAAACCGGCACCAATAGCCATGCCGGCTGCGTCATCATCAGCGCGAGCAGCCTTCACTTTCAGCACTAGCGTGAGCCTGAGCGGCAGTGGTAGCTTGTCTCACAGCGACTCTGGCATCACGGAGCGGACCGCCGCAAGCAATAGCTTTAGCGGCACGGTGAGCGTCACTGCGGGCACGCTGCGTCTCATCCATACCGCTTCGATAGGCAATGGAGCCATCTTCATCGCGGCTGGTGGTGCGTTTGAAGTCGTGAAGACTGCCAGCACCTTGTTCATGAACAAGGTCTTCAGCGGCTCCGGTGGCCTCGTCAAGGCTGGCAGCGATTAATGGGTGCTCACCGGCAATCACACGCACACCAGCGGCACCTACGGCGGCATCAGCGTCACTGGCAGCAGCGGCCCCATCACCACGGACGGCACCCTCGAAATCAAGCGCAGCAACAGCGTGAGCCTTGGCCAGGACATCACCGGCAGTGGCTCTCTCGCCCAGACCGGTCCTGGAAACACCACGCTCAGCGGGGATTCCAACACCTACTCAGGCGGCACCACCATCTCCAACGGCACACTCCTAGCCACCAACCCCTCTCCCACATCCTCCGCCACGGGGAGCGGCTCCGTCGCCTTCGAAAACAGCGCCCGCCTCGCTGGCACCGGCCGCATTACGGGCGGTGTGGCCTTCCAAACCGGCTCCAAGCTCGTCATCGGCAATCTCTTTGGCGGTTCCAACGGACGCGATTTTGAGTTTGGCGGCCTTCTCAGCTCCACCGGAGCCTTTGAGGCCCGTTTAGATCTCTTCAGCCATCTCGGCAATGGCACCCTCAACTCCAGCCTCTCCGCCGATCAGCTCGTCATCAGCGGCACGGATCGCCTCATCGACCTCGATATCCAGCTCGTGCTCGGCAATCCCAATTCCCTGCTCAATTGGGCAGCAGGCGATTCCTGGTATCTCTGGACCTGGGGCGGCATCAGCCTTGGAAACCGTCAGATCACGCTTTCCTCTCTCAGCGCTCGCACGCTTCCCGGCGGCCTCTTTTAGGATACCAGCCAGCTCAACACCACGGGCAACATCCTCGTCGCCTTCGTCCCTGAACCCTCGCGGGCCGTTCTGCTCCTCCTCGGTCTCCTGGCACTGCTCCAGCGCCGCCGCAGATTTTGATCCCTTCTCGCGGATTCAGGGAAACGGCGGCTTTTTGCCTGCAATTCTCCTTCCCACGCCCTCGAAAATGATGTCCTCTGCGGCTCCTTTTCACCATGCACGAAACCGCCACGCTTCTCATTCATTGCCCCGACCGCCCAGGTCTCGTCCATGATATCACCGGCTTCATCTCGTCCCATCAGGGAAACATCATCGACCTCCAGCAGCACATCGACGAAGAACAAAACGCCTTCTTCATGCGCCTCGAGTGGAGCTTAGAAAAATTCACTCTCGAAAAAGAAGAGATCGAGGCCCGCCTCCAGCCCATGGCCCGCCGCCACGAGATTCAGCTCAAACTGGCCTTCTCCAACCAGAAGAAGCGCCTCGCCCTTTTCGTCACCAAGGAAAATCACTGCATCTACGACCTCCTCGCCCGCCACGAGGCCGGTGAACTCCCCGTCGAGATCCCCCTCATTGTCGCCAATCACGACACGCTCAAACCGGCTGCGGATCGCTTCGGCATTCCGTTCCATCTTTTCCCCATCACCAAGGACAACAAGCTCGCGCAGGAGCAGGCCATGATCTCGCTCCTCAAGCAGGAGCGCATCCACACCGTCGTGCTGGCGAAGTACATGCAGATCATCGGCCAGGCCATGATCGCCGAATTCCCGAACCGCATCCTCAACATCCATCACAGCTTCCTGCCGGCCTTCGTCGGTGCCAAACCTTATCACCAGGCCTTCGAACGCGGCGTGAAGATCATCGGAGCCACCAGCCACTACGTCACCGCCGAGCTCGACCAAGGCCCCATCATCCATCAAGACGTGATGCGGGTCAGCCATGAGGACACGGTGCCGGATCTCGTGCGCCTCGGCCGTGATTTGGAGAAAAACGTGCTCGCCAAAGCCCTCTGGTGGCATGTGCGGGACCGCGTGCTCGTCTTCAAAAACAAAACCATCGTCTTCGACTGATGCAGGAAGCCGAGCTGCTCGAAAAGCTGCGCAAAATCGAGCGCCTCTACGCCGGAGCCGCCACGCCCGGTGAAAAGGAGGCCGCCGCCGATGCCATGCGCCGCATTCAGCAGAGGCTCAAAACCACCGCGCAGGTCGAAAAGCCTCTCGAATACAAATTCACCCTCGTCGATGGCTGGTCGAAGAAGCTCTTCGTGGCCCTGCTGCGCCGTTACGACCTGCGCCCCTACCGTTACGCCCGCCAGCGGCGCAATACCGTCATGGTCCGCGTGCCGAAAAGCTTCGTCGATGACACCCTCTGGCCGGAATTCATGGAACTGAGCAAGGTCCTCCAGCAATACCTCGAAGACATCACCCACCGCGTCATCTCCGGCAGCATCCACGCCGATGCCAGCGAGGAAGAAATCGTCGCAGGCGAGTATCTGGAGTGAACCGCCGAATCTTCGATTTGGCGCGGGAGAAATCCTGTGCCATGCAAACGTTCCCATGACTTTCCTCGACAAGCTCCGCACCCGCATCACCGCCACCGGTTCCAACCTTTGCGTCGGCCTCGACGTCCGTGCCACCGATGCCAGCGAGAGCACCAAGAAGTGGATCCTCGATGTCATCGAGCAGACCGCTCCTCACGCCGCCGCCTTCAAGCCGAACGCCGCCTACTTCGAGGCCCTCGGCTGGCAGGGCGTGAAAATGCTGGAGGAGATCATGGCTGCCATCCCGCAGGACATTCCCACCGTGCTCGATGTGAAGCGCGGCGACATCGGCGAGACGCAGGGCTACTACGCCAAGGCCTGCTTTGATGTGCTGAAAGCCGATGCCGTCACGCTCAATCCCTACATGGGTCGCGATACCTTGGAGCCCTTCCTCAAATACAGCAGCAAAGGCATTTACCTCCTCGGCGTGACTTCCAATCCTGGAGCCAAAGACATCGAGCTGCAAAAAGCCGGTGATCGCCACATCTACGAACTCGTCGCCGATATGACGGCGGGCCAGTCGCAGGCCGGTCTGGTCGTCGGATTGACCAATGCGGCACCGGATGTGCTCACCCGCATCCCCGATGTGCCGCTGCTCATCCCCGGCCTCGGTGCTCAAGGCGGAGATCTGTCCGCGCTCAAAGGCAGCGGCCGCCAGGCTCCGCTCCTCGTCAATGTCTCCCGTGGCATCCTCTACCAGGATGAAGATAAGACCTTCGCCCAACGGGCCGAAATGTGGAAGCTGCGCATCCGCGAAGCCTTGGAAGGCTGAGATCAGGCGTCGCGACGGCGCAGGCCGATCCAGGCGAGGATGAGTCCGATGACGAAATGCACTAGTAGCATGCCAGCGGCGATGTCCGGCGTGGCAAACCAGGTGCGCACGAAGGTGGTGATGGCGGGGAAAAGGCGGTCGTCCTTCAGGGTATCCATGATCCCGGACCAGCCATAGTGAGCGGTGATGAAGGGATGAACGAGATGACCCAGCAGGCGGGGAAAGCCGAGCAAAGCACCACTGAAGATGACATTCGTGCAGAGCAGGGTGAGGCAGGCGCTGTGGGCTCGGCCAGCGTTTGAGGCATTCGCAGAGATGCCGAGGCAGATCGAGGCAAAGGCGATGCCGGTGAGTGCGGGAAGGATCAAACGAGCGCCGCCATGACCGGGCAAGCCACCCGTCACGAGCTCAATAAACATGCCCATCCAGAAGCTCTGGAGCAGCGAGACGGGGATCACAAAAAGCAGCGCCGCGAGCAAAACGGCCGCAGGACGCACCCCAGCCACACGCTCACGCCCATTGACGGACTTCATGGCGGCAAACTCACGCGAGGCGAGCCGCAGGCTCATGAAAAGGATGAGCAGCACCATCACAAAGTAGATCATCGAGGTGGTGTAGGCAGCGGCCCAGACCTCCGCACCTTCACTGAAATGGCGCAAATTGGGCTGTGCGAGCAGCCAAGCGATCACCGGGGCCCCGACGAGCAGGCCCACATGAGTGATCCACTCCCGGCGCACACGGCGCAGGAGCGTCCAGCGGCGCTTCATGAGATGGGCGGCCTGGGAAAAAAGACCGGGCAGTGGCAGCACCGTGCGGGCATCCTCTTCGGTGGATTTTTTCGAATCCTTCTCCTCCGCCTCGGCGGCCTGCTGCTTCATGACGACGGTCTTATCCAAGTCCGAGATATCTTCCTCGGCGGCGGAGAGTTCCTCAGCGGTGGCTCCAAGCTTGAAGGCGGCATAATACGAATCACGGTGGCGCATCCACGAATCTCCCCACCGCTGCGCAGGGCGCTTGGCGAGGCGAGAATAGACCTCGTCGTAAGTGGGAACGGTGAAATAATGCGGTAGAGCTTTGGCCGGACCGTGAAAGGTCACATACCCCTCATGCAGCACAAGCGTGGTATCGTAGGCCGTGAGATTGGCGAGGCTATCCGTGGCGTGAATGACGATGCGGCCGGGCTGGTCCGCCGCCACGAGTCGCAGCAGCGCCTCCATTTCCCGCTCCGAGCGCACATCCAAGCCGTGCGTAAAATCATCGCAAAGCACGAGCACGGGATCGGAGACGAGAGCGAGTCCCAGCTTCAGCCTTCGGCGCTGCGCCAGCGGCAGCGGGCCGACCCTCTCCGAGGCGATGTTTTCTAAACCGACCACCACAAGGATATGGGAGACCTTTGAAACGATCTGATCGCGGCTGAGGCCTGCGGCACGGAGCATCAGAGCGCTCATGAGGCTTTCCCGGACGGTGAGATGGACGTGCAGGCAGTCGTCATGTGGCGTGACCCAGCCAAGTTCATTCGGATGCAGCGGCTTGGAGACGAGATCACGGCCTTTCAGCATGATGGAGCCACCGGAGGCCTCCGTGAGGCCAGCCAGCACCTGGAGAAACGTGGTCTTCCCGCTCGCTGTCGGGCCGATGAGGGCGAGCAGATGACCGCCAGGTATGGAAAAACCGACCTGCTCAAGCACATGAAGCGGGTCTTTGCCTTTGCGGGTGATGACGTGGGCGAGAGCCTTGATTTCCAGCATGTTGGGCTTCTAGACGCTGGCCGCCTCCGGCGCAAGACATAGCAAGGGCGGCACGCCTGACCTGCCGGGGCATCTGGGCGCTGAACTCCATGGTGTAAGTGCTTGAGATGCAGCGGATTCCCCGCCAATGTGCGCTCTCATCCATTTTCCCTTCCTGACCTCATGACCACTGGTTCCACCACCCCCCACCGTGCCTTCATGGGCGTGACGGGCACTGTCTGCGTGGTTCTCATCCTCATCCTGATCGGTGGCTGGCGGTGGTTTTTTCAGGATCTGAGTAAACGCCAGACCATCAGCGAGCGGGCTCGCATTCACGAGGCGAGACTGCGTGATCTTGAAAAGCTCGGCCTGGATGCTGAAGCGGGCATTCTCTCGGATTCCGGCGCTCCCGAAGCCCCCATCGTCTCCCTCCAGGAGATGGCCCCTAAGGGCGCAGCCATCGAAGGCGTCGTCCCACCACCGAGTCAACTTCAAGATCTGCCGCTGCAGGAGCAAGCCCCAGATTACGCCGAGGCCTTGGAGACGATTCAAGGCTTCTGGAAGGGCCTGAAGGTCAAAGACCGCCTGCCTTATGTGTACAACCCGGATAAGGTCAAGTCGCTCATGGAGGACTACTATGAAAGGCAGGGGGAGACGGACCCCGACCACACCGAGCTGAAGCAAAAATCCCGACTCATGCTCGATGGCAAAGCGGAGATCCTTTACTTCAGCCATGCCAGCAGCCGCCCCACCGGCCTCGTCGAGCTAGCCATGCGCCGCGGTGCCAATGGCCGCTTCCTCGTGGACTGGGAAAGCTTTGCCGGCTACTGCAGCCCCGCTTTCGGCGAGCTGAAGAAGCTCAAACCCGTCGAACCGGTGCAAGTCCGCGCCTTTGTTCGGCTGTTCGAATACTACAATTATGAGTTCGCGGACTCGTCGAAGTATCTCTGCGTCAAAATGATCGCCGCGAACGGGGTGGACATGCTCTACGGCTACTGCGAACGTGAATCGGAACTCGGCCGCTGGCTGGAAGGTCAGCTGTCCCACACTCGCACCGGCAGTGCCATGAGCGGTTACACCTTGCGCATTGCTTATCCAGAAAATGCCCAGTCAGAGCAATGCGTCTGGCTCAAGCAGGTGGTCGCCTCTCGCTGGCTCGTTCTGGATTGAACCATCGAGGACCTACCGGCGACGATCAGGCGAAGCAAAGTGGCCATCTCGCTCTGCGAGATGAGCAGGACGCTTGGCCTACTCACCGGTTCACCGTCTCCAAGCATCCTTCATGCAGGCGAAAGCCTTTTGCTCATTTGCGGTCGCTTCGCTCCACCACACAGGCAGCCGACGGCTGGCTACTCTGCTGGCGCGTCTTCAGTGTCTCTGGATGGATTTCAAACACGGCCTAGCGAAATGGAGCGGGCAGTGGCCGCAGGCTCCCTGCGTGCCCGTCATTGGATGTCCGCTGAAGTCGCGATGCACCACGTTCCTCTCCCGGAGTGAGAGGACGACTTTGCTTCGCCGATTCGTTGCCGCTGGGGTGGGTAAACCACTAGTGCCCCCACCGATGAGCCCAACAAAAACGGCGTCCCAGTGAAGGGACGCCGTTGGAGAGATGGAGATGCTGAGGTTGCTTTACGCAGCCTCGTCGATCTTCACGGCTTTGTAGCCACCGATGCTCTTGAAGTAGAGCAGCAGGAGGAGATAGATCGCGGCCATTGCAGCAGGGATGTAGGCATCCGCTTTCAGCGTGGCGCGGTCACCAGCCTGATCGGCTTCGACGACGGTCTTCTGCTGCGGGGTCTTTTCCTTGGCATCCTTGGCGGCGGCCAGCTTGGTGCCGTCGAGGCCAAAGACTTCGGTGGACTTCAGGTTGAGGAAGGAGCTAGGCGTGGCGGCTTTGTACTCGCTGTAGAGAGCGGCATCGGTCTTGTTGAGCGCTTCACCGGCGAAGCGGTCTTTGCAGTAGCCGAGGCCTGGGCCACCGATCAAGCCAGCGGAGAGCATGCCAATGCCACCCATGATGGACATCGCCACCGCGCCGGACTGAGGAAAGCGGTCGCCGACGACGGCAAGCATGGTGGGCCAGAAGAAGGTCTTGCCAACGGCATAGATGCCAAGAGCGACGAGAGCCACGGTAAAGGTCTGCATGCCGCTGGCGAGCACAAGACCAACAGAGGCGATGATAGCGCAAACGACCAGCAGGCCGATGGGGGAGAGTTTGAGGGTCTTTTCGATCCAGTGGGCGCAGAAACGCAGGCCGAACATGATGGCGGAGGTCCAGATGAAGAGGTACTTGCCCTCCTCGGAGGTGAAGAGATTGCCGGTGATGTTCTGAATCCAGCCATCCGTGCCGAGTTCAACCGCGCCAACGAGGGCGTGAACCACAAAAAGCACAAAAAGAAGGATGGAGCCGAGCGAGAACTTCGTGATCACCGCCACTGCGATGAGAAGGATGCCGCCGATGGCGTAGCCGATGACCTTGGCGTTGTCAGGAGAGAAGGCCTTCGCGATGTCGCCGAAGAAATTGGCGAGCAGGTAGCAGGCGACAAGGGCACCGAGGATGCCGACAGGCTTGAGCATGCTGACGAAGCTGGCACCTTTTTCGGCGGCTTCGGATTTCGGGAACTTCTGACCCATGAACATGATCGCGTAGAGCACGGTAGGGATGAGGTAGAGGGCGAGCTGGGTCTTCCAGCCGACCTGCATCTTGTCGTCGAGCACCCAGCCAGCCACGGAGCCGAGCACCATGCCAGCAGGCCAGGAGGCATGCAGGATGTTCAGGTAATGCGTGCGGTTTTCCGGGAAGAGGGTAGCCACGAGAGGATTGGCCACGGCTTCGAGCGTGCCGTTGGCATAGGCGAAGATGAACATGCCCCAGAAGAGGAAGTCATACGCGTTTGCAGGCGTGCTGGCACCAAAGGTCACGAAGGCCGAGACGATGTGGCAGATCAGAGCGAGGGCGACGAGCTTGCCGTAGCCGATTTTGTCCACGATCAGGCCGCCGAAGATGATGCCGAAGCAGAAGCCGGAGAAACCCGCACCGCCGATGGCTCCGAGCTGGGCTCCAGTGAAGCCGAACTCCTTGCCCCAGTTGTCAAAGATGCCGCCACGGATGGCGAAGCCGACGCCGGCGGCCAGAATGGCCATGAATCCGGCCCAGAGAAGTCTCATTCGATTGTTTTCGCTCATAGTCGTGATGTTGATGGTATAGTTGGTATGTGTTGTTCGGGTTGGGAGTGCAGGAAAGCGCGTGTTTTAGGGGCCGCCTATCGCGGCGACAAGGAAAAAGTTCTTTCCATGCAGAAGAAGTACGGGGCGGCGGCCAGATAAATCGTTGGTTGCGGCACCGGGCGGGGTTGCTAAAGCAGGGGCCTCCATGACCGCATCCGCCTTTGCCCGCTCCCGTTTCACGCGCCTGCTCGTGCTCGGCCTCACGCTTTGCCTCGGCAGCCTCTCGGCCTGGGCGCAGTCCTCCGTCATTGTGGTGGATGCCTTCAACCGCAAAGTCCACGTCGCCGGAAATGCCAATGCGAAGCGCCCGGTGGGTGGCCTGGCCAAAATCGCCACCTGCATGGTCGCGCTCGATTGGGCGGAGGCTTCCCGCGTGGGGGTGAATGTGCTCGCCCCCGTGCCGGACTACGCCACCGCCATCGCCGGAGCCCCTTCCCCGCTCGGTCTCCAGCCCGGCGATACCATGACGCTACGTGATCTGATCTACGCCACCATGATGGGCAGTGACAATGTGGCTGCCATCACGCTCGGCGATTTCGTCGGCCGCGATCATCTGGCTCGTCTCGGCAAAGGTGGCCACCCGATGGATGAATTTGTGCGCCAGATGAACCAACTCGCCAAGCGTGAAGGCTGCAAGGGCACTCGCTTCACCAATTCCCACGGCCTGGAAAACTCCCGCCCGGTGCCTTACTCCACGGCGGCGGACATCGCCCGCCTCTCCGTCTATGCCGCCTCCCGCCCCGCGATGCGCTTTTACACCAATCAAGGCACCCGCGATGTCACCCTCTACCGTGCGGGCCAATCCATCAAAGTCGGTGTACAGAATACCAACCAGCTCCTCGGCACCGATGGCATCGACGGCATCAAAACGGCCAACACCGCCATGTCCGGCGGCTGCTGTGTCGTCTCCGCTGAGAGAGCCTCCACCGTGCTCAAGCAGGCGGATAACAGCAGCCAAATCTACCGCCACCGCATGATCGTCGTCGTGCTCGGCAGCGCGAATCCCTTCTACGAAGCCCGCGGCCTCCTCCAGCAAGGTTGGGCTGCCTATGACCGCTGGCTGGCCGCCGGTCGCCCCATCACCAACAAGAAGCAGATGCTCGCGGATTTCTAACTCAAGTCTCCCGCGGCCCTTTTCCTGCTTCGGTCATCTCACATCCCTCATCTCCCAATACAAAACACATGCGCATCGGTATCTTGAACAGCGGCGGGGATTGCCCCGGACTTAATGCAGTCATCCATGGCGTCGTCGGCGCCGCCAGCACCCTCGGATGGGAGGTCGTGGGCTTCCGCGATGGCTTTGAGGGCCTGCTGCCACCCGGTGACTACATGATGCTCGATCCCGAGCGCACCGTGGGCATCATGAAACTCGGCGGCACCATCCTCGGCACCACAAACAAAGGTCACTTCGTCGCCAAAGTGGGTGAAGGAAACGTCGCCAAAGTTCCAGACGAGATCATCAACAAGGCCAAGGGCACGCTTCGTCATCTCGAAATCGGTGCCCTCATCGTCGTCGGCGGAGACGGCAGCCTCACCACCGGCATGCAGCTTTGCGAGGCCGGCATCCCCGTCATCGGCGTGCCAAAGACCATCGACAACGACCTCAGCGCCACGGCTTACACCTTCGGCTTCGACAGCGCTTACTCCGCCGTCGTCGATGCGCTCGATCGCCTTCACACCACCGCCGAAAGCCACAAACGCGCCATGGTGCTCGAAGTCATGGGCCGTCACGCCGGCTGGATCGCCCTTTACGGCGGCATGGCTGGCGGCGCGGATGTGATCTTGCTGCCTGAGATTCCTTTCCAAATGGAGCATGTGGCCGAAGCCATCCGCAAACGCGATGCCGCTGGCCATCACAGCACCCTCGTCGTCGTGGCGGAAGGCGCCCGCATGGAGGAAGGCATGCTCCTCACCAAAGGCGGCGGTGAAGCTGGCGAAGTCCGCCTCGGCGGCATCGGCGACCACGTCGCGAAGCAGATTGAAAAGCTCACCGGCAAGGAAACCCGCTCCTGCACCCTCGGTCACCTTCAACGCGGTGGTGCCCCCACCGCTCTCGACCGCATCCTCGGCATCCGCTTTGGCGTGAAAGCCGTCCACCTCATCGCCGAAGGCAAATTCGGCCGCATGGTCAGCTACCAGCAGTATCAGGTGGGTGATGTCGCCATCGAAGAAGCCGTGAACAAACTCCGCCTCGTCAGCAAGGACGGCGATGTCGTCCAGGCCGCCCGCTCCATCGGCGTCAGCTTCGGCGATTCCTGATCCCGCTCACTTCCCGATGCAGAAGCTGGAGAAGATCACATCGAGGATCTGCTCCACATCCACCTGCCCGATCACATCCCCGAGCGCCTGCAACGACTCGCGAAGCTCCAACGCGATGAATTCGGGCGCTTCATTCGATTCAATGGCGGCTCGCGCAGCGGCCAGGCGCTCCACGCTGCGTTGGAACGCCGCTTGATGGCGGGCATTGATCGCAATGGGATGATCGGAGGCCAGCGGTCCCGCCTTCGCGATGACCTCGCGAATGGCGTTTCGCAGCGCTTCGATACCTTCGTTTTGCACGCAGGAGACGCGGATGGCGGCTTTTTCACTTTCCCAGCCCGGATGCAGGCCGAGATCGGTTTTGTTCAAGATGACGAGGTGACGCTCCGAGAGTCCCGCAGGCACTTCGAGGCGTTTCGTGGCTTCAAGGGACTGGCTGGCATCGAGGACCTCCAAAATGAGATCCGCACGCTCCAACTCGCGCTGCGTGCGTTCGATGCCGATGCGCTCAATGGCATCCTGTGAATCGCGAAGGCCGGCGGTATCCACCAGACGCAGCGGAATGCCATGCACCTGGATGATTTCCTCGATCGTATCCCGCGTGGTGCCCGCTGTGGGACTCACGATGGCACGCTCAAAGCCGAGCAGGAGATTGAGCAAGCTGCTCTTGCCCACATTGGGTGCCCCGGAGATCACCGTGCGAGCACCGTGACGCAGGATGCGACCTTGCTCCGAAGTGGCGAGGAGCTTGCGGGCATGCGCTTGAACGGCGTCGATCCGGCGGAGCAGGTCGGCACCCGTCTCCGGGGAGATGTCTTCATCGGGAAAGTCGATGTAGGCCTCGATGTGAGCCAGCACCGGCACGAGCATCTGCTGCATTTGAGATGCCTCACGGCCGATGGCACCACCGAGTTGCTCATTCGCGGCTCGCAGCGCCAGCGTGCTCTGCGCATGGATGAGATCCATCACCGCCTCCGCCTGGGTGAGATCCATTTTGCCATTCAAAAAGGCCCTTTGGGTGAATTCACCCGGCTCCGCCGCCCTCGCTCCACAGGCCAGCACTCGCTCAAGAACCCGCTGGGTGACGAGCACGCCGCCGTGACCATGAAACTCGATCACGTCCTCGCCCGTGTAGCTGGCCGGACCTTGAAAATGCAGCAGCACGCCGGAATCGAGCCCCGCGCCGTTTTCATCCAGCACCTGCACGAGATGGGCGCGACGCGGCACCACCTTCGCGGGCAGCTTGAAGGCCTTTGAGGCGATGGCGAGCGCCTTCGAGCCGGAGAGGCGGATCACGGAGATCGCGGCCTCGCCGGTCGCGGTGGAGATGGCGGCGATGGTATCGGAAAGCATGGAAAGAGGTGCCTCCGATACGTCCCGCCCCGCGTATCTCAAGCCGCCCTTTCAAACTCGACCCCAGCTTTTTCACGATCCTTCGCCTCGTGCATTCTTGACCCTTCCGCACATCTCCCCACCATCGCCGCATGCCTCTTCGAATCCTGCACGAAATGCTCCACACCCCGGTGATGGACATTTTGCATCATTTGAAGCGCTCCCAAGGCATGACCGCCGGGGAACTGGCCGAGCGCATGAAGATGAGCTACATGGGCGTGAAGCAGCACTGCGATGAGCTGGTGAAAAAGGAGTTCATCGACACCTTCCGCCGTGCCAAAGGCTCCGGCAGGCCAGAAAAACTCTACCGCCTCACCCGTCGGCTCGATCCCTTGTTTGATGAAAGCGGCGCCTCCATCGCCCTCGGCCTCCTGGCCGCCGCCCAGCGTGTGTATGGTGAAACCGCCGCCGCGAAGCTGCTCTACGCTTGGTTTCAGGCCAAAACCGAAACCTACGCCCGCAAGCTCGCCGGAGCCGATGATCTCCTGACCAAAGCCAAGATGCTCTCGAAGCTGCGCAGCGCCGAAGGCTGCATCTGCGCCGTCCAGCAGGACGCGGAAACCGGCGCTCTCAGCCTCGTCGAGCATCATCAGCCCCTGCGTGAGCTCGCCGCCGAGCACGACATCGTGCCCGAGCTGGAATGCGAGCTCATCGAAAAGCTCCTGGCCTGCGAAGTGAGCCGATACGTCGAGGAAATCTCCGGCCTCGTGCGTATAACCTATCGCCTCACTCCGCGTTGATCCCCCTTCCCTGCTTTCGCATGCTTTCCCGTCTGCTCTGCCCCACCCTGCTGCTCCTCCTTACCTCCTGCCAGTATCAAAACTCGCTGCTCCCCTCCTGGCAGCAGGACACCACCCTCATTTACAACGGCCAGGCCGCCGCCCTCGCCCAGCAGAGCACCACGCCTCACCTCGTCGCCCGGGCCATCTACGCGGCCCCAGGCCACATCGAGACCCTCATCGCCCGCCAGGATGACTCGCCGGATGCGGTCAAAAACCTCACCACCATCGGTGATGGCACCATTGCCCTCGGCTTCAGCGATGCCGCCACCGGCCAGTTCCTCGACGTGAAGCAGTGCGGCGGCGCCCTCTTCATCGCTGGCCTTCCAAACCAGGCCTACCGCATCCATCTTCAAAATCTCACGCCCATGCCGCTCGACCTCGCCGTGGGCATCGACGGGCAGGACATCACTGCCGGAGGCGTGGCCGCGTGGAAGCGCTCCAGCCTCCGCCTTGCCGCCAAACAATCCCTCATCCTCGACCGCAGCCCCAAGACGAATGCGCCGCTGCTCTTCCGCAGCGTGAAAGGCGATGCCGCCTTGTTTGAGACCCATCCCTCCGGCACTCGTGGCCTCATTCAAATCGCCGTCTGGCTCTCCAAGGATGCGCCCAGCCTCACCGGTCAGCCCATCCGCCCCAGCGAGTATCCCCCGCTGAACCTCCTCCCGATGGACAAGGCGCATCAGTATCGCTGACCTTCGAAGCCCGAGGTGCCGATGAGACTTTTACTCTTCCTTCTCCTCACCTCCATGAGCCTCGCCGAGCCTGTGATCCCGCCCCGTTTCGCTCAAGCCTTGCCTTCGGAGTGCTCGCAAGTGCTGCTGACTCTCGCCAACGATCCAAAGGCCACCACCGGCCTCCTTTGGCGCATGGAACGAAAGCCCGAAGGCCCGTGGAAGTCGGCTGGACCCGCCATTCCCGTCTCTCTCGGTCGTCACGGCCTCGCCTGGGGCCTCGGTGAGCATGACTCCAAATTACCTCGAGGCCTCAACCGCAAAAAAGAGGGCGATGGCTGCTCGCCCCTCGGTGTCTTTGCCTTGCCGCAGGCCTTTGGCAGCCTGACGAAGCCTCGCGGACTGCGTCTGCCCTACCTCCGCTGTACCTCGCACCATCTCGGCATCGACGATCCAAGCTCCCGCTCCTACAACCAGATCGTCGATGACCGCCTCGTCGCCTGCGATTGGGTCAATACCGAGACCATGATCCCCTCGAACGGCTGCTATGCCCTCGGTGCCGTCATCGCCCACAATTCCGCCAACAAGCCCGGCTCAGGCTCCTGCATCTTCCTCCACGTCTGGCAGGCCCCCGGCGTGCCCACCTCCGGCTGCACCGCCATGAGCCTCGACCACGTCCGCCTCATCCTCCGCTGGCTCGATCCCGCGAAGCAGCCTAGACTCGTTCAGGATGTGGAGGGGCGGTGAGGACGTTGGACTAGAAACGGTAAGGTAGGAAGTCTCGCGAGTTCGGGCCTTAGCCCGTCAGAATCTTCCAAGGCGTGGCCTGAAGGCCGAACGACGAACTTCCCATCGTTGACATCTCACCCTCGCGGCGGCTAATCGGGCAGTATGGAACTCATCAACAACGCTCCGAATGTCCCCGCCGCCGTCGGCCCTTATTCCCAGGCCGTGAAGCAAGGCGAGCTGCTCTTTTGCTCGGGCCAGATCCCAATCAATCCGGCCTCCGGCAAGATCGAGGCGACCGATGTGGAAGGTCAGGCCAGGCAGGTTTTGGCGAACATCGCCTCGCTGCTGGCCTCGCAAGGTCTCGCGATGACCGACATCATCAAGGCGACGGTGTTTTTGCAGCAGATGGCCGATTTTCCGAAGGTGAATCCGCTCTATGAAGCGGCCTTTGGCGGTCACAAACCGGCCCGCTCGACTGTGGCGGTGGCTGGACTGCCCCTCGGGGCCCTGATTGAGATCGAGGTCATCGCCGCGTTGAAGGCCTGATCGCTGGCCGGCCATTGCAAATGCCAAGCGGGCCGCTACTCTCGCCCTCCCACCCCCAACACACCATGCAAGCCCCCCAAATCACCGCCTACCTGAAAACCTACTGCGGCTGGAGCGAAGGCGTCCGCGCCATCTTCCGCAAGTACAACCTCGCCTTCGAAGAAAAGGACATCATCAAGAACCCGGCCTTCCGCTGGGAGATGGAGCAGAAGAGCGGTCAGCCTCTTTCCCCCTGCGTGGAGATCAATGGCACCATGTTGCCGGACATCAGCGGCGAGGAGGTCGAGTCCTGGATGACCCAAAACGGCCTCCTCACGCCGAGTGACGCGCCCGCCGATGCGCCGACCAATTCCGCCTGCTCCGATGCCCAGCACGCCGCCATGGCCGCTGGGATCCTGCCCGGGGCGACGGTGAAGTTTGTCGGCTAAGCAATCTCCGAGCATGAAACGCCTTCTCCTCGTCCCCGCCCTCGTCCTTGCCTCGTGCAACTCCGTGTACTACGCCGCCTGGGAAAAACTGGGCTGGGAGAAGCGTGACCTGCTGGTCAGCGCGGTGAAATCGGCCCGCGGCGAGCAAAAGGAGGCCGGGGAGGAATTTCAGGATGCGCTCACGCAGCTTAAGAAGCTCTCCGGTTACCACGGCGGCAACCTCGAAAGCGCCTACAGCAAGTTCAAAGCCGAATATGATGACTGCGAAGCGCAAGCCACCCAGGTGCGCAGTGAGATCCGCGAGGTCGATCAGGTGGCACGTGACCTTTTCCGCGAGTGGGAACGCGAGATCCGCCAGTACGAAAATGCCTCCCTCGCGGCAGATAGCCGGGCGAGGCTGGCGGACACCCGCTCTCGCTTCCAGCAGCTCTCTACCACCCTGCATGCCGCCGAGGCCAGCATGGAGCCCGTGCTCCGCCAGTTCCGCGATCAGGTGCTCTATTTGAAACATAACCTCAACGCCGCCGCCATCGGCTCCCTCCGTGGCAAGGCCGATACCATCCAGTCTAACATCCAGCGCCTGCTGGAGCAGATGAACCGCTCCATCGCCGAGGCGGACCGGTTCATCCAAACGATGAAATAATCCCCTAATGACCCCGAAAATCGACCCCACCCTTCACCGCGATAAAAAGCCGGACTGGATCCGCGTAACTTTGCCGCGTGACCCGAAATTCTGGAGCACGAAGGGTCTCATCACCGATCTGAAGCTGCACACCGTCTGCGAAGAGGCCCAGTGTCCGAACCGCTGGGAATGCTGGAGCCAGGGCACGGCCACCTTCATGATCGCCGGAGACCGCTGCACACGTGCCTGCGGCTTCTGCGCGGTGAAAACGGCCAAGCCCTTCGCTTTGGAGGCCGATGAGCCGCAGCGAGTGGCCCAGGCCACGAAACGCATGGGATTGAACCACATCGTCATCACCGCCGTAGCCCGTGATGACATGAAAGACGGCGGCGCGGAGCACTTTGCCCGCACCATCGAGGCCGTCCGCGAGGCCGTGCCCACCATCACCATCGAGATCCTCGTGCCAGACTTCAACGGCAAAGACGATGCCCTCGAAGTGGTCATGAAGGCCCGCCCGCACATCTTCAATCACAACCTGGAGACCGTGGAGCGCCTCACCCCGCTCGTTCGCAGCCGGGCGCAGTATGCCCGCAGCCTTCACGTCCTGAAGCGTGCCAAGGCCATGGCCCGTGAGATGGGCACCCAATGCTCCACCAAGAGCGGCCTCATGCTCGGCCTCGGGGAGACGGAGCTAGAGCTCTTCCAGGCCATGGACGACCTTTTGGAGCATGACGTGACCGTTTTGACCCTCGGCCAATACCTGCGCCCCTCTGTCCAGCACTTGCCGGTGATCGATTACATCCACCCGGATACCTTTGAAAACTACAAGCAGATCGCTCTGAAGAAGGGTTTCCGCCATGTGGCCAGCGCCCCGCTGGTGCGCAGCTCGTATCACGCCTCCGATTTTCGACCGGAGCTCGATCTCGGGGCCTGACCTCCATCTTCCAGAGCCATTTCCCCATCCACTCGGGAGGGCATACCCATCCCAGAACTGTAATTGGGGGTTTTTCTGCTTGCCGACTTGAGGCAAGCCTCTATCATCAAAGCTTCATTCCCGGGAGAAAAATCGTTTTTGTGAGAGTGGGGCCTTCCCCGCTCTCTTTTTGTCTCGGGATGTGAGATTTTTTTTATGATCAGCGAACTCAAGACCCTGTTTGATTACTACGAGAAAGAGAAAGGCATCGACCGTGAGAAGATGGTCGAGGCCCTTTCACAGGCCCTGCTGGCCGCCTCGAAGAAAAGCATCGGCCCGGCTCGTGAGCTGCGCATCGACATTGATCCTGACAAAGGCACCATCAAAGCCTTCGCCAAGCTGCTCGCCGTCGAAACCGTCTCCAATCCCTGGGAGGAACTCCCCCTCGCCAAGGCCCGCAAGATCAAAAAAGGTGCCGAACTCGGCGATGAAATCGAGCTCGAAGTCACGCCCAACAACATGGGCCGTATCGCCGCCCAGACCGCGAAGCAGACGATGCTCCAGCGCCTCCGCATGGCGGAGAAGGAAAACCTTTATGAAGAGTTCAAAGACCGCACTGGTGACGTCGTCAGCGGCGTGGTGCGCCGCTTTGAGAAATCGGATGTCGTCATCGACCTCGGCAAGTTCGAAGGCATCATGCCTGGCAAGGAACGCGTCGCCACGGAAGACTACAACGTCAGTGATCGCATGCGCTTTTATGTGAAGGCTGTCGAAAAAGACACCGGTCGCGGCCCAGAAATCATCCTCTCCCGTGCGCATCCGAATTTCGTGCGCCGCCTATTTGAATTCGAAGTCAGCGAGATCGGTGACCGCACCGTCGAGATCGCCAGCATCTCCCGCGAGGCCGGTTACCGCACGAAAGTGGCCGTCCATAGCGCCGATGAGAAAGTAGACCCCGTGGGTGCCTGCGTGGGCCTGCGTGGTGCCCGCGTGAAAAACATCGTTCGCGAGCTCAACAACGAGAAAGTGGACATCATTCGCTGGAAGAGCGATCCCGCCGAGTTCGTCCGCGAGGCGTTGAAGCCCATCAAAGTCATCAGCATCACCGTCGATAAGGACAAGAAGCAGGCCCACCTCACCGTCAGCGAAGAAGAGCTCTCCAAGGCCATCGGTCGCCGCGGTCAGAATGCCCGCCTCACCTCCCGCCTCGTGGGTATGGACCTTATCATCGAGAAGGACGAGCACGCCGAGCAGGTCTTTGAAGGCCAGATGGGCAGCGCCGTCCAGCACCTCGTCGAAGCTCTCGGAATCACGGCGGATACCGCCCGCCTGCTCGCTCAAAACGGCATGGCTGATCTCGCCATGTTTGCCTACGCCGATGTCGAAGACGTCACCGAAATGCTCGGTGGTGACCGCGCCCTCGCCGAGCAAATCCTCGCCAAGGCTCAAACGAATGCTCCCGCCCCTTCTGGGGAGTAAACCCGTTTGCCGCCATGAGCTCCTCCCACTCCAGTTTTCTCCACCCTCAGCAAGTTTCCCAACTAGCCCCCTTCTCGTTTTTACCACTACCCACGCATGCCCGGCAAATCCTCCTCCTCGAAACCCGACAAGCCCTCCGCCACCGAGACAGGTGAGGAGATGCTGCCAGCCGAAAGCGCAAAGCCGAAAAAACCCGCCGGCAAGAAGGTGCTTTCGCTGATCGAGGAAGTCGAAGAGGATAAAGCCAAGACCCGGGCACCCCGCAAGGAATCCACCAGCGTGCTCCCCCGCATCGGAGCCAAGCCTGTAGCCCCCAAAAAGGCCGTCGAGCCTGAGCCAGTTCTCGCCGAGCCAGCCAAACCCACGCTCGATGATCAGAAGAGAGACGCCCTGAACCTCTTCGACGAAAAACCAAAGCGGCGTGAGCGCCCCGCCGTCACCGAGGCCACTGTCTCCGCCCTCCCGCCCATCTCTCTGCTGCTTGATGAGACGCCCCGGCCAAAGCCCGTCATCGTACCGGCCGCCCCCGCACCCGTTACCGAGACGACTCTGCCGGAGTTCGAACTCGGAGAAAATGGCGAAAAGATCATCCTCCTGAAGCCGCCCATCATTGTGAAGGATCTGGCGGAAAAGATGGGCCTCAAGCCCTTCAAGATCATCTCCGATCTGATCGCCTTCAAAGTCTTCGCCAGTGCCGACAAGGCCATCGACATCGAAGTGGCCGAAAAAATCTGCGAGAAGCACGGCTTCCGCCTTGAGCGTGAAAAACGCGAAAAAGGCGGCGGTGTTCATAAGATCGAGGAAGTCATCGTCGAGCCGGAAAAACTGCCGGAACCCACCGCCGAGGAAAAAGACACCCGAGCGCTTCGCGCCCCCATCATCACCTTCATGGGCCACGTCGATCACGGCAAAACATCCCTCCTCGATGCCCTGCGCAAGACCCAGGTGGCCCACGGCGAAGCTGGCGGCATCACCCAGCATATCGGTGCCTACTGCGTCTTCCACGATGGCAAGCCCATCACCTTCATCGATACCCCCGGCCACGCCGCCTTCTCTGCCATGCGGGCACGCGGTGCCAATGTGACGGACATCGTCGTCCTCATCATCGCTGCGGATGACGGCATCATGCCGCAGACGAAGGAAGCCCTCTCCCACGCCAAAGCCGCCGGCGTACAGCTCATGGTCGCCATCAACAAATGTGACCTCCCCACCGCCGATGTCATGCGGGTCAAAGGCCAGCTCCAAGAGATCGGCCTCGCCCCCGTCGATTGGGGTGGTGAGATCGAGTGCATGGAAGTCTCCGCACGTTCCGGCCTCGGCCTCGATAACCTCCTCGAAACCATGGCCCTTCAGGCCGAGGTACTCGAATTGAAGGCTGATCCCAAGGCTCCCGCCCGCGCCACCGTCATCGAATCCTCCATGGTCGCAGGCAAAGGCCCCGTCGCCACCGTCATCGTCGGCCAGGGCACACTCCAGGTCGGTCAGCCCTTCATCTGCGGCCCGTATTGGGGTAAGGTGAAGGCTCTCGTCAACGACCGCGGCCAAAACATCAAGGCAGTCCTCCCCGGCATGCCCTGCGAAGTCATCGGCTTCTCCGATATGCCCAACGTCGGCGACGAAGTCGTCTTCATGGACAGTGAGCGTTCCGTTAAAAAGCTCAGCGAAGAGCGTCTCGAAGAGATGCGCCAAAAGAAGCTCGCCACCCCGCGCCGCACCACCTTGGAGCACCTCTTCGCCTCCATCGAAGAAGGCAACAAGAAAGCCCTCAAGGTCGTCCTCAAGGCCGATGTGCAGGGTTCCGTCGAGGCCATCTCCAAATGCCTCAAGGACATCAAGAGCAACAAGATCAACCTCGAAATCCTCCACGCCGAGGCTGGCTCCATCACCGAGAGCGATGTGCTCCTCTGCTCCGCCTCCGATGCCCTCATCCTCGGCTTCAACGTCAAGGTCGAGAACAAAGCCCTCGCCGCCTCCAAGCGTGAAGGCGTCCAGATCAAGCTCTACTCCATCATCTATGAGCTCATCGATCAGGTCAAAGAAGCCCTCGAAGGCCTCCTCGATCCGATCACCCGCGAAAAAGTCCTCGGCCATGCTCGCGTGAAGCAGGTCTTCAAGGTCCAGAAAGGCTACGTCGGCGGTTCCGTCGTCACCGATGGCCTCATGCACCGCAAGCAGCGTGCCCGCGTCCTCCGTGGCGGCCAAGCCGTTTACGATGGCGGCTTCGAAACCCTCCGCCGCTTCCAGGACGAGGTCCCCGAAGTCCGCAACGGCCTCGAATGTGGTATCAAGCTCAACGGCTTCTCCGATTACGAAGAAGGCGACGTCATCGAGTGCTACGAACTCGAAAAAATCCCGCAAACCCTCTGAGTGCAGGGCGAAGAGCCTAGAGTCTAGAGTCCCTGAGCATCTGAACCCTTCGCCTTATTCCATTCGCCCTTAGCGCCATGTCCCTTCGTCTCGACAAAGTCTGTGAACTCATGCGCCGCGAGCTATCCCTCGTCGTCGAGAAGGATTATCGTCCTGAAAACGGCCTGCTCACCGTGCATGAAGTCGTCGTCAACGCCGATTTGAAGCACGCCACCGTTCACGTCGGTGTCATTGGCAAGCCGCACCAACAGGAAGCCATCGTTGAACGCCTCAACAAAGCACGCGGTGCCATCCAGCGGGATCTCTACAAACGCGTCAAGCTGCGGAACAGCCCGCATCTCCACTTCCGCCTCGATCACACCACCGAGCGGGCCGTGCCGCTCGTGCAGCTCATCGATAATCTGCCACCTCCGGCACCAGAACCGGAGCCATCTGCGACCGAATCCTGATCCGCCGAAGACGGGCAGGATTCCCCTGCCCTCTTCAGCGAACCATCAAAGAGCTCACTTCACCTTGAAGAGCTCCACGTCGAAAATCAGCGCCTCGTTCGGACCGATGTCACGACCGGCACCACGGGAGCCGTAGGCGAGCTTGGCTGGGATGTAGAAGCGGAACTTCGAGCCTTCCTTCATGAGCTGCACGCCTTCCGTCCAGCCAGCGATGACGCGATTCAGGGGGAATTCGATGGTTTCTTTGCGGCGGTAGCTGCTGTCAAAGACGGTGCCGTCGATCAGCGTGCCTTCGTAATGCACTTCCACGGTGTCCGTGGCCTTCGGGCTCTTGCCAGTGCCTTCGGTGATCACTTTGTATTGGAGACCGCTGGCGGTCACGGTCACGCCTTCTTTCTTGGCGTTGTCTTCGAGGAACTTTTCACCTTTGGCGAGTGCGATGTCGGACATGATGGGATGAGGGTGGGGTTGGTTAAGAGGCGCGGAGACTAGCGGCTTCACGCCATCTGGCAAGCCCGTCCACCATCCACCTGATGCACGATTCCGCTCAGCGCGTCCTTCTCCGCCCAGTCGAGATTGGTCGTGGTGATGATCTTCTGCGTGCCGTTGGGCAGCAGACTCAGCAGCGCCCGGCGACGATGCGCATCCAGCTCGCCGAAGACGTCGTCGATCAGCATCAGCGGAGCCTCGCCGCGTGATTTTTCCAGCACGTGGGCTTGGGCGAGCTTCATGGAGAGCGCAAACGACCGCTGCTGACCTTCGCTGGCAAACGTCGTCGCATCACGATCATTCAAAAACATCGCGATGTCGTCCCGGTGCGGCCCGAAGGCCGTCGAGCGTGATTTCGACTCTTCCTCCCGCATGCCCGCCAGCGCCTCAAACAGGCTCCCGGCTTCAAAAGTGCTCGTGAAGGCAATTCGCGTGCTTTCCGCGCCTTCGCTCAAATGCGCATGCGCCGCGCTCACTTGCGGATTCAACGCCTCACACAGTTCCGCCCGCCTTTGCCACAAAACCGCCGCGAAGCCGTCCATCACCCGCGCAAAGGCATCCGCCTGCTTCCAGGCGATCACGGCATCCCGCTTCAAAACATAGTTCCGGCCTCGCAAAGCCCGTTCATAGCCTCGCAGCGCATGCAGGTAGTCTGGAAACATCTGGCTGGCCGCGAAGTCCAAAAAGCGCCGCCGATGCTCCGCACCGCCGCGAAGCAGATTCATGTCCCGATGGTCCATCCATACCACCAAACCGGCCGCGACGAGGTAATCCGCCGATTTGCCGCACGTCACGCCATCCAGCGCGAGACGCCTCGCCGTCGCACTTTGCGCATAGCGCAGCCGTTTCCCGCTCCAAAGCGCCTCCACGAGGCAAGTCGAGGCCTCAAAGCGCACCAACTCACCGCGAATCGTCGTCCGCGGCGATTGCAGCCGCATCAGCACACACGCCGCCTCGATGAGCGAGGTCTTCCCCTGCGCATTCCGCCCCACCAGCAGCGTCACATCCGGATGCAGCTCCACCTTCGCCTCGGCGAAGCAGCGGAAATCACGCACAAACAGATCGGTAAGCATGGAGGCAAAGAGCTAAGGGCAAGGAGCGAAGAGCCGCAACCCTGCGCAGGCATTTTCTGGGCTCTTCGCTTGATTTGGAGGCCTCCGCACGGATGAATCGCGCCCCATGTCCACTTTCCGCACCGTCAAAGGCTTCCGCGACTTCTTCCCCGAAGAATGTGCGCTGCGCAATTACATCGCCGAAACCTGGCGCGTCGTCGCACGTCGCTATGGCTTCGTCGAGTATGAGGCACCCGTCGTGGAGAGCACCGACCTCTTCCGCAAAAAAAGCGGCAATGAAATCACCGCGCAGCTCTTCTGCTTTCGCGACAAGGCCGACCGCGAGATCACGCTGCGCCCTGAGGTGACGCCCTCGCTCGCCCGCATGGCCACCGCACGCCAGCGTGACTTCAAAAAGCCCATCAAGTGGTTCCAAATCGGCCCCTGCTTCCGCTATGAGGAGCCGCAGGAAGGCCGCGGACGCGAGTTCATCCAGTTCAATGCCGACATCCTCGGCGACAGCGGCCCCGCCACCGCTGCGGAGCTCATCTCGCTGGCCATCGACACCATGCGCGAGTTCGGCGTCAGCGCCGACGACTTCATCATCCGTCTCAGCAACCGCGAGATCTGGCACGGCTTCCTCACCGAGAAAAACATCGCCGCCGAACACGCCACCACCTTCCTTAGCATCATCGACAAAATCGAGCGTGCGAAGCCCGACGAGACCGAGAAAAAGCTCGGCGAGATCGGCCTCACCACCGCCGAAGTTCGCGCCTTCATGGCCTCTACGGATGAGAACCACCCCGCCTTCGCCGACTTGAAGGCCAACCTCACCGCCCGAGGCCTCTGGCAGCATGTGCGCATCGACGCCACCATCGTGCGCGGCCTCGCCTACTACACCAGCGTCGTCTTTGAGGTCTTCGATCTCAAACACGGCCTCCGCGCCCTCGCCGGCGGCGGCACTTACGACAAGCTCTGCGCCCTCATCAGCGATGGAAACGTCGATATGCCCGCCGCAGGCTTCGCCATGGGCGATGTCGTGCTCGGCATCCTGCTCAAGCGCACGCCCGGTGCGCAAATGAAGCTCACCAGCGCCCTCCTCGCCGCCAGCAGCATTGATGCCTTCGTCGTCATCGCCGATGAAGCCCAGCGCCCGCACGCCCTCGCCTCCATCCAGCAACTCCGCGCCGCCGGTGTGCGTATCGATTACCCCTTCGGCTCGCAAAAAGTCGGCAAGCAATTCCAAGCCGCCGAAGACCGCAAAGCCCGCTTCGCCATCGTCTTCGGTGCCGAATATCCCGAAGTCATCGTGAAGAACCTCATCGCCCGCTCGCAGACCTCCGTGCCTGCCGCGAGCGTCGTCGATGAAGTGCAAAAGATGCTCGCGGAGCCTGCGATTGGGCCGCTGATCGCCTGAAACGATTTTCAGCCTATAACGACTTTTTGAAGCCTTATAGGCTGAAAATCGTTTCCAGTATTGAGAACCAAAATTGGCCTTCGAAGCGGCTATCCTGCGCATGGCTTCTTCTGGCACATCCGATGCTTGAAGGCTGGTGAACCCCGTTCACCGCCATGATTGACTTTGCCCTCGAAAAATACCCGGTCCGTTATCCGCTCGAAACCAGCGTGCAGTGCCTCATTCGACCGCTGGAGCCTGACGACGAGCCCGGTTTCATGAAATTCCTGCTTCAAGTGCCTGAGTTTGAGCGCCTGTTCATCAAACAGCGACTCGACAACCCGGCGCTGGTCAATGAGTGGTGTGCGGATGTAGATTACGACGCCCGGCTGCCATTGCTGGCCTTTGCGGACGGGCAGGTCATCGGCCTCGCGACGCTGGAGCAGCGACACGGCGGCTGGAAGCGCCATATCGGCATGACGCATCTGCTCACGCATCCCGGCTACCGAGGCGTGGGGCTCGCGGGCATGCTCATTCGCGAGATCATCGAAGTGGCGCGGCATTGCGGCCTCTCGCACCACCAGGCGGAGTTCAATGCGGAGCGCCAGCTCGCCATCCAGGCCTTTCGAGAGGCAGGGTTCGATGAATTGATGCGCCTTCCGGGCTATGTTATGGACATGCAGGCCAAAACCCATGCCTATGTGCTCATGGGCATGAAATTGACGACCGACATCGAAAACACTGGCGCAGGCGATTGAGCGATCTCGGGGGCGGTGAGCGTATCGTCTCGCACACCATGAAGCTCGTTTTCGCCTGCCTTTTCCTGCTCACCACACTCGCCTCGGCGGCCACCTTCCGCGCCGGAGTCGCCACGGTGGACATCTCACCCACGGAGTTCCCACGCATCATCGCGGGTGGGTTTCTCGAAGGACGGGGTGAAAAGCTCGCGGACAAGCTCTTCGTGCGCAGTTTCGTGCTCGATGACGGCAAGATGAAGATCGCCTTTGCCATCGTGGACACGTGCATGATGGAGCAGTCGCTCATTGATGAGGCCAAAGGCATCGCGGCGAAGCAGTGCGACATCCCGGTGGATCGCATGATGGTCAGCGCCACGCACACGCACTCCGCACCCGCCGCGATGGGCTGCCTCGGCACGCGAAAGGACACCGTGTATGCGAAATTCCTCACGCCAAAGATCGCCGAGGCCATCGTGGCGGCGGATATGGCGCTGCAACCGGCCCGCATCGGCTGGGGCAGCTACGACGACTGGGAGCACACGCACAACCGCCGCTGGATTCGCCTGCCCGGCAAAGAGGTCGTCGATCCCTTCGGCCAGCCCACAGGCCGCGCGAACATGCACCCCGGCTACCTCAGCAAAGACGTCGTCGGCCCCAGCGGCCCCGTCGATCCGCAGCTCAGCGTCATCGCGCTGCAAACGCTCGATGGCAAACCGCTCGGCGTACTCGCGAACTACTCGCAGCACTACTTTGGCACCGCGCCGGTCTCCGCTGACTACTTTGGCCTCTTCTGCCGCCACCTCGCCGCCAAAATGGGCCAGCAGGGCGATGGCAACGGCCCCTTCGTCTGCGCCATGAGCCAGGGCACCAGCGGCGACCAGATGTGGATGGACTACGGCGCGGAGAAAAAGACGATCACCCTCGACACCTACGCCTCCGAAGTCGCCGACAGCGCCCTGAAGGCCCTGCAAACCGTGAAGTATGTCGATCACGCCCCGCTCGGCATGATCGAGAAGACCCTGGAGCTCAAGTATCGCGTCCCCGACGAAAAACGCCTCGCCTGGGCAAGACCCATCGCCGCAAAGATCGAGAATGATGTGCCGAAGAACAAAGAGGAAGTGTATGCACGAGAGGCGCTGATCCTCCACGAACGTCAAAAGACCAGCGTGAAGCTCCAAGCCATCCGCATCGGCGACCTGAGCATCGCGACGCTGCCGAACGAGGTGTATGCGATCACGGGGTTGAAGTTGAGGGAGCGGTCGCCTTTCAAAACGCACTTCAACATCGAGCTGGCCAATGGGGCGGAAGGTTACATTCCGCCTATAGAACAGCATGCGCTCGGTGGATACACGACTTGGCCAGCACGCACTGCTGGGCTGGGAATCACTGCTGAATTTAAAATTCTGGATGGACTCTCGGGTGCAATTAAAAGCCTCACTGATGAGAAGCGGAATATTTCCGCCGATCAAATGGCAGCCTATCAAGAGACTGTCATCGATTCGAAGCCCCTGGCATACTTTCGCTGCGAAGACTTTAGCTTTATGATGAGAGATGAGGTTACTCCATGGAACGTAATCATTCAGCCAGAACAGATGAAATGCGCTTTTTATCTTCCAGGACCTGGCAGCGGGCTTGGTTTTGGGGGGGAATCTGCTCTCACTCCATCTGCGTTTTCGGGGCCGAATGCCATCAATCGCGCAGTGCATTTAGCTGGAGGAAGTCTGAAGACGGATTGGCGAGCGATTTTCAAACAAAAGAGCTACTCAGCTACCCAAAACACGATCGCCCTCTGGTTTTGGCTCGGTCACGAAAGCGGCGCGAGCGATCGCACGGGCGAGTTGATCAACGCGCTGGGGGTCAGCTTGAAGGCGCATCAGTTCCCGGATCACACGGTGAGGCTCGAATGGGGAGATAAAGTGGCTTCGGCTTCAGCCGAAGATTCTGATTCGGCTAAAGCCGAAGCCACTTTGTTTGCCGACGACTGGCATTTCGCCGTGCTCATTCGCGATGGCGAAAACGTGCGCGTGCATCTCGATGGCTCGGAGAAGCCTGTTTTGACCGGAAAGGCCGGGAAAGCGGCGAATGAAGTGCTTTTTGGTCAAGGACTTGAAGGTCGGCTGGATGAGATCACGATCTGGGATCGCGTGATCGAGCCATCACTCATCGCGAAGCTTTGGAACATCTCGAAAGTGGGCGAGGAGAATGCGAAGCGGGCGGTTTCGCGAGCGGAGCGGAAGAAGCGTGGTGCAGCCGTCTCGGCTGCTCAGAAGGACGCAGTCCAGAGGACTGCACCACACTCGGAAAACTGGTCCGCGTCGATGCGCTTCAAGAACACAAAGGCGAACAACGTCAGCGCGGTGACGGCTTACCTCATCTCCCGCGGACCGAAGGGGGATCATCAAGCGCCGGGAGATCACCTTGGCATTGGCGGCAGCTACAAAGACTCCGAACCCGGCAAACTCTTCGTCTTCAATGGCAACGCGGCCTCTCAAATCGTGCGCGGCACGACGGTGATCGAGCCGGGCACGTGGAATGACGTGAAGCTCGAGCGTCTCGGCTCACGCGTGAAGGTGACGCTCAATGGCAAGATGGAGATCGATGCCGAACTGCCCGTCACCGCGCCAGGTGCGAAGGAATTGTTCTTTGGCCAGCGATGCGATGACTTCGCGCCGCTGGAGGGTGAGTTTGAGAAGGTGGAGGTCGCCGGTTTGGAAAGTGGTGCAGCCGTCGCGGCTGCTTCAAAGAACGCAGGCGAGACGCCTGCACCACACTCCCAACCCCTCTCCCCCGAGGAATCCGCGAAGAAATGGCATGTGCGCGAGGGCTACCGTATCGAACTCGTCGCGGCGGAGCCGGTGGTGCTCGATCCGGTGGCGTTTGATTGGGATGAGCAGGGCCGCCTGTGGGTCATCGAGATGGCGGACTACCCGCTGGGCATGGATGGCAATGGCAAGGCCGGCGGACGCGTCGTGCAACTGGAGGACACGAACCGCGACGGTCGCTACGACAAGCGCCACGTCATCGTCAGCGACTTGAGCTATCCCACCGGCATTTTGACGTGGCGTGAAGGCGTCATCGTCACCGCCGCGCCGGACATCTTTTTCATTTCGCCCGATGGCACGAAGAAAGTGCTCTACACCGGCTTCAGCACCGGCAACCAGCAGCTCCGCGTGAACGGCCTGCGCTGGGGCATGGACGGCTGGGTGTATTGCGCCGCTGGGGCGCACCACGGCGGCTACAACAAGGGCACGCTCATTGAGTGCAAGCTCACCGGTGCGAAGATCGACCTCGGCAGCCGCGATTTCCGCTTCAAGCCGGACACCGGCGAGTTCGACCCGCAGAGCGGCCCCTCGCAGTTCGGTCGCGCTCGCGACGACTGGGGCCACTGGTTCGGCGTGCAGAACAGTTTTCCGCTCTGGCACTACGTTTTGCAGGATCACTACCTGCGCCGCAATCCGCACGTCATCCCGCCGGACCCGATCCATCAGCTCTTCCCGCGCAATCCGCCCGTCTATCCCGCCAGCAGCATGGAGAAGCGCTTCCACAGCTTCGACCAGGCCGGACGCTTCACCAGCGCCTGCGGCATCGAGGTGTATCGCGATCAAGTGCTCTTCACCGATGGCAAAACGCACGCCTTCACCTGCGAGCCCTTCCACAACGTCGTGCAGCATCACGTCCTCGAGGACGACGGCGTCACCTTCAAAGCCGTGCGCGATCCCGCCGAGTCGAATATGGACTTTCTCGCCAGCGAAGACCGCTGGTGCCGCCCCGTCATGGTCCGCACCGGCCCGGATGGTGCGCTGTGGGTGGCTGACATGTATCGCTACATGATCGAGCACCCGCAGTGGCTGCCGCAGAACGGCAAAGAGGAGCTTCTGCCGCATTATCGCGAAGGGGACGACAAGGGGCGGATTTGGCGGGTGGTGAAAAGTAGCCATCTCGCTCCGCGAACCGACCGAAGGGAGATAGCCAGCCAAAGGCTGCCCGAAGGGGGGAGCGAAGCGACAGCAAATGAGCAAACGGCGTCCAATAGCGGTAAAGCGTCCAGCAAAGGAAGCGTCCCGTTCATCTCGACGGAGCGAGATGACTACTTTGCTTCGCCGAATGGCTGGCTGAGGGACAAAGCGCAGATGCGGGTGTTGTGGACCAAACTGACTACGCAAGGCATCGCCGCGCTATTCGACCAAGCGACCAGCAGCAAGAACGCAGCAGCACAAGCCCAAGCTGCATGGACTCTTCATCAGGCCGGTCAACTCACACCAGATTTGCTCAAACTACTTCTGCTGAGCGACAACGATGAAGTTGTCGTTCAAGGCCTCCAGATCGCCAAATCGATGCCCTGGGAGAAGAACGAGGAAGCACTGCGCTTGCTTGTGAATGGCAACAGAGCCCGTCATCCGCGAGTTCGGATGCAACTCGCTCTTTCGGCCGGTCAGTGGAGCGGAGATTGGGCTGCAGATATTGTCGGGAGCATTTTGGAGGAAGAGCCGCTTGATGGGCTAGTCTTCAGTGCCGCGTTGAGTTCTTCGTTGCCGCATCTCACTCGAATCTGTGAGCAGTTCGGCGCCTACGAAGGTAAAGTTAACCTCAAACTCGTCGGAACACTTCTGCGCTGCGCTTTGGCGACGAAGAACGAAAAAGCCATCGCGGCGCTCGTGACGCGGATAGATGCGCAAAAGGGCCTGGAGGAACTTCTGGCCGTCCTGGACGAGAATAACCTCTCGCTGGCCGATTTCGCGAAGCAGGTGACGGAGGCCAAGGCGCGTGAAGCGGTCGAAAAAATGACGGCGAGACTGCAACAGGCCGCAGACTCGCTCCAAACGGCTCCGACGATGGAATCGCTGGCCTTGCTGGCCTCGGATCGCGAGCATCGGGATCGGGTGAAAGCGCTGCTGCCGGAGCTTTGGGCCAAGAGTGTGAATGTAGGCGCACTTGCCAAAGTGCGGAAAGACGGTGGTGCGGCCACGCCAGACACCCGCAGTCTGGCGACTGCGCCTACAGCGGTGCTGCGGCTCGTCGCGAAGCTGCAACCGAAGGGCGGCGAGCAGTTTTTGCTCGATGGCTGGGACCAGCGCACGCCGGCGCTGCGCACGCAGATCCTCGAAACGCTGCTCTCGAATGACGATTGGGCTCTGGCGCTGCTGAAACGGCCGGAGGCGAAGGCTTGTGATGCGGCGACGCGGGCGCGGTTGATGAAGCATCCGAAGAAAAACATCGCCAACCTGGCAGAGAAGGTCTTCGCAAATTCCACGAGCGCCACGCGGGCGGCGGTGGTGGAGAAGTTCAAACCAGCGCTGAAGCTCCAGGGCGACGCAGCACACGGGAAGACCGTTTTCGCGAGCGTGTGCATCAGTTGCCACAAACTCGACGGAGTGGGCCTCGAACTCGGCCCGGACCTGCGCAGCGTGGCGCAGCACGATGCCGAAAAGCTCCTCAACTCCATTCTCGACCCCAGCGCGATCATCGAGCCGGGGTTCATGGCGTATCATTGCATGCTCAAAAGCGGCGAGCAGCTCTACGGTGTGATCGCGACGGAGACGAGTGCAAGCCTCACGCTGAAGATGGCCGGAAACATCACCAAATCCGTCCTGCGCAGCGATGTGGCCTCGTTGAAGAGCGCTGGTATCTCTTTGATGCCCGAAGGTCTCGAAGACGCGATGACGCCGCAGTCGCTGGCGGATTTGATCGCGTATTTGAAGGTGGCGCGATAAGGGACGGAACCCCGTTGGGGTTCGCCCTTGAGTGTAGGTTTTCTTCCAATGTTAACCCGGGGTTC
>Ga0114981_10000190_pt1 | contig 37365 bp, 54 predicted proteins | sample S_140806_MF_Meta_FD_87028 | JGI IMG/M metagenome (GOLD analysis project Ga0114981, IMG submission 87028) | Freshwater microbial communities from Lake Simoncouche, Canada to study carbon cycling - S_140806_MF_MetaG | ecosystem: Environmental > Aquatic > Freshwater > Lake | place: Lake...
CGTGTCGCCCCTCAAGGCGCTAGGCGAGAAGGTCGTCCCGATCCGATGAGGTGCTGATTATTTCAGCCATCAAGGAACCGTAGCCAATAATATCTAAAATACTGTCCAGGTGTGCCGGCGTCTCCCTGAGCCGAGCCAGTTTCACGTCTATCATCAGCAGGCAGACCATCGCCGGCGTGACGGGCATGCCAAGCGTCAAGCTCATGCGCCTGGCCGTCTCGGTCATGTTGGCGCGGGCGTCGCCGTAGTTCTTGCCGCGCTGCTGGAGGATGTCCGAGACGCGGGACAGGGCGTCTTCGGCATTCATTTGAACTTAATCAGCAAAAAGGGCTTGTCGGCGATGCGCTTGATCGGCCAGCCGATTTTGGATGCGTTGGGGCTGGGGCTGGGGTAACGCAACTGCCAGACCATGTTTGTATATTCCTCCGGCGTGTGTGCCCGAGACAGGGCGCCGAGGGTGCGGCGTCCGCCGTCTTCGTCGTAAATCATGGCAATACCTCCTGTAAAAAGTAATAGGCCAGGGTTGTCGCGCCGGCCCAAAGCACCATCAAAAGAGTGAAAAAGGTAAGTCCCATTGGACGGTCCAGCATGTTAACCCCAGTTCTTTCGTGCGCCTGATGCCTCATTGTCGGCCCAGCCGGCGGCGTAGGCCGATAGTTCCTCGGCTTCCATGCTGGCGGTGCCAATGCTGAGGCCCTTACCCGTGCCCCCTGGCCAATAGTGCGGGTTGAAGGGGCGTCCGTAATAATTATCGGCCGATCCGCAGTCGAAGGGCCCGCCGTGGCGTTCATCGTGCGCGCTCATGCCTGGGCCTGTGTTTTAGATCTAAAATCATACGCCAGGGCGACGTGCGTTGGGCAATACGGACGCGCGCCCTCCCGCAAGTCGCCGCAGAAGTAATACTCTCCCTGCGTGGCGGAGTTCAGGGGCCAGCGGCAACTGTGCGGCTGTAGGTCCATCATGCGCACCAAGCCCGGCGTCTTCGGGTCGATGGTGTCGTGGGGCGTGGCCTTCATAAGCTTGGGCGGCACGTCCTTCGTGAAGCGTTTACCGAAGGCGTAGCCGACGTGGGTGGTGCCGGCGCGAGACCGAGGCGTTGCGGGCGGCTTGGGCGCCGCCTTGACTGTAGACAAGGCGCAGGTGGGCACGGACATGCCCCCGGCGCGCAGGCGGTGGGCCTTGCCCAGTACGGCATTGCGCGTCAGCCCATTGCCTATGGTTTGTGCAATCTCGCCCGAATTGGCGCCGGCGCGCGTCATGCGTATCAGGATGCCTACGGCCTTGGGCGTCCAGGGTGTTGGGTGCTGTTTCATAGGAATACCACCAGTTCGTGCGCCATGAACGCCACGGCAAAGGCGGAGGCGATTAGCGCGGCCAGCAAGACGACGCCGAACACCAGAGCGGCGACGCGCAGGGCGACGCTAGAACGGAGGGGCGGGGGCTCGTACACGGGGCGGTTGTCGGGGCGCAAGCCGTAGTTGCGGGGGCTCATGCGGCACCCATTACGGCGGCATTCTTGGCGTCCTGGTGGGCGGAGGCGTAGGTGGCCTTATAGGCGGCCTCCAAGGCGGCGTGGGCGGCCTTCAGGGCGGCGTATGACCCGCAGGCGGCGTAGGCTGCATCCAGGGCGGCGTAAGCCTTGGCGGCGTCGTAAGCGGCGGCTGCGGCGGCGCGGGCGGACGCCAGAGCGGCCTCCAGGGCGGCGTCGGCGTCGGCGTCAGTCTTGGGATTGTGTAGGTTCCATAGCATGAGATTTGTTTCCTTGAGTTGTTCGGTGGAGGTTAGATCAATGTTTGCAGGTGTCAACTATTGTTTTGTGGATCTTCCAGGGCTGCATCGCACATCGCCACCCACTCAGCTTCTATGATATCCGTTAGCAGGGTGCCCCGAACGTATCCGCCGGCGGGGTGCGCGGCGGACCCGGCGTCGAGCATGGCCGGGGTACAGTCCCGCATGGTTTTTATGACGGCAATAGCGAAAACCCGCGCGTGGAACTCATTGATTATGCCCTCGCGCTCCTTGAATAGTATGGCCTGGGCTGCTCGTTCGACCATGTCGCTCATTTTGGCACCTCATGGCCTAGTACCAGGTTTAGCAGGCGCAGGGACCAGATCCGCTCCATCGCCTTGCGGGTCATGCCTCGCGCGGCGTTAGACTGGATCAGTTCCACTGACTTGGCATTATGGTGGATATACAGCCGGTCGTCCTGCCGGTGCTGAATGTCCAGGCTCAGGTTCTGGGCCCGCACCTCTTTCCGGCTTTCTACATGGTACCTTTGCATGGTCTAGGCCGCCCCTATTGCAGCGGCGAACAGAGCCTCAGAGCGAACCATTATCTCGCCTTGCGTGGGCGCCTTGTACGGCACGCACGCGCGCGCGTTGGATGCTAACTCCTGTTCCGCGAGCGTGCGGCACGCGCGGCGTAGGATGGTCGCCTTGTCCGCCAGATTGTCTTGCGCGCGCCCTACAGCGGCGCTGGCGGTAATGACACCCTCCTCCGCGGCATAGGTGAAGCGTTTCAGTTCCCGGCGTTCACGAGCCTTGCGGAAGGTTGCCCATGCGCGATCACTGGTGGCAGCGACGCGGCGCCAGTCGGAAACGGCTTTTTCGTAGGTTGTGAAGTGCGTTGCCATTGTGTTTGATCCTTTAGGTTGAGGGTGGGTAGTTAGTTTTTGCCCCATTGGCCGGCCATCGCGGCCGCTATTCCGGGGTAAGTAGCGGAGCGCAGTTTCCAGCGGTCGGGTGATGGTCCCAGTTTGTTCTGACCGCTGGCTGTTTGGTTGGCCCGGCGGGTTTTATTGTCGCCGGGCAGTGGGTTAACAGATACCAAAAGCGCTAGGTTTTTAAGCCACAAGCAGGTTTTTTTGCTAGCGTCATCGCCAAAATGCCAAGGTTGGATTATCTGGTCGGGCTTCCTGATGCGGGTGGAGATGCAAGAAACCGGGTTTTCAAGTGCTATTTTGGGGATCGGCGCCGCAAGCAGCGCGCGTACAAAGTCTAGCGCGGACTCAGTCCTTTCTGCCCTGCCCGGAACCCGTTTGTTCCAATGCAGACCCGAAACGGCAAGGTAGGTGCAGGGGGGATGCGCCACCATAAAATCCCATCCCTGCCTTAGCACGGGCAGGACATCGCCTTGTATGTGGTTGGGCGAGCCATCGTCGCACGGCAACAGGTCGCAGGACCATGCATCGTGACCTAGGGCAGCAAAGGCCCGGCGGACGGTCCCGGAATACTCGCAAGCGACTAGGACGCGCACGAGCGCGCCTCATCGAAGAATACATCCGGCGCTTGCGTCCCATCGGTGAAGCGATACCACCCTTCGCCATTGTACCAAATGCGGCGCTTAATCTGGCGCGTTTCGCCCTTCTGTATTCCTGCCGGGCTGTCCCAAACTAAGCAAGCCGGTACATCCTGCCGCGCAATGGCCGTTTTGGTTTTCATGGTTTAAGCCTCCGAACGGGTTTGGGCGTCTAATTCGTTTTGATGGTCCGCGATGCAATGCAGGACGGCATTGAAATCGTATGTGTCAATGATATGGGACATTCCGTCCCAATCGCCCGTGCTATCTAAGCGATACAGGCCAAACCGGCCCTGTTGCGGCCATGCAGCAAGGGCCGGGTCCGAATGGTCGATCCAAAGGCCTAGGCCAAGGTCATGGTTTATAAAGCGAGGCATTAAATCATTGTGCCAACTAATGTCCTCCCATCCTGCGGGCATGGCGGGCATATCGGCGGTAGAATAGGCGGGAAATTCTGTTGCATATGTCATGGCGCTTTTTCCGATGGTTAAATGATTATGTTAAGCAGCGCGCGCGATTGCGGATGCTACTTTCTTGCGATTGCCGTGCGCTGGAAAGCCTATGATTGATTTGCGGTTCTGTTCCGCGCATAGGCCGCAGCTGGCGCACGTCACGTCGTCCGAGATGGTCGCCGGGCAGATTGCGACGTGCCGGCCAGCCGGGGTTTTTAGCGCCGTGACTTGATCCGATGGTAGGACAACCACCACGGGCGCGCCAGTAGCGGCGAGCTCGTCGGCCATAGCAAGGTTATCGGCTGACAGGTTAACAGTGAAACCTTCCCGCAAGGCGATACGCACCATTGTTAGGTTTGCCAAGCTTGCCGGCTTGTGGGTGTAGGTAAACCCGCGCCGGCCACGGTTTGCCTTTACCAGTTCCCCGAATGCCAGCGGGTCAATATCGTTCCCGGCGCCGGGCAAGTCTCCGGCTTGGTTATGGCGCCAGAGGGTGCCTTTGGGGAGCCGGGCGATTTGCTGCATTGCTTCGGCCCATACCATACCGGCTTTCTTTTCAGTTACCTTGCGCCAAAACATAGCGAGCGGGCCACCTTCGGCATAGCAACCGGCGTTCTTAAGCGGGCAAGCCGTCGGGCATGTTTCCTCCGATGATGTCGTGACGGGGATAGGGCCCGTCTTTTCGTTACGGGATACGCGTGTGAATGCGATGTGAGGGCGGATCATTAGCGCCCCCCTTCCAGCGATGACCGGAGCCAGTGGAGGCGGCACTCGCGAGCGGCGATAATCTGCAAGGTTCCGATCAAACCGCGACGACCGTAGCGCGCGCCGCGGATGGTGAGGATCAGGGCTTTGACGGTGTAGAGCATTTGCGTTTCCTTTTGTTTAGCGTTTCGTTGGAGCCTTTATGCGCGCTTCAAATAGGCCTGTCAACTAATCTTTTGCAGATATCTCGAATGTAGGTCACGGATAGTCATTGTGTAGGTCATGATGTAGGCTATTTTGGAGGGCAAATTCGTCAATGATTGCTAGGGTGTAGGTCATGTAGGTCATGGGTTTGTAACTTTCAAAAATGAAATGATATATGTATAATAGTTAATGCTGTTTGCTGGTGGCGCGCACGCATTGTCACCAGACTATCCCCGTGCCATAGCCTACATGACCTACAGCTTAGAACCTAAAGGGTTATTCGGCGTTTTCCATGACCTACATGGTGACCTACACATGACCTACAGTCCCAACGCATGGCAATTGTGTCCGAATTAAGGCAAAGCCTGCCACAATTGAACACAATTGCCCGCCTGCCCGCCTGCCCGCCTGCCCGGCCCGCCTGCCCGGCCCGCCTGCGCCTGCCCGCCTGCCCGCCTGCCCGCCTGCCCGCGTGCCGGCGGCCTGGTGCCGCGTGCCGGCGGCCTGGTGCCGCCTGCCCGGCCCGCCCGGCCCGCCCGGCCCGCCCGGCCCGCCGGCGCCCAGCCGGGGGGAGGGAGGGCCCGGCCAGCCGCCGGCTCCGTGTACGAAGGGTTCGCGCACGAATTTTTTTTTATACGAAAATAGCCCTGTCTTGCCGCCGTCAACTAAAAGACGTATCCATACCGAATGAGCTACCATTCTCTGCCCTACGAGCCGCGCCGGCTTGAAGCGACTGAGGCGCGGCTAGAAGCGATATACGGCGCGGCCAAGCTCGGCCTGAAGGGCGACACCCTGGCGCTTGCCGCCGGGATGCTGCCTGTCGAATACCGCCGGCTACGCGAGTTCGACGCCGCAGCCGAGTTTGCCGAGCTGAAGGGCCGCGCTGACAGCGAGTACGCCGTGTCCAAGACCCTGCACGACGCCGCGCAGGCGGGCGACGCCAAGGCGGCGCTGGACATCCTCAAGCACGCGCACGGCTGGGTCGCCAAGCAGGCGCTGGACATCAACGTGGACCAGCGCATCAGCATCACGCAGGCGCTGGAGATGGCGCAGACGCGCGTGCTGGAGATCGTCGACACGACGTACACGGCGGTCGAGAACCAAATGGAGCAAGAACTTGGATAGCGAACCAGCCCCCAGCTACTACACGAAGCTGCCAAAGGGGCTGACGCCCGAGGAACTGTCGGCAGTGCAGTACCACCGCGACAACCTGGACCGGGGTACGTTTCTGACCCAGCCCAACAATGAACTGACGACTTTTTACGGCGCTAGGATGGGGACGCCGGAGGGCGTCATGTACTTCCCGACCTACCGGAACGGCGTCATTCTTGAACCAAGAACGGCGTTTCGGGAGGCTGCGCGGTCTGGCGTTAAGTTCCCGACCTATGCTAACGAAGATCTCGCGAGCGCCGCCGAAACCAAATTACACGGCGTAATGGCAGCCGACACGGCGGCGTTTCTTGCCGCTAGAGCTAAGGCTAAAAAGTAACACGACCGGAGCAAGAGCATGGCGTCTAAAAGCAAGGGCCCGTCGCTGTCGGTTGGACGCGGAGAGAAACTGTCCGTCAAAGCGGGCGCGGGGCTGACGGCCAAGGGTCGCGCCAAGTACAACGCCGCCACCGGCTCACACCTCAAGGCGCCGGCACCCAGCCCCAAGACGGACGCCGACAAGGGCCGCAAGGCTAGCTTCTGCGCCAGGATGGGGGCAGTCGCAGCCAAGGCTAAGAATGGCGAACGCGCCAAGGCGTCACTCAAACGATGGAAGTGCTAAGATGAAACCAGGTCTGTACACGAACATTAATCTGAAACGCGCCCGCATCGCCGCCGGGTCCGGCGAGAAGATGCGCCAGCCCGGTGCCAAGGGTGCGCCCTCGGCCAAGGACTTCAGGGACAGCGCCAAGACGGCCAAGCCAGCCAAAACCAAAGCTAAAAAGTAGCGCGGGAAAAGAAACATGCCAGCGCCGGCTAACAGCCTGTCAAATTTGTGGGGTGCAGTCCCAGCGGCAAAGGACGCGGGGTCGAACGCGCTGTCGTACCTGTGGAAACAATCTATGCCGTCTGACGCGAGAGTGTTTTTAAATACGTTGGCCGGGGATCGGTCGCCAATAACAGAAAAAGATTTTCGGCCAGACGAGCTAGCAGAGATGCGCGGAATTATAGAAGATAAAACCCGCAAATTTAAAGAAAGGGAAAAAAACCTTGGCGCATACCAGCAGGAGTTTAATAACTTTTCGCCCTTAAATTTTGCATTAACGGTTGCTAAAGATCCGGAATGGCGGGAGTTAGGCCAGCTTTCTGCCTATCAAGACAAAATAACGCCCGCGCAGGAAACCCGGCGAAACGAGTTGCATAGCCGCGTTTTTAGCCGCTACGAAAAGCAAGTGCCGTCGCTTAAAATGTTGTACTACGCCCTTGGCGAAACCCCGGCAAACGTTATGAAGATAACGCAGTCATACAAGAATAATATTGTTAACAGCGAGAACCAAAAGGATATTCAATCTACAGCCGATCTTGCTCATCAGTACGCCACTAAAGGCGGTAATATCCAGTATGAAGATATGAACTATTCGGCCACGCCACGAGCAATGACTACGTTGGGGAGGTTTAATTTTAGCCGCAAGCCGGACAACGCTGTTGAAATTACAGATCGTTACGATTTTAGCAACGAAACTAGGGATTCGGCGGTTGAAAACTATAAGTCCATGACGCCGTTTAACCGAATGATGTCCGTAATGTCGGACATCGCGCGGACAAAGGCGTATACCAACCCCCAAGACTTAGCTAGTATACTAGGGAACGCCTACATTGGGGCTGATGGCCGGCCCGTAAATATACGCATACCCGCGAAAAAATAAATGCAGGAACCGCAGTACTCGGCCCAGGACGAGATGCAGTTGATGTCTCAACTGTGGGCGCCGGGCCTTAAGGACGACCCGCTCAAGTTCGTGCTGTATTCGTTCCCGTGGGGGCAAAAAGGCACGCCGCTGGAGAACTTCCACGGGCCGCGCAAGTGGCAGCGTGAGGTGCTGCAAGACCTGGCCGACCACATCAAGCAGAACAACGGCAAGGTGGACTTCGACACGTTCCGGATGTCAACGTCCTCCGGGCGCGGCATCGGCAAGTCGGCGCTGGTGTCTTGGCTGGTCATCTGGATGCTATCGACCCGGATCGGGTCTACCACCCTCGTGTCGGCCAATTCGGAAGCGCAGCTACGCTCGGTAACCTGGGCGGAGATAACCAAGTGGCTGTCCATGAGCCTGCAAAGCCACTGGTTCGAGGTGTCGGCCACCCGCGTCATGCCGGCCAAGTGGCTAACCGACCTGGTCGAGCGCGACCTGAAGATGGGAACGCGCTACTGGGGCGTTGAGGGGCGGCTGTGGTCGGCGGAGAACCCGGACGCCTACGCCGGCGTGCATAACTTCGCGGGCGTGCTGCTGGTATTCGACGAGGCCAGCGGTATCGACGACAGCATCTGGTCCGTTGCGGCGGGGTTTTTCACGGAAAACACGCCAAATCGCTTCTGGTTGGCGTTTTCCAACCCACGGCGCAACACCGGGTACTTCTACGAGACATTTAACTCCAAGCGGGACTTCTGGCGCAACAAGGAAGTGGATGCCCGCACCGTCGAGGGCACCGACAAGGCCGTGTACCAGCAGATTATCGACGAATACGGGCCGGACAGCAGCCAGGCGCACGTCGAAGTGTACGGGCTGTTCCCGAACGCCAGCGACGACCAGTTCATAAGCGTTAATGCCGTGACTGAGGCTATGGCGCGGACACGGATGAAGGACCCCACGGCCCCGATGATCGTCGGCGTGGACCCGGCGCGGTTCGGGGCGGACTCGACGGTCATCGTCGTGCGCCAGGGGCGCGATATAGTCGAGATCCGGCGCTATAAGGGCGACGATACGATGGAAACCGTGGGCCGCGTCATTGATGTTATTGAGGAATACAAGCCCGCGATGGTCGTCATTGACGAGGGCGGCCTGGGCGCCGGCGTCGTGGACCGCCTCAAGGAGCAAAAGTATAAGATCCGGGGTGTAAACTTCGCCAATAAGGCCAAGAACCCGATGATGTGGGGCAACAAGCGCGCCGAGATGTGGGGCGACATGCGCGAGTGGCTCAAGACGGCGGCCCTGCCCAACGACAAGTACCTGAAGTCGGACCTCATCAGCCCCCTGATGAAGCCCGACAGCAAGGGCTCGATATTCTTGGAAAGCAAGAAGGACATGAAGGCCCGAGGGCTATCGTCTCCTGACGCTGCGGATGCTATAGCCGTGACGTTCGCGTTCCCCGTGGCACGCCGGGAACACCGACCGATTGACGCAAAGGCACGCACGTCGTACTCTCACGGCGGAATACCCACGTCTTGGATGGGATCTTAACATGCCCCTTAAAAAATCAACCGGCAAATCGGCTTTCCGTTCTAACGTCAAAGCTGAAATAGCGGCGGGTAAACCTGTGAAACAAGCTGTGGCTATCGCGTATTCGGTAAAACGTAACGCGGCCAAAAAAGGCAAAAAGTAGCCCTATGGATCCTACCGGTATTATTGCGGCGGCTAAGGTTGCCAATGTTGGCGGCCCGACCCCCGATAAAGACAGCAATGATACGCTGGCTACCATGCGTAGCCGGTTTACTATGGCTATGTCCGCCTACAGCGACAGCCGCGAGGATGAACTGGACGACCTGCGCTTTATGGCCGGTTCGCCAGACAACCAGTGGCAGTGGCCGGCGGACGTGCTGGCAACACGCGGATCTGTGCAGGGGCAGACGATCAATGCGCGCCCCTGCCTGACAATCAACAAGCTGCCCCAGCACGTCCGCCAAGTAACCAACGACCAGCGGCAGAACCGCCCGTCTGGCAAGGTCATCCCGGCAGACGACAACGGCGACGTCGAAGTCGCGGAGATCTTCGACGGCATCGTCCGTCATATCGAATATATGTCGGACGCCGACGTGGCCTACGACACCGCCTGCGACAACCAGGTGACTTACGGCGAAGGCTACATCCGCATCCTGACCGAGTATTGCCGCGAAAACAGCTTCGATCAAGATCTGAAGATAGGCCGTATTCGCAATTCGTTTAGCGTCTACATGGACCCGACGATCCAAGACCCAACTGGGGCCGACGCTCAGTGGTGCTTTATCACCGAGGATGTCACCAAGGCCGACTACTCCCGGATGTTCCCCGACGCCGCGCCGGTCAGCTCCATGCTGGCCCAGGGCGTAGGCGACCAGTCTCTCAGCCAGTGGCTGTCCGAAGACACCGTGCGGATTGCCGAGTATTTCTATATCGACCACGAAAACGCGACTTTGAACCTGTATCCAGGCAATTTGACGGCGTTTGCTAACACCCCGCAAGACAAGCAACTGAAGGCTATGTACGGCGGAAAACCGCTGAAAAGCCGCGTTGTTGACCGTAAAAAGGTCATGTGGATGAAAACTAACGGCTACGAAGTCATCGAAGAACGCGAGTGGGCCGGGCAATGGATTCCCGTGGTCCGCGTGGTCGGAAATGAGTTCGAAGTAGACGGCCAACTGCACGTCTCAGGTCTTGTGCGTAATGCCAAGGACGCGCAGCGGATGTACAACTACTGGGTTAGCCAGGAGGCCGAAATGCTGGCCCTGGCGCCCAAAGCGCCCTTTATCGGCTACGGCGGCCAGTTTGAAGGCTACGAACAGCAGTGGAAGACCGCCAATACGACCAACTGGCCGTATCTGGAGGTCAATCCGGACGTCACAGACGGCGCTGGCGGTAGTCTGCCACTACCCCAGCGGGCGCAGCCTCCGATGGCCTCCAGCGGCCTCCTACAGGCCAAGGCGGGCGCTTCGGACGACATCAAGTCCACGACCGGGCAGTACGACAGCAGCCTGGGCGCGAGAAGCAACGAACGCTCGGGCAAGGCGATCCTCGCCCGCGAGCGCCAGGGCGACACCGGCACCTACCACTACGTCGATAACCTGGCCCGCGCGATCCGGCACGTCACCCGGCAGTTGGTCGATATGATCCCTAAGATCTACGACACGGAGCGCGTAGCGCGCATCGTGGGTATCGACGGCGAAGTCGATATGGTGAAGATCAACCCCTCGCAGCCGGAACCCGTCAAGAAGATCGTCGACCAGGCCGGCAACGTCATAGAGAAGATCTACAATCCGTCCGTGGGCACCTACGACGTCATGGTCACGACTGGCCCCGGCTACATGACCAAGCGCCAGGAAGCCCTAGACGCTATGGGCAATATCCTCCAGACCAACCCGCAACTGTGGCAAGTGGCCGGCGACCTGTTCGTAAAGAACATGGACTGGCCGGGAGCGCAGGAGATGGCGGCACGGTTTAAGAAGATCATTGACCCGCGTGTGCTGGCAGACGACGACAAGTCGCCTGAGCTTCAGCAGGCCGAGAAGCTGAACGAGGCGATGCATCAGGAATTGAACCAAGTCACTGGAATGCTGAAGAATATCGGGCAGTCTATGGAGGCGCAGGACTTGAAGGTTAAGGAGTTTGAGGCCGAAGTTAAGGCTTTTGACGCCGAAACCAAGCGTATTAGCGTGGTGCAGGCGTCCATGAACCCCGAGCAGATCCAAGACATAATCATGGGCACGATCCACGGTATGATGACCTCGGGCGACCTAGTCTTGCCTTCTGGCGAACGTGCGCCTATGGAACAGGGCGAGCAGCCGGAGATGGCAGCGCAGCCAGAGATGCCGCCGCCGGAAACAGGCGCCGAAGCGCCGCCTGATATGGGACAAATGCCTGATATGGGACAGCCGCAATGAAAGCCCCTGACTTCGTAGGTATGTTGTTCTTGGCGCGCGACGTTGCGCACTCGGTCCACCTGAACACCCGCAGTTACGCCAAACACAAGGCGTTGCAGAAGTTCTACAACGGTATTGTGGGCTTGGCCGATAGTTTTGCCGAAGCCTACCAGGGCCGTAATGGTCTTATTGGCCCTATACCGCTGATGTCGGCTAAGAAAACCGCCAATATCATTGCTTTTTTGGAAGACCAACTGGCTGAAATTGAGGCTGGCCGCTACGAAATGGTGCCGAAAACGGACACCCCGTTGCACAACCTTATTGACGGTATAGTTGAGTTGTATCTTAGCACGCTCTACAAACTCAAATTTTTAGCGTAGGATTAGGTCATGGCAGCAAATTATCTAAATCTCAGCGCGACCACGCAAATCAAGGTGGGCGCCGGCAAGCTCAAGGGCATCATGTGCAGCACGGCGTCTGCTACACCGACCCTCGCCGTCTATGACAGCGCGACCGCTGGAACGGGCGCGGTCACAATGTTTGCGGAATTTGTGCCTGGCGCGCACACGATGTACCCGCTGACGGGCGACGACGGCGGCATCTGGTTTAGCAAAGGCTTGTATGTAGTGGTCGGCGGCACCGTTGGTGTTACGTTCATCTACGAATAGGAACGAACATGGCCAAGTATTATCAGCTAAGCGTAACCGCCGGCGTGCCAAACAAGACCACGATAAAGTCGGGTTTTGGCAAGCTGAAAGGTATTTTTTGCAGTTCTGCGTCGGCCACGCCCCGCGTAACGGTCCATGACTCCGCGACACAAACGGCAACGGACCCCACGATTATCAGCCTCTTGACCCCGCAAGCCGGAGAAAATTACCCGTTGAGCGGTTCGGATGGTGGTATTGGCTTTAGCCGGGGATTGTATATACTGGCTACCGGCACAATGGAATTGACATTTATTTACGAATAACCGCACTAGCGCGGTACGCTAGGGACTTCTCAGGGGTCATAAGTGAATAACGAACTTCCTACTGCGGTTACAGCGGATACACCCGCGCCGGAATTGGAGTTAACGGTAGCTCCAACCACCGAAGATAAATCTACGCCGGATGCGTCAACGGAAGAAGTACCCAGGTCTTTCACACAAGAAGAACTGGACTCCATCGTTGGCAAACGCCTAGCGCGTGAACAAAGGAAATGGGAGCGAGATCAGGCTCAACGCGTCGCTGAACAGCAGGCTACACCCGCTTCGGTAGGGAACCTGACCGTCAGTGATTTTGAGAGTCCCGAGGCTTACGCAGAGGTTTTGGCCGAGCGTAAGGCAGAGGAATTGGTGGCTAGACGTGAAGACGCTAGGCAGCAGTCCGCAATTCTCGACGCCTATCACGATAAAGAAGAAGAAGCCCGGATTAAATACGACGACTTTCAACAGGTTGCGTACAATCCGTCGCTTTCAATCTCAAGCGTGATGGCGCAAGCGATCCAGTCTTCGGATATAGGGCCAGAGTTGATTTATCATCTCGGCGTTAATCCGAAAGAGGCAGAGCGTATTGCCCGTTTACCCGAGGTCTTGCAGGCTAAGGAAATCGGACGGCTAGAAGCCACGATGGCGTCAAATCCCCCGGTAAGAAAAACTTCAACGGCCCCGGCACCTATTGCACCTGTCACCGCACGAACCACTGGTTCCCCCGCTTATGACACCACCGACCCTCGGTCTATCAAGGCCATGTCTACATCGGATTGGATCGAAGCGGAGCGGCAACGACAGGCCAAAAAGTTCGAGGCTTCCCGTAACCGTTAACAATTTGGAAGGCTCACATGGCTAACTCTATTCTTACTATTGACATGATTACCAGGAAGTCCCTGGAAATCCTGGAAAATAACCTGGTTCTGACGCGTAACTGCAATCGTCAGTATGACGATAGCTTTGCCGTTGAAGGCGCCAAGATCGGCTCTACCCTCCGCGTCCGTCTGCCCGACCGGGCACTGGTCACGGATGGCGCGGCCTTGCAGGTGCAGGACGACAACGAGCAGTACACCACGCTCACTGTTGCCTCGCAGAAGCATATCGGCGTTAACTTTACCTCTGCCGAACTCACGATGCAGTTGGACGATTTCGCTGAACGCGTCCTGAAGCCTCGTATTTCGCAGCTTGCGTCCAGCATCGACGCTGATGTCGCCAACTCCTTCCAGAGCATCTACAGCACGGTTGGTACTCCCGGCACCACGCCGGCTACCTCGCTCGTGCTGTTGCAGGCTCAGCAGAAGTTGAACGAATACGCTTCGCCTATGAACGACCGTTATGCCACCGTCAACCCGGCTGCTAACGCCGGGCTGGTTGAGGGCATGAAGGGCTTCTTCAACCCGACCGACACCATCAGCCGCCAGTTCAAGCAGGGCATGATGGGCACGGGCGTGTTGGGCTACGACGAGGTCAATATGTCGCAGTCCATCCGCCAGTTCACCACGGGCTCGCGTTCGTTGGCGGACACCATCCTCGTCAACGGCGCTGTTTCCACCCAGGGCCAGTCCACCATCAGCATTGATGGCGGCACTGGTTCGGCGACAGTCGTAGTCGGCGACGTGTTCACCATTGCCAATGTGTTCTCGGTCAACCCGCAGACCCGCGAAAGCACTGGTTCGCTCCAGCAGTTCGTCGTTACCGCAGCCAATACGGCTTCGAGCGGCTCCTGGACGAGCATCGCGGTTTCGCCGGCGATGTACACGTCAAGCAATGCCCTAGCCACCATCAACGCGTTTCCCGCCGACAATGCGGCTGTTACGTTCGTTGGTGCGGCTTCGACGGCCTACCCGCAGAACTTGGTGTACCAGAAGAACGCCATCACGTTCGCCACCGCCGACCTCCTGCTCCCGCAGGGCGTCGACATGGCGTCGCGTCAGGTTCACAACGGCATCTCGCTCCGCGTTGTTCGTCAGTACGACATCAACAACGACCGTATGCCTTGCAGAATTGACGTTCTGTACGGTTACAGCGTGATCCGTCCGCCTATGGCTGTTCGGATTTGGGGTTAATCTTGGCCGGCCCCCGGTTCGCCGGGGGCCACCTTTTAATTGGATTGGATAAATATCATGGCACTTCCTAATGGTTCTGGCGGTTATCAGATCGGCGACGGCAACATTGCTGAAGTCGTTTTCACCAATGTTACCGTTCCCGCCGCGTACACTGCCGCTGTTACGCTTACCGCAGCGGATCTTGCGTCTGGCCTGGTCATCTACACCTCGGCCAGCACGGCTAACCTGACCCTGCCGACGGCTGCTATCACCGACGCCGCCTTCAGCAGCGCCAAGGTGGGTAGCTCGTTTGACGTAGCCCTCGTCACCACCTCAACCGGCGTTCCCACCATCGTGGTCGGCACCGGCTGGTCGCTTGCCAGCACCTCTGGTGCGGGCGTTGCTTCCAAGAGCGTTCTGTTCCGCGCCGTCAAGACCGGCGACGCTGCGTACTCCCTGTACCGCATCGCGGGTTAATAGGTTCTGCCCCGGTCGTAAGGCCGGGGCATTACTTAACGAGGTAACGTATGCTCTTCTATTTGCGGCATCCCGTACACGGCAAAAAAATTGCCAGTTTGGAAGCAGAAGCGGCTTACGACGAGGAAAATGGCTGGACCCGCTACGAACTTGATGACCCCGCGCCGCTTGTCGTAGCAGTTGCGGAAAGCATGAATAAGGACGATAAGGAGACTGCTATCAATAGTATGCCTCTGCGTCGTCGGGGGCGTCCGCCGGTAAATCGGGGCTTGTAACATGACCACCACGGCTGGCGACCAAATCAACGGCGCTTTGCGTCTGATCGGTATGTTGGCTGAGGGTGAAACGCCTTCGGCGGCGACTTCGCAAGACGCGTTGACCGCGCTTAACCAGATGATCGACTCCTGGAATACGGAGCGGTTGTCCGTATTCTCGACCCAGGACCAGGTGTTTAGCTGGACCCCTGGTCTTATTAGCCGGACGCTCGGCCCCACCGGGGACTTCGTAGGCAACCGGCCTATCCTGCTGGACGACAGCACCTATTTCCGCGACCCGGCCAACGGCATCTCGTTTGGCATAAAGATCATCAACCAGCAGCAGTACGACGGCATTGCCGTCAAAACTGTGACCAGCACTTACCCGCAGGTCATCTGGATCAACATGGACTACCCCAACATTGATATGTATATCTACCCGGTGCCGACAAAGGTACTGGAGTGGCACTTCATTTCAGTAACCGAACTTACGCAGCCGGCTGCGCTGGCGACCTCGCTGGCCTTCCCGCCAGGCTATCTGCGGGCGTTCCGCTTTAACTTGGCTTGCGAGATTGCGGCTGAGTTCGGCGTCGAGCCCTCGCGTCAGGTCCAGCGTATCGCCATGTCGTCGAAGCGCAACCTAAAGCGTATCAATAACCCCGACGATATAATGTCGCTGCCTTACAGCCTCGTCGGCACCCGCCAGCGGTTTAACATCTTTGCAGGAAACTATTAAATGGCTAACATTGCTATCTCCGCGCTGCCTGTTGCCGCTTCGCAAGCCGGCGCTGATGTGTTGCCGATTGTTCAGGCCACGACCAGCACGACCAAGCAGCTATCCATAACCAACTTATTTACCAGCCCGGCGTTTGTTACGCCCTCCCTGGGCGTTGCAAGCGGCACAAGCGTCACCACCACGGGCAATCAAGTCATCAGCAGCACCGGCAAACACGGCTACGCGACGGGCGCCGGCGGAACGGTTACCCAGGCTACCAGCAAAGCCACGGGCGTGACGTTGAGCAAGTCAACCGGCCAGATTACGATGAACAACGCCGCGCTTAATCTTGACGTAACGGTTAGCTTTACCCTGACCAACACCGTTATCGAAGCCGGCGACATTTTGATTTTGAACCACATCAGCGGCGGCACGGCAGGTTCTTACCTGCTCAACGCTCAGTCCGCCGCAGGTTCCGCCAGCATTAACGTGCGGAACATCACCGCCGGTTCATTGAGCGAAGCTATTGTAATCGCCTTCGCGGTAATCAAAGCGGTGACTGCGTAGGTGAAAACGCCCATCCTTGGCGGTAGCTATGTCGCAAGGTCGATTAACGCGGCGGACAATCGCATGGTCAACCTGTTTCCCGAAGCGGTGCCAGACGGCAGCGGCGGGAAAGAGCCGGGTTTCTTGCTGCGCTGCCCTGGCTTGCGTCTGCTTGCGACCGTTGGCACGGGGCCTATTCGCGGCCAGTGGGTAACCAATGGCGTAGCCTATGTAGTGTCGGGCAGTGAGTTCTACAGCCTAAATACAGACTGGGTTGCTACGCTGCGCGGCACCGTGTCCGGCACCGGCCCTGTCAGCATGGCCGACAACGGCACGCAGATATTCATCGCCTGTAACCCAGACGGTTTCATTTACAACACCTCCACGGCTGTACTCGGGCCAATTACCGACCCAGACTTCCCCGGCGCGGGCTCGGTTGGCTACCTTGATGGCTATTTCGTGTTCAACGAACCCAATTCGCAAAAGTTTTGGGTGACTAGCCTGTTGGACGGCACCGCTATCGACCCGCTGGATTTTGCCAGCGCGGAGGGTTACCCCGACAATGTAATCGCGTTAATTGTAGACCACCGCGAGATTTACCTGTTTGGCAACACCAGCATTGAGGTCTGGTACGACGCCGGAACGCCCGATTTCCCGCTGGCGCGTATCCAAGGCGCGTTCATGGAAGTGGGCTGCGGCGCGGCGTATTCGGTCGCCAAGCTGGACAACAGCGTGTTTTGGGTTGGCTCCGACGCCCGCGGGCGCGGGGTTGTTTACCGGGCTAACGGCTACACGCCGGCGCGCGTCTCGACCAATGCGCTGGAGTACGCCATCCAGAGCTACGGCAACATCTCCGACGCGATTGGCTACACCTACCAGCAGGACGGCCATCCGTTCTATGTGCTGATCTTCCCGTCCGCCCAAACCACATGGGCGTATGACGTAGCAACGCAATTGTGGCATGAACGCGCGGGTTTTGAAGACGGACAGTTCACAAGGCACCGCAGCAACTGCCAGATGTCGTTCAACAGCGAGATCGTGGTGGGGGACTACGAAGACGGGCGGCTGTATGCTTACGACCTTGATGTCTACGCCGATGATGGCCAGACCCAGAAGTGGCTGCGGTCGTGGAGGGCGTTGCCGACTGGTCAGAATAACCTCAAGCGTACCGCGCACCACAACCTACAGCTAGACGCCGAAACGGGCGTTGGCCTGAACGCCTACCCCGCGTACAACGCCGAAGATCTTGCTACGGAGGCGGGCGACGTCATTGTAGCCGCGTTTGTGCAAGGGTATCTGGTCACCGGGGCCGGGGACCAGTTAGCCACGGAAGCCAACGATAATAGCCAGCCGCTAGTTACCCAAGTGCAACCCGACGAAGATTACAACGGATACGCGCTGGAAACGGAAGCCTACACTGCCGCGCCGGGTTACGACCCTCAGGTCATGCTGCGCTGGTCGGACGACGGCGGGCATACCTGGTCAAACGAACATTGGAACTCAATGGGTAAGATCGGTTCTTACGGCACCAGAACCATCTGGCGGCGCCTCGGCATGACGGAAAAAATCCGTGACCGGGTGTACGAAGTGTCTGGGACAGACCCCGTCAAGATTGCCATCTTGGGCGCTGAACTGTTTATCACGCCGACTAGTTCCTGATGGCAAACCTCAACATCACCAATATCCCTGCGCCACGGGTGTCGTTCCTAGACGCACGCACTGGCCTCATGTCGCGGGAATGGTATAGGTTCTTCCTTAACCTGTTTATTCTGACGGGCAGCGGCAGCAACCCGACAACGCTAGATGAATTGCAGCTTGGGCCGCCTAACCAGCCCGAACTGGCCGAACTGCTACTCCAGATCAACCAGAATGTTGCGCCGCAATATGAGGACCAGTCAGGCGACTTCTTAGCAACCCTCGACACCGCGCAACTGATGTCCATGATGGCGCGGTTTGAGAACGCCGAAGCTGCTATCCAAGGGGCGTACCTCCAGCCGGTCGTGCAGACAGGCACCATTGCCAGCTACAATCTTGACGGTAGCCCAACATTGGGCGGCGTGGCCTACGGCACCGGCCCTGCGTTGGCGGTGAGCGCAGCGGGATCGGCGGGCCAGGTACTGACCAGCGCAGGTGCAGCAACGCCGACTTGGGCAACGCCCACCACAGGAACCGTGTCTAGCGTGTCTGTGGTGTCTGCCAACGGGCTGGCGGGGACGGTAGCTACCGCGACAACAACCCCGGCAATCACGCTCTCTACGACCATTACCGGCCTGCTCAAGGGCAACGGGACGGCAATCAGCGCAGCGGCATCTGGAACCGACTACGCCCCCGCGACTAGCGGCACCTCAATCCTGTACGGCAACGGGGCTGGCGGGTTCTCCAACGTCACCATCGGCACAGGCGTGTCATTTGCCGCTGGGACGCTGTCCGCAACTGGATCGGGCGGCACTGTCACCAGCGTGACCGGAACCGCCCCCGTTGTATCGTCTGGCGGAGCAACACCTGCCATTTCAATGCCCGCCGCTACAACGTCGGTTAACGGTTACCTGACAAGCACGGATTGGACGGCATTCAACAACAAAGTCACTATGACATACCCCGGTTCGGGTATTCCAAACTCAACCGGATCGGCCTGGGGAACGTCTTATTCAACGACTGGCAGTGGAACCGTTGTTGCATTGGCAACCAGCCCGTCGTTTACTACGCCGACCCTGGGCGCGGCATTGGCGACCAGCATCAAGTTTGGTTCCGGGGCTGTTTTAAGCTCATACGAACAAGGTTCTTGGACACCTACGCTAATAGGCTCAACAACCAACCCGTCCGTCACTTATGGTTTGCAACGCGCTATTTATACAAGAGTTGGCAGAGTTGTTACCGTTTCTTGCTTCTTATCTTGGTCTGCTTTTTCTGGCGGTTCTGGAAATGTTGGTTTTGGAAATTTGCCTTTTACAATCGAAAGCTCTGTTGGTTCTAGTTTTGCGGGTTCAATCGCGCTTTTTGATGGTTTTACGTTGAGCGCAGCCAGAACATCGGTTGGGCTTCTTGGGTCAGCCGGCACAACATATAGCCTGCCAACGTGTTTTGGCAGCGCGGTATCTTCGCAGTATATAGGTGTTGGTTCTGTTGCTGCGTCAGGATTGGTTGTTTACACCCTTACTTATTCTGTTTGAGGAACGAAAATGGCGCTAACTAAAGCATCTTACTCAATGATTACCGGGGCACCGGTAAACGTCAAAGACTATGGCGCCGTGGGCGACGGGTCTACGGACGACACGGCGGCGATGCAAGCCGCTATTACGGCTGTTGCGACAACGGGTCAGGGTTTGTATGTCCCTGCGGGAACTTACAAGATCACGGCTGTGTTGTCCTCCGCCGGCCACTTGAATATGTTTGGCGAGGGCGAAAAATCCGTGCTGGACTTCAGCGGCCTTACATCAAGTTCGTCAGGCATTACCGTGACCGGCACGGCAACCGAAATTCAAGTTGTTTCATCGGCCAGCGCGGGCAATCTGTCGGTTGTTTTTGCCTCTGCGCCGTCGCTTGTCGCCGGGGATGTGTTCTTCCTGTTCGACGACGCGGTTCTGTGGAACAGCATCCGCGCGTATTATTTTACCGGCGAATGGCTAGAATGTAAGGGCGTAAGCGGAACTACCGCGTCCACAACCACCCCGCTGTATTCATCGTACACGGCAGCAACCGTGAACGCGTACAAATTAGACAGCAAGCCTAAAGTTTCTTTTAAGAACCTTAAGTTGAACGGCGGCGTAAACATTGCTGGTTTGTTAAAGATTACTTTCTGCGACAAGCCAATTTTAGAAAACGTGATCGTTTACAACGAGAACTACCAGGGCGTTGAAATTGATCGTTGCTACCGCCCGATGCTGACTAATTGCGTGATGTATAATAAAGGCACCGGCACTTTAGATGACTACGGGCTAGTCATCAGCAACAGCCAAAAGGTTCAAATTACAGGTGGTGATTACTATTCAAGACGCCACGGGATCACAATCGGCGGCGGTAGCGGCATAGGCGCGGTCGTAAACAGAAACGTAAGAATTTCAAACCTGACCGTAAGCAACGACATAAGTTCTGCCGTGTATTCCGCCGATATGCACGGCAATACGCAAGACGTTGTTTACCAAGGCTGCACCATTTACCAAGGCTGCGGCTGGGGCGGCATGGATGTGGGTTACGATAATTGCATTATCTATTCCGCCTTTGGCGGGTGGTGCGTTTACGCGTCCGAAGTAAAGGGCGGCGAACAGTTTATTCGCAACTGCAAACTGTTCACAAAAGGAGATCCGTCAGCAACTAGCCGAGGCATTGTCGATGTCGGCGGAAATAGCAGTTCCATAACTTCTTCCACCGATGTAACGCTAAGTTTAATTGTTGAAAATACTTACGTCTATGCCGATGCTGCCTCGTCGGGAACTAATTTTATGGTGATGGCAAATGCTGGTTCTTCAGCTTACATCAACATTTACATCGACGGGCTTAGAGGCAACGTAAATGCAATGGGCGGTATTTTAAGAACAAGACTTGACTCCGGGTCTGCAACTTCGCAAGCGATTGTGGTTGACAACATCAACAATTTCCCCACGGGAACTTATTTGCATATTCCCCAAGGAAATGACTACCAGAACGTCCCGCAAAGAATGATGCAGCAATCAGGCACCGTTTCTATGACGGCGACCTCTGGGACTAAAAGCACCCTTAACGCGGGTATAACATACAAGTACGGGTACCCAAGGACGCCCGTTGCCAACTCCACGGTCGGCGGTGAAACGGGGGCGTTTTCCAATAGCGCAGCTGAAAATATCGGCGCAGCGAACTACTCTGTTTCTAGCACGGTAATCCGCCCAGCTCTTGTCTCTACGAGCAACGCCAATTGGACAGCGACGGCCACTGTCATACAAAATTGGTCCGTCCAGATCAGTGAGATTTAAAGGTAGAAATCATGGCGTTTGAGAAGGTTAGTTTTTCCGACTTAGTTGAGGTTACCGAGAACGGATGCGTTCAAGTTCGCGTTAAAACTTCCGTTAGGGAAGACGGCGTGGAGATTGGCAGCGGGTATCACCGGCATGTGGTTGCGCCAGGAGATGACTACAGCGCCGAAGATGCTAGGGTACAAGCCATCTGTGTTGCGGTACATACGGACGAAGTGATTTTGGCGTACAAAGCGGCACAAACTGAGGAACCGATATGAGCAGCGTCAATCTTTCAGCGTTCGGCGGCGTTGGCTGGCAATTTTTTGGCAACGACGGCATACCGCTGGCGGGGGGTCTGATCTACACCTACGCCGCCGGCACAACCACGCCGCAGGCCACCTACACGACTAACGCGGGGACGACGGCCCACACTAACCCGATTGTGCTGAACTCGGCAGGCCGGGTGCCCGGCGGGCAGATCTGGTTGTCGCCCGCCAGCTATAAGTTTGTCTTGCAAACCTCGACAGCGGTTCTGATCGCAACCTACGACAACGTCACTAGCGGCAGCGTGCCTGCTGTTACCAACTTCACCGGCGACGGCACCACGGTCAGTTTCAGCCTGGGCAACGCGACCAACGAAAACGCCACGAACGTCTACATCAACGGCGTTTACCAGCAAAAGAACACCTACTCCCTCAGCGGGTCAAATCTAGTGTTTTCCGCCGCGCCCCCGTACACTTCCACGATTGAAGTTAGTTACACCTAGCAGGAGCCGAACATGACTGTTACCGTAAAAGTGCTGATTCCGGCCAAGATTGCCGAGGCCACGCAGACCACGCAGTACACCGCGACCAACGTCACCACGATCATCGACAAGTTCACCGCGACTAACTACAGCGCGACGGCGGCAACCTTGAGCGTCAATCTGGTCACGGCGGCGGACACGGCTGGCAACCAGAACTTGATTACCAAGACCAAGACGCTGGCCGCTGCCGAGGTGTATACCTTCCCTGAGATTGTCGGCCAGGTGCTGATGGCGAGCGGGTTTATCTCGACTATCGCCGGGACGGCCACCGCCATCAACATCCGCGCTTCAGGGCGGGAGATCAGCTAATGGGCGAGGTCGTCCCGCTACCGTCGTCAGCGTCGGCGCTCGACATGGCCGGCAGCATCGACGCGCTCAAGACCGAACTGCTCAAGATGGACCAGTTCCAGCCTGAGACTAAAAGCACGTTCCACGGCGGGATGTACTGCCGCGAGGTGTTCCGCCCGGCGGGCTGCCTAGTCGTCGGAAAGGTCCATAAGCGCGAGCATTTCTATTTTGTCGTGTCTGGCACCGTCCTAGTGACCACGGACGACGGCCCGCAGGTTATCGCTGGCCCCCGCCTATTGTGCAGCCAACCGGGGGTGCGCCGGGCGGTTTACGCGCAGACGGACGCATTGTGCATGACGTTTCATAGAACTGATGCTACAACGGTTGAAGAAGCCGAGTTGGACTTGGTAGAAGACGACCTTTCCAGCCCGTTTGGGCCGGGTAATACGCTTAAATCGCCGCTGATAGAGGTATCACTATGACTTTTTGGGTCGCTGGCGCTGTTGTTTTAAGTACGGCGGGGTCTATGTACGCGTCTAGTAAAGCCTCGTCCGCGCAGGAAAAAGCCTCCGAACAGCAGGCGCAGACTGCCGCAAACACGCTTGCCTCTCAGCAGAGGATTGCAGAACCGTACACAACGGCTGGAGCCTTCGGCGTAAACGAACTTGCCCGGCAGCTAGGCGTCGCCGGGGACAGCGGCTCGGCGGGCTACGGCTCGCTGAATACGCCGTTTGAGCAGACAAAATTTACGGCGGACCCTGGGTATGGTTTCCGTTTGGCCGAGGGCCAGAAGGCGCTTGAACGCTCGGCGGCGGCGCGGGGCGGCTTGCTGTCCGGCTCGGCCATGAAGGGCACGCTCAACTACGCGCAGGGGCTGGCGTCGCAGGAGTACCAGAACGCCTTCAACCGCTACACCTCCCAGCGCGACACTCGGTATAACATGCTGCGGGGGCTGACGGACGTCGGCGCTGGCGCGGCGGGCTCTATGGTCGGCGCGGCGGGCACTGCCGGGGCTAATACGGCTGCCGCGCAGGGCAACGCCGGAGCGGCGCAAGCGTCTGGCTATGTCGGCGCGGCCAACGCCCTCAACTCTGGCGCGTCCAACATATCGAGCTACTTGCAAGCTAAACCGCTGAACGACGCGCTTGCGAATTATTATAAGCCCACCGCAGCCGCACCCGCCGGCGCGTCAACGATCTATTCCCTTTAGAGGAAATTCTTAACATGGCCGAAAATAGCCTCGCGCTTGACATCCGCCCAATGGCCGTACCGGACTACGCGGCGGCGTCCCTGAACCGCGTAAACATGATGGGCGGTCTGGCCAAGCTGGACGAGTACAAGGCAGGCGTGGCCGAGAAGAACGCGCTGGCCCAGCTTGCGACGCAGCCTGGTTTTGACCCCAGCACGCCGGCGTCGCAGAACGCAATCCTGCGCGCGGCTCCCCTCACTGGGCCATCCATCCTCAAGAACTTGACCGAGCAACGCGCGGCTAACGTAGACTTGCAGGGTAAGCAGTTCAAACTTCAAGGCGATAAGATCGACAAGGCCCTGAAGGACATTACGGCTTACACCACGAAAGACGATACGCTGGCTGGCATCCAGAAGCACTTGGCTCTTGGGGACATCGACCAGCCCAAGGCCGATGCGCTGTTAAAGTCCTTGAACGCGGCACCCAGCTTCGAGGCGTGGCAGATGGGAACCGTGCGCGGGCTGCTGGACGTCAAGGACCGGCTGGCGCAGACCTACACGAGCCAAGATACAGGCGGCGGCACGAGAATTTTCGGCCACCCAACCTACGGAGGCGGGCCTGGCGCCGTTGTCACTGGCAGCGCCGTCACCAAGACCGCGACGCCGGACGCTATCCTGTCGGCCAGCACCACGCGGCGCGGCCAGGACTTGCAGACCGACCCCAAAGTAGTGGCGCGCGTCATCACGGCGCCGGACGGCACCGTCACGCAACTCAACAGATTTGGCGCCGTCATTGGCACCCAGAAGGGCGGTATGCCTAGTGCTACGTTCCAGAAGACGGCGGCCCAGCGCAAGCAGATGAACCTAGACCTAGACAGAACCATCTCAGAACTGGAGCGGGCCACCAAGCCAGGCGGCCTGATCGAGACGGCGACTGGCTCGGGCGCCGGGGCGCTGCTTGATAAAGCCTATGGTTTCGCCGGCAAGGCTAGGCCGGGCTCGGTCGCTATTGGGGCGCTGAAGCCTATCTACGACATGGTTCTCAAGATGGTCCCCCGGTTCGAGGGACCGCAGAGCGAGAAGGATGTTGTGTCTTACCAAGACGCGGCGGGTAATCTTGCCAACCCGAATACACCGACGGCTACTAAAATGGCCGCAGCCAAGGAAATCCTGCGGCTGATGAAGGCCCGCAAGGGCCAGTTCGTGACCCGCGACATGGCCGAAGGCAGCGGGATTGTTGCCGATGGCGCTGGCGACCCGCCGCCGCCGCCCGGCTTCAATAAGGATTGACCTATGGCCCTCCGAATTGCGACCAACCCAGACACGAAGGCTCAAGTGGTTTTGTCCGGCGGCCAATGGCTGCCTGTTGCCAAGACCGCCACCAACGCAGCGGGCGAGAAAGCTTACCTAGCTAACGGCAAGTGGCTAACGGATACCGCTGCCGCCCCCGCCGCCGCCGCTGCCCCCGACGCAGTGCCGCAGCGCCGCCAGTACGGCTTTATCGAAGGTATGCTGCCTGCCGCTGTCCAGCAGGCTAAGGAACTCGCCGCCCCGGTGGCTGGCTTTGCGGAGGGCGCAGCCACCGTAGGGCTCGGCGCCGGGGAGTTGCTCGGGCGCGGGCTGGAAGCTGTCGGCGCCGAGACGGCGGGCGGGCGCCTTCGGTCTTTTGTCGCAGAAGATCGCGCAAGATTAGACAAGGCTATGGCCCCGTTCCGCGCGGCGGCCCCAACGGGCATGGCTATAGGTAATCTGGCTGGCGAAATAGCCGTGACCTACCCCGTTGGCGGTTTCTTGGCCGCGCCGGTAAAGTTGGCGGGCCGGCTAATACCCGCAGGGACCAAGATAACCGAGGCGTTGTCGAAAGCGTTGACCACGGGCGGGTTCAGCACCGGCGTCGAGGCTACCACGACCGGAGGCCGCGTTGCGAACGTAGCTACCCGCGCGGCAGGCGGCGCGGCTACCGGCGGCACGGTTGCGGCACTGGTCAACCCGGACGAGGCCGGTACAGGCGCTGTCATCGGCGCGGCGCTGCCGGTCGCAGCAGCGCCAGCCGCGTCTTGGCTGGTCAACAAAGGCGCCAAGCTGTACGCGCTGCTGCGCGGTGAGGCTGGGGCGGATAAGGCCCGGCAGATCATCAAGGACACTCTAGGGGGATCTTACGACAAGGCTCTGGCGGCCCTGCGGGCGGCCAAGCCGGGCGACACGGCGCGGGACGTATTGGCGCGCGCGGGCATCAACGCGGACGCTTTCATGGCGTTGGGCGAAGCCGTGGAAAAGCGGGACCTGTCCGGGTTCTACCGCCTTCATGGCGAGGCCGTCGCCGCCAAGGACCAGGCGCGCCTGGCCCGGCTGGCGCAGGGCGGCACCCAGACCGAAGCCCGCACGGCGCAGCGGGCCAATGCCAAGAACCTAAACGCCCTCACCGGCCCCCTGCGGGAAACCGAACTGGAGGCCGCCAATACGGCTGGGCGCGTGCTGCCGGGGCTGACCGAGCAGAAGAACAAGTTCGCCACCGCCGCCGGCCAGAGCGTCGAGGACGTTCGCCAGTTGAACAACGCCGGGAATATAGCCCAGTTCGAGGCTGTTGGCCGTCAGTCCGGCAACGCGCCGGCGGACGCCGCCCGCGTCAAGTACACCCTGAGCCTGGCCGACCTTGCAAAGCGCAAGGCGGGCGAGGCCGCTGACCGCAGCCTGTTGTTTGGCGACGTGGCGCGAGAGGTTGACCGCCGCGCGGCCAGCCTTGAGGCATACGGCCTGAAGCCGCTGGACATCGAAGGCGTGGCCTCTAAGCTGGAACAGAAGGCCCGCGCGCCGGGCACCCGCGCCGACCCGGTGCAGGTGCAAACGCTATCCAACGTGGCGACGCAATTGCGTAAGCTGGCGGACGACAACGGCGGCATTATCGACGCCGAAGACCTGTACCAAGTCCGCAAGACCTTCCTGAATGACTCCATCGAAAAGCAGTTGGCGGGGCTGGACCCCAAGACAGCCAAGAAACGTGTGGCCGGGCTGCTGACCGACATCAAGCCAATGATAGACGACGCCATTAAGGCGGCAGGTGGCACGAAGTGGAGTACCTACCTAGAGACGCACGCCGCCGGGGCTGAAGAAAACGCCCGGCGCGCGCTGTACGCCAAGGCGCTCGGTATGTACCAGAAGTCGCCCAAGGCTTACCAAGAACTAGTGCGCGGCGACAACCCCAAGGCGGTCGAGAAGGTTTTTGGCTCCGGCAGCTACGACATCTTCAAGCAGATGAGCAAGGGCTCCGGCCCTCCAGCCATGAAGATCATGCAGGGCGTATCGAAGAACCTGGCGCGGGCCGAGGCGATCAAGACCCAGGCGGCAGCCGGCCAAGGCGGCTTGCAGCGTGTGCTGGACAAAGACACAACAAAGCTGCGCCTGCCGAACTTCTTCAGCTACAAGGCGACCGTCACCAACGAAGTGCTGGATATTCTGCAAAAGCGCGTGTCCGACAAGACGCTCTCCACGTTTGAGACTGCGTTCAAGTCGGGCAAGAACATGGCAAGCGCACTAGATAAGCTGCCCGTAGAGGAACGCAACCGGGTCGTGAAGCTGCTGGCCGACACGAAGAATTACCCCGCAAGCGTATCCCGCGCGGCTGTACTGGCGACGACGCCGCGAAACAACATGAACCAGTAGAGCCTAGCCTATTTCGTTAACCGTGCCGGTGGCACAACCATAGAGGAACATCAATGTTCAAGGGATATAAGACGTACATCACCGCCGCCGTCGCCGTTGTTGTTGCCGTTGCGGCCTACCTGACGGGCGATGCCACAGTGGCCCAGACCAGCCAGTTGGTGTTCTCGGCCCTGTTTGCGGCCTTTATTCGTAACGGCATCGCGGCCTAATGCTGGCTTTCCTTGCCCCGTTCTTTCAGCTTCTCGGCGGCCTAATGGGCTACTTTCGGGATAAGAAGCTGACAGACGGGGCGGTGGCTGAAGCTAGGGTCGTGTCCTTACAGGCGGAATTGCATGACATACAGAAAGCAAATCAGGCTAGGGACGCTGTCCGTGCTGCTACTGCTGATACAAGCGTGCTGCGGGCCGCAGACCCCAATTCAAGGGACTGACTACGCGACGTTCTGCCAGATCGGCAAGGTCATTAAATTCTCTCGTTTGCACGATACGGATGAGACTATTGAGCAAGTGAAGGAACATAACGCAGTTTACGCGAAGCTGTGTTCTGATATACCGGCTAATGGGCATTAGACTCATCCAGCCTCTAAAGAGAGACTTAAAGCCAATGGTAGACGCAGTAGACCAAACAGCCCGCGACGGCGTGGCAAAGGCGCTTGCTATGATAGAGGCACACGAACGCGTCTGCGAAGAACGGGCAAAAGAAAGTAACACTTGGCGGAACATGCTATCCGACAAGCTAGACAAACATTTTTCATGCTCAGAAGCCCGGCTTATAGATCTAACGGGCCAGGTCACCAAGATTTACGCGCATATGTGGGTAGTGGCCGGGGCTGTCATAACCGTATTGTTGGCTACTATCGCGTACCTGATTAAGAACCACGGTCTCTAGACCGGCATGACCATCACGCTGGGTTCAAAGTCCATTCAACGCCTGACGGGCCTGCACGCGGACCTAGTGCGCGTGGTACACGCCGCCGCCCGCGCGTCTGACCTAGACTTCTGCGTACTTGAGGGTCTGAGGACATTGGACCGGCAAAAACAACTGCTGTCTCAAGGGGCGACCACTACCCTGAAGTCCCGGCATTTGACGGGCCATGCTGTAGACCTAGCAGCCATGTCTGACGGCGAAATCCGCTGGGACTGGCCCCTGTATCACAAGCTGGCGGTTATCGTTAAGGCTGCCGCTGCGGCGGAGAAAGTGCCGCTGGAGTGGGGCGGAGACTGGCGCAAGTTCAAGGACGGCCCGCACTGGCAACTGCCCTGGGCTAACTACCCGGCGCCCGCTAACTAACGGCAACGCAGGGCATCGCCCCAAGCGGGGCGCGCTAAGGCACAGGCCCGCCTACAGGGTAGGTGGCACCGGTCGGGGCCTGGGTAATGACCTTGGTTCCGACCACCACTGGAGCGCCCTGAACGTCCTCGCTAATGGGGCCAAAGCAATCCGCAAGCATCGGCCCAGACGGGTACGCCCGCTTGGTCTTGGTGCAAGCGAAAGAGAACATATTGCTTATGCTGGTAGTCGGGGTGCCGCCGGTCACAAAGGTACGCGGCACGGCTGGGGTGTTGCGCTTCCACGACGGGGCTTGGGGGAACTTCTCCCTGACCTGATACAACGACCAAACTTGGTTCGGTCCCGGCTGGGCGCAAGAGCCTTTCATATTGCCGCCGGTAACGTCGGCCACAGACGGGCCATGCAGCACGGGGCAAATGGCCTTGGCTTCAGGATACATAACTACTTTGCCACCAGCGGCGTTAACTGCGATCTGCTTACCCGTAGGTGTCGCAGACGACGCCGCGCAAAGCGCGAACTCCTGGTGGCAAAACATAATGGTGTCGCCGGCATAAACCGAAGTAGCGGACAACAGCAGGGCTGCTAGAGCGATGTAGACTTTCATTTCGTCACCTTTTTCTTTGCCGCGAGGTTCACCTGCGTACATTAACCCTATTTAGACAAGTTCGCTGTATATTTCTTTTCGTTCGCGGGCCACGCGTAGGGCGCTATACCGCTGGTGCAGCCGGCGCAGGATGACACGGCGGCGGGCGCCGCTCCGCTCCGCCGTCAACAAAGCCAAAACTTCGGCCTCTGGCAGCGACGTGAGCTTTGCATTTAGTGTCCGCCAATTAATTACGTCCATCTTTCAGTTCCCCTAGAGCTATGTCGGACACGGCGCGTTTGTCGTGCAGCGACGCCCAGATCCGTTCGTCAATAGTTTTATTACCAATTAAGACATAACACCAGACATCATGTGCTTGCCCGCTGCGGTGCAGGCGCCCCACGGTCTGCTCGAACAGTTCCAGGGACCACGGCAGCGACACAAACACGACTTTGCTGCCGCCGTACTGGAGGTTTAGGCCGTGGCCGGCAGATTTAGGGTGTACCAGCAGCAGTTCGATTTCCCCCGCGTTCCATCGCTCAATGGCGCGGTCGTCGTCAATGGTTTGCGACTGCGGGTAGCGGCGCTGGAGTTCGGCCAATTCTTCCTTGTAATTGTACACCACCAGCGTGTTGGCGTGCTGGTTCTCGTCCAGCAACTCGTCCAGCCGGTCAAACTTGTGGCTGCTAAACCAGTGCGCCGATTGTTTCACATGAAACTTTCCGCCCGCCACGGGCGTCGAGGTCGTGTTGTAGACGAACCCCGACGCCATCTGTTGCAATTTTGTCGCAACCGCCGCAGCATTTAGCGCCACGATCTGATCGTTGCCAAACGTGACCAAGAAGTCCCGCTTCATCTTTTCGTAGGGTTCGCGGTCGTCTAGGTCGCAGCGCAACTCGACCGTGTGCAGCGGCGGCAGCGTGTCGCTGTACTCCCCCGGCTCCAGTACGAAGGTCGAGGGCTTGATACGCTCCATAACCTGCTCCAGAGCCCCTACGCGGGGCTCCCACTGGCCGAAGTCCCGGTTGATGCACACGAAGTACTGCTGGAGGAACGCGCCCTTGGCGCGGCCTAGGAGGGCCTGGTCTACGACCTTGCACTGGCCGAACACGTCCTCCAGCCCGTTGGAGGTAAACGACCCGGTCAGGCCCCAGCGCACCCGGCACCGGTCTAGCTTGTCGAGCAGCGCCTTGAAGCGTTTGCCAGACGGGTTCTTCAACCTTGTCAGCTCGTCGAACACGATACCGTCAAAGCCTACCAACGAGGATACCGACTGTAGGTTGTCGTAGTTCGTCACTACAACCTTGGTGTCGGCGTTAAACGCGGCCTTACGCTGCGCCGGCGTACCCAGCGCAACAGACATCGTCAGTCCCGGCGTCCACTTGAGCCGCTCGACCGGCCAGACATCACGGCATACGCGCTTGGGTGCTAATACCAGCCAACGTGACACAAGACCCTCGCGACTAGCGTCATGCATCGCTGTTAAGGTGATCGCGGTCTTGCCCGCGCCGACTGGCGCCAGGATCATGGCACGATCCCGCGCAAACAGAAAGTCGGCAGCCTCGTCCTGGTAGGGGCGCAGGGTCAGGCTGCCCATGCGTCGATCTCCTCTTTAGACCACAGGCAGGCGTAGTTCTGGTGCAACTTCTGCATCTCAAGGGCGAACATTTGCTGCAACGGCGAGATGCGCCCGCCAATTTTTTTTATTTCTACAAACCAGGTTTTGCCGTCCGGCATACAGGCGATGCGGTCGGCCACGCCGCGCTGCGTCGGGGACTTAAACTTGTAAGTCTGGCCCCCGGCGCGGCGGACGGCCCAGACGAAATAGCGTTCAATTTCAGCTTCGGTCATACCCTAGACATAGCGTGCAAAAAATTATTGTCCAGCCTCTTGTAAAACATTTTTGTGCGTGTATGTTACAGGCTCAAACACAAGAGGACACTAAAATATGGCCGCACACTCCAAGATCGTCGGCGGTTCGACCGCCAAGCGCGTGATGAATTGCCCCGGTTCGGTGGCGCTGTCAGCGACGGTCCCGCCCAAGCCGTCCAGCACATACGCAGACGAGGGCACCCTGCTGCATGATGTCATTGCCAAGGTGCTGGACGAGAGCCAGCCGCCGTCCCATTACCTCGGGACCACTTACCAGAGCATCACGCTGACCGAAGACCTGATCGACCGCAAGCTGGCACCGGCCCTAGCCGCGCTGGAGGAGATCGACCCAGGGCAGGACATGGTCTTCATGGCCGAGGCGTCCGTTGGGTTCGGCAACCTTATCCCCGGCGTTTTTGGTAGCGCGGACCTGCTGGGCCGGCTTGACGGTCGCGCCATCGTCTTGGACTGGAAGTTCGGCGACGGCGTCATGGTGTCGCCCGAAGAGAACGAACAGTTGCTGTTCTACGCTGCCGCAGCACGGCGGACGCCGGAGACGGCGTGGGCGTTCATAGACGCGACCGAGGTCGAGCTTATCATCGTCCAGCCGCCCTACGTTAAGCGTTGGGTTACCACGGTCGAGCGCGTGCGCCAGTTCGAGTACGACCTGACGGTGGCCGTCAAGCGGGCGCAGGCCCCCGACGCCGAGCTTGCGATGGGCGACCACTGCCGCTGGTGCCCGGCCAAGGCCGTGTGCCCGCTGATGACCGGCGCGGTTGACCGTGCGCTGAAGACGCAGGTGACGACGCTGGACGCCGCGTCCATCGGCGCGTACTTGGACCAGGCCAGCCTAGTCGAGCAGTGGCTTGCGGACGTGCGCGGCTTGGCGCAGACCATGCTTGAGGCCGGCGCCGTCGTGCCGGGCTGGAAGATGGTCCCCAAGCGTGGCATCCGTCAGTGGGTCAGCGAAGAAGCCGCCAGCGCCGCGTTAAGCGCGGCGGGTGTGGACCGTGAAGATATTTATGTAGAAAAGATTGTGTCTCCGGCGCAGGCTGAGAAGCTGCTAAAGAAGACGAAACAAGTTTTACCGGATGGCCTAGCCGTCTCGGTATCCTCGGGTAACACGTTGGCTCCGGAGAATGATCCCCGGCCCAGCGCGTTGCAAATCGGTCAGCAAATCACTGCTGCCCTAGCTAAAATGGTCAACTAAAGGAAAATAATCTAATGTCTAACTCTCTTGTTGCTTTTGGCGGCGCTAATCTGCCGTCCGTTAAGTCGCTCTCGTCGGCACTTCGCTCTATCCAGGCCGACACCGGTCCTGCTGGCACGGTTATCCTGAAAATGGATAAAACCGGCCATTGGGTGTTCGGTGCCGACCAGACGGAAGTCGAAGATACCTCGACTTGGGCCATCAACCCGTTCTCGTTCGTCCACGGCTATATCGCCTGGGGCGACGGCGAGGTACTTGGCGAGAAGATGTGCAGCGTTACTGACCCGCTGCCCGACCTCGACTTGGCCCCGACAGGTGCGAAACGCGGTTGGGAAATGCAGGTGGGCATGAGCCTGCGCTGCATGAGTGGTGAAGACGATGGCATGGAAGCGCGTTATTCGGTGACTTCGGTCGGCGGTAAACGCGCTGTTCAGGCGCTGGCGGTTGCCATTGCTGAACAGGTCGATAAGGACCAGACCCTGCCTGTGCCGGTGGTGACCCTCAAGAAAGAACACTACCAGCATAAGTCCTACGGCCGCATCTTTACACCAGTCTTTGAAATTGTACGCTGGGCTGGTATTGATGGAGAACCATCGGCTAAAGCCTCGGAAGGTCAGCCCGAGGTAGCAGCCGCCCCTGTCGAAGAGCCGCGCCGTCGTCGGCGCGCGGTCTAAGAAGGGAAACGCGATGGTGGGGGCGGCGGTCGCAGGCCGTCCCCACCAGAGCCTTGCACCATGAAACTCTGGCTTGATTTCGAGACGCGCAGCCGGTGCGACCTCAAGGGGCGCGGCGTCTACAACTACGCGCAGGACGCCAGCACCGAGGTGCTGTGCATGTCCTACGCCTTCGACAACGGCGAGGTGGTTACCTGGCGTCCCAGTGATCCATTCCCCGAGCAGGTGCGTAACCATACCGGCCAGATCCGCGCGCACAACGCCGCGTTCGAGCGCCTGATCTTCTGGTACGTCCTCCAGATCGACTTCAAGCTGGAGCAGTTCTACTGCACCGCCAGCCAGGCCCGCGCCAACTGCGCGCCGGGTAGCCTAGAAGACGTTGGCCGGTTCTCGGGCGCGTCCATGAAGAAGGACCACAAGGGCGGCGCGCTAATCCGGCTGCTGTCGATCCCGCAGGCGGACGGTCAGTTCCGCGACGACCCCGCCAAGATGGCCGAGATGGTGGCCTATTGCGAGCAGGACGTCCGCGCCATGCGGGCGTTCAGCCAGGCCATGCGCGACCTATCCGACACCGAACTAGCTGACTACCACGTCAACGAGCGCATCAACGACCGCGGCGTCCTGCTGGACCTGCCGCTGGCCCAGGCTGCGGTGCGCTACGCCGACGCCGAGATGACCGAGATCCAGGACATCGTGCGCGAGGTGACCGCCGGCGAGATCAGCAGCGTCCGCAGCCCCAAGATGCGCGGCTGGGTGCTGGACCGGGTCGGCCCCGAGGCTACCAAGCTGGCGACGGTCTACAAGGACGGCGTCCCCAAGATGTCCATCGACCGCAACGTCCGCGCCAGCCTGCTAGTGCTGGCCGAGGAGAACCCCGCCGAGGTGCCACCGGACGTGGCCGAGGTGATCCAGTGCGCCGACGACCTGTGGGCGTCGAGCGTTGCCAAGTTCAGCCGGGCGGCGTCCCTAGCCGACGAGGAGGACCACCGGGTGCGCGGCGCGTTCGTGTTCGCTGGCGGCGCTGCCACCGGTCGCGCGTCGTCGTTCGGGCTTCAGGTCCACAACTTCCCTCGCGTCTGTGCGGACGACCCCGAGACGGTGCGCCACGCTATCGTGCGCGGGCACCAGATCGTCCCCCTGCACGGCAAGCGCGTCACCGACGTTCTTAAGCGTATGCTGCGCCCGTCGCTGATGGCATCGCCCGGCAAGAGCCTGGTCGTTGCCGACTGGGCGTCGGTCGAGGCGCGGGTGACGCCGTGGGCATCGGATCGTCCAGCCGGCATCGACAAGCTGGAGCTGTTCCGGGCGGGCGAGGATGTCTACAAGGTCAACGCCGCCGCCACCTACCGGGTGCCGGTCGCTGACGTTACCAAGGCCCAGCGCCAGGTCGGCAAGGTTCAGGAGCTTGCCTGCGGGTTCGCCGGCGGCGTCGGTGCCTTCGCGGCGATGGGCCGGATCTACGGCGTCGTCATGGCCGAGAGCGAGGCCCTGCGTATGGTCAATGCGTGGCGCCGGGCTAACCCCTGGTCTGTGCCCTACTGGCAAGACCTGGAGCGCGCCTACACGGCGGCGCTGCGGTATCCAGGTCGGGAGTTCGGCGCGGGCCGCGTAACGTATTATTACGACCGCCAACATCTCTGGTATATCCTGCCCTCAAGCCGTGTCCTATGCTATCCTTTCGCACGTTTGGACGAGGATGGTCCGACATACGCCAAAGCCGCCTGGAAACCGGGCGCGGACGCTAAAGAATGGCCCCGCGCACGTCTCTGGAAGGGTCTGGCGTGCGAGAACATCACCCAGGCCATCGCCCACGATTTGCTGCGAGAAACGCTGCGGAAGCTGGACGAGGCCGGGCATGAAATCGTACTTCATGTGCATGACGAAATTGTTTTGGAATGTACGGACGCACCGCGAGATGCTGAGGTACTGCTGACTGCAATGCGTACACCGCCTGCTTGGGCCGAGGGCTTGCCTCTCGATGCTGAGGTGGCAATCATGTCGAGATACGGCAAATAAGGAGACGAAATGGCTGACCGCCGCACTTTCATCGAATACATCACCGGCCTAGCAATGGAGGGCGAGACAGCCCTGCTGGTGCGCCAGAAGCCTTGGATGCGGGACAACGAGCTTCAGTACCATGCGGACGGGACGCTCAAGTGTACCTGGCCGGCGTACCTACCCGCCCATAAACTGAAGGACGGCCAAGCCTGGTACGCCAACACGGGCGCGTTCATATTGGACCGTTTCGTAGACGGCAAGCTGTCGGCGGCCCGCGACTATTGCGACTTCGTTCTGGTTATGATGCTGGACGACATCGGCACCAAGTCCAAGACCCCGCCGCTGGCGCCGACGTGGATCATGGAGACATCGCCGGGGTCGTTCCAGTGGGGGTACGGTTTCAGCGACCAGCCCACCAAGGGCCGGTTTACTGCCGCCATCCGCGCCATAGCCGAGGCGGGCTACACGGATCCAGGCGCCACGAACGCCGTCCGCAACTTCCGTCTGCCGGGGTCGGTCAACCTCAAGCCTGGGCGCGACCTGTTTGCGTCGCGTTTGGTCGAGTTCCACCCGGAGCGGGAGTACACCCTAGACGAGATATGCGCCGCTCTGGGCGTCACGCCGGGCGAGGAGGACGGCGGCGACGTTAAGGCGATCACCCTGCGCGACACCGGCAAGGACACGGTCCTGCAATGGCTGAACGACAAGGGTCTGGTCCTGTCCCAGCCGAACGGCGAGGGCTGGCTGTCCATCGTCTGCCCTAACAGCGCCGCGCACACGGACGGGATCGTCGAGGCCCGCTACAAACCCTTGGACCGCGCCTTCGACTGCTTCCACGGTCATTGTGTAGACCTGGACAGCCGCGCGTTTCTGGACTGGGTAGCCGAGAACGGTGGCCCGCGCGCGACGCCGGGGCTGCGCGACGAACTGCTGGCCGAACGCATGGCGCTGGCGATGGACAAGATCGCGCCGAGCGAGGCGTTCCCAGACCGCGCCAAGGAGTTTATCGCCGAGGTCGAGCGCAAGGAGCGCGGGCGCGTCGAGAAGTCCGCCTGGTTTGAACGTTACGCCTACATCCAGACGGATGACGCTTACTTCGACATCCAGGAGCGCGAGGAGGTCACCCGGTCGGCATTTAACGCCGTCTACCGTCACATTGACTGCCGGTCGGTGCATAACCCCAAGCTGCGTGTGCTGCCGGCGCACTGCTTTGACGAGAACCGCCAAGCCGCCGGGGCCAAGGCTCTCACCGGGATCACCTACTCCCCCGGCGACAGCGTCTTCGTGGCCCGCGAGGGCCAAGTCTACGGCAACCGCTGGATCGACGCGCGCCCTGACGTGTCCGCCGTCCCGTCGGGCGACGTGTCGCCCTGGATGGCGCACTGCGAGACGATGCTGCCCGAGCCTAGCGAGTTGCAGCACTGCCTCGACGCTATGGCGTTCAAGGTCCAGAACCCCAAGGTCAAGGTCAACCACGCGATCCTGCACGGCGGCGACGAGGGCTGCGGCAAGGATACGATGTGGGCACCGTTCATCTGGGCCATCGCTGGCCCGCACCACCGGAACCGGTCGATTGTAGATAACGATAACCTTTCTTCGCAGTGGGGTTACGACCTCGAAGCCGAGGTCATCATCCTGAACGAACTCAAGGAACCCGAGGCCCGCGAGCGCCGCGCTCTGGCTAACAAGCTCAAGCCCATCATCGCGGCGCCGCCGGAGACGCTGACGGTCAACCGCAAGGGCCTCCACCCCTACCAGATGGTCAATCGCCTGTTCGTCCTGGCGTTTACGAACGACCCCCTGCCGATCAGCATACCCACCCAGGACCGGCGCTGGTTCTGCCTGTGGTCCACTGCCCCGCGCATGGACGCCGACGCAGCCCGCGACCTGTGGGCCTGGTACGGTGCCGGAGGGTTTGCGACCATCGCGCGGTGGCTGCACGACCGTGACGTGTCCAGGTTCAACCCTGCTGCTGCGCCTGCCGTCACCGACTTCAAGATCAACATGGTCGAACACGGCATGAGCGGCGCCGAGAGCCACCTGGTCGATCTGATGCGGTCGCGTTCCGGGCCTTTCGCCAGCGGCATCTCGGCGGGTCCGTTCCATATCCTGCTGGACCGGGTTATGCAGTCCGGTCTGGTGCCCCCGCATATCAAGATCCCGACGGCGGCGCTGCTTCATGCGTTCAAGGAGGCAGGCTGGCGCGACCGTGGGCGCGTCTCGACCCGCGAGTTGACCACCAAGCGGCACATATTCTCGGCGCGGTCGTTGGATCACTTGAACAACTCGGACGCGCGCCGGATAGCCGAAATAGAGGCGACCGGCGGGGCCGTGTCGCCCCTTCGGGTGCTGGGTGAAAAGGTAGTGCCTATCAGGTGACTTAGACGTCGCTATTCAGCCCGGCCAGCAGGGAACCATAGCCAATAATATCTAGGATACTGTCCAGGTGC
>Ga0114981_10000193_pt1 | contig 37144 bp, 37 predicted proteins | sample S_140806_MF_Meta_FD_87028 | JGI IMG/M metagenome (GOLD analysis project Ga0114981, IMG submission 87028) | Freshwater microbial communities from Lake Simoncouche, Canada to study carbon cycling - S_140806_MF_MetaG | ecosystem: Environmental > Aquatic > Freshwater > Lake | place: Lake...
TGTTCACCTTGCGAACGCCGTTGCGAATGCCCTCCTGAATTTCCTCTACGGGCACACCGTAGGTCTCAGGAATGGCACCGCCATACATATTGATCATGTCCAGCCACTCCTGGGGAACGGAGGAGGAGCCGTGCATCACCAGGTGAGTGTTGGGGATGGCCTTGTGGATTTCAGCAATCCGGCTGATGGCCAGCACTTCACCGGTTGGCTTGCGGGTGAACTTGTAGGCACCATGGCTGGTGCCGATGGCGATCGCCAGGGCATCGACCTTGGTTTTGGCGACGAAATCCGCGGCCTCGGCGGGATCGGTGAGCAGTTGGCTGTGATCCAATTTGCCCTCAAAACCATGGCCGTCTTCGGCCTCACCCATGCCGGTCTCCAGGGAACCCAGACAACCCAGTTCTCCTTCCACGCTCACACCAATGGCATGGGCCACGTCCACCACTTCCTTGGTGACTGCCACGTTGTAGTCGTAGGTGGCCGGGGTCTTGGCGTCGTCCATCAGGGACCCGTCCATCATCACCGAAGTGAAACCATTGGCGGCCGCACCGAAGCAGGTGGCAGGGCTGTTGCCATGGTCCTGGTGCATGACCACCGGGATATCCGGATAGGTTTCCACCGCCGCCAGAATCAGGTGCCGCAGAAAGTTCTCGCCGGCATACTGACGGGCACCGCGGGAGGCCTGGAGAATGACCGGGCTGTCGGTCTCTTGGGCCGCCTCCATGATCGACTGGACCTGCTCCAGGTTGTTCACATTGAACGCAGGGATGCCATAGCCGTTCTCAGCGGCGTGATCAAGCAACAGCCGGAGCGGGACGAGCGCCATGGGTAAACCTCGCGGGGTGGGATAGGGGGAGTCGACGGCCGACGGGCACAACCCGTCTCAGTCTGGGCGGGAGTCTAGGGGATGCCCTCCGCCCTCCCAGGAACGTCAAACGTGCGGACCGGGGCAACCCCTGCCACAAAAAAGGCCCCGCCAAAGCGGGGCCCGGAATGGTGCCTACAACGCAATCGGTTGGATCAATCAGTCGATCAGACACTGCTTGCGCAGGGACTGCACACTGAAGGCCTGTTGCCGGGCAGCGCGACGCGCCTCCTCAGCCTGACGAACCAGTTGCTTGGCGGTGGTGATGGACATGGACGTGCCTCCGAAGGAAACCTGGGGCGGGGCCCACAGGGTGGATGGCGCGTTGCTTCAGGGCATGGACCCGCAGGTTTGCCCCTACTTCCACCGACGCCGCGTCGACGCCAAGGCACCGGGAGAAACCGGATCGCCTTGAACGCCGCCGAAGCCCGGCCAACGTCCTTCAACAGTAACAACGACTACGGAACACAAATGGTTAGTAGTGATACCGCCAGCCGTATCTGGGGGGACGGATCTCCGCCCCTCAGGGCCAGTCCTGGCGGGCTTGGTCGCAGCAGCGCTGGCTCAAAACCGCCTCTCCCAATCCAGGCACCATGGGCCGCTGGTGACGCACCGCCTCGGCCCACCAGCCAATCACCCGTCCCACGGGTGCGATCCGACCGTCCTCCCAGGTGCGCGGGAACGCCAGGGAAGGATCCAGGGGCAAGGGGCGCAGCGGCTCACCAGGTGCCGCCATCCACAGCTGAAACCCGTGGACATAGTCGGCCTGATTGCTGGAGCCGAGCACCAGGGTGGCCTGACTGCCGTAGAGCTCCAGCCAAAAGCCCCGGCCAGCACGGGTCACCGAGGCCAGGTTGAGCTGGGCCGGCACCCGGCGACCATGGCCATCCGCCAGATCCAGCTGGATCAGGGCGATGTCCTCCGCATCCACCGTCCCCAGCGCCCCACGACCATCCGGCAGCGGACGGGCCGGGATGGCCGTACTCAGGCAAGCCCGCAGGTGGCGCGTTGGTCCTATCAGCCAATGGAGGATGTCGAACGCATGGGTGCCGAGCGCGCCCAGCACCCCGCCACCAGCCTCAGCCTGGGAATACCAGCTCCAGGGACGGGTGGCATCGGCGCGGCTGCTCATCAGCCAGTCCAGCTTCACCAGCCAGGGATCCCCCAGCACTCCCTGCTGCAGCAGGGCAGCCAGCTGCTGAAAAAGGGGGACCGCCCGGTATTCAAAGTCCACCGCCACCGTCAGATTCCGGGCCATGGCCTGCCTCTGCAGGCTCTCCACCTGGTCGGCGTTCAGGGCCACCGGCTTTTCCAGCAGCAGGTGCTTGCCCGCCGCTAAGGCCGCCTGGGCCAGGGCAAACCGCGGTTCCGGAGGCGTCGCAATCACGATCGCGTCAATGGTGGGGTCGGCCAGCAGGCGCTCAAAACTGGTGTGTCCAGGCAAGCCGGTCGCCTGGGTCGCGGCCTCAAGCCGTTCCGCTCGGGGATGCCACAGGGCCACCGGTTCCGTGGACGGACAGTCCCGCAGGGCCGGCAGATGGACCTTCTCGCCAAAGCCGAGGCCAGCGATCGCCACCCGCAAGGGTGTATCAGCCATGGGACAGGGAAGCGGCGGACAACAGATCGGCTCCAGCGGCGCAGGCCGCCTTCACCACGGCACTGGTGAGGGCATCGGCGCCACTGACCTGCCAGTTGGCACCGAACTGGGGCAACCCATTGATCGCCACGTCCCGGTAGAGCTGCTGATCGCAGTCCAGTTCCATCACATACAAACGACCCGGAGGCGGCCGGTCGGCCCCAGCCTCCGCGGCGGGTTGATAGCGGCTGAGCACCGAAAGGTGGCCCTGGCGGTCAAGGCGCAAGCTGCCACGATCCCACCACTGACGCCCCTCGGCGGCGGGAGGCAACTCCTGCCAGCTGACTGGGCCAGCCTGGGCCACGGGGACGGCCATGGGCACCATGAAGACCACGAGGACCAAGACCGCCGCCAGCACTCCGGCCCAGGCCCTCAGCCCCAACCCCCAGCGCCACCGAGGGAACCACCAGCGGCTGCTCATCCGGCCACCACCGCACTGCGGCGGGCCGTGCCATGCAGTTGGAGCAGGGCGAGGAGGGTGCTGCGCAGAGCCGTGCGCGGAACGATCGTATCCACGAAGCCGTGATCAAGAAGGTATTCCGCCGTCTGGAATCCCTCGGGCAGCTTCTCCCGGAGGGTCTGTTCAATCACCCGGCGACCAGCAAAGCCGATCAGGGCCTTGGGTTCGGCCAGGATGAGGTCCCCCAGCATGGCGAAACTGGCGGTCACCCCTCCGGTCGTGGGGTGGGTGAGCAGGGGGAGGTAGAGAAGCTCAGCCCGACGATGGCGCTCCAGGGCTCCGGAGATCTTGGCCATCTGCATCAGGCTCAGCATCCCCTCCTGCATCCGGGCCCCGCCGGAGGCACACACGATCAGCAAGGGCAAGCGGCGCGCGGTGGCCTCCTCGATCAGCCGGGTGAGTTTTTCACCCACCACCGACCCCATCGAGCCCCCCATGAAGCGGAAATCCATGATCCCGAGGGCCATGGGCAACCCCTCCAGCCGACACACCCCCGTGATCACTGCATCGCGCAATCCGGTGGCCTGCTGGGTCTCGCGGAGGCGATCGGCATAGCTGCGCCGATCCTTGAAGGCCAGGGGATCGGTGGGCGCAAGATCGGCATCCAGGGATTCAAAACTGCCCTCATCAGCGAGCAGCCGTAGCCGTTCCTCACTGTCAATGCGGTTGTGATAGCCGCAGCCTTTACAAACGCTGGCATTCGCCAACAGGTCCTTGCGATAAACCACCAGGGAGCACTCGGGACACTTGCTCCACAGGCCGTCCCCATCGTCAGGATCGGGCCCCTGAGTGGGACGGACCGCGGGGGCGTTTTTACGACGATCGGCGAACCAGTCGAACAGGGACATGCGGGTCAGGGAAACGGCCTCGGTGGGGCCGGGAGAGGTGGGGCCGGGAGAGGTGGGGCGCGGACTGGCGGGGAGCGAACAAGCTGGGCCGATTGGCTCGCCCCATTTAAGGTCCTGGCACGAGCAGGGCCAGCCACGGCCCCGGACCGCTCCACCACAACGCCACGGTGCCAAAGGCCAGAAAGGGTCCGAAAGGAAAGGGCTGTTGGGGCCCGAGTCGACCCGTGAGCCGGCCCAGGCTACCCACCACAGCCCCGCTGACCACCGCCACCAGCAGGGCCAGCCCCAGACTCAGCGGCCCCAGCCAGGCCCCCATCAGCGCCGCCAGCTTGGCGTCGCCCAAACCGAGGGCCGGACGACCCAGACAGCGTTGGCCAAGGGCACTCACCGCCTCGCAACCCAGCAGACCAAGGGCAGCGGCGATGAGATGGGCCAAAAGCAAGGCCCGGCCCTCACTGACCCCCTGGGCAAAGCCGAGCAGGCCGGTCACGGCCAAACCCAGAAGCAATCCCCAGCGACAAAGCGGCTCCGGCAGCCAGAGCAGGTCGAGATCGATCAACACCAAGGGGAACAGCCAACTGACCAAGAGCCAGCCGGAGAGGACCAGCCCCAGCGGATCGGGGCTGGCGCCAAAGCCACCGGGGGTGGCGGCCAGCATCGCCACCCATAAACCGGCGCAAAGGAACTCCACCAGTGGGTAGCGCAGGGCAATGGGCTGGTGGCAATGGCGGCAGCGCCCCCGCAACACCAACCAGCCCAGCAGCGGCAGGTTCTCAAACCAGGCCAGGGACGTCCCGCACCGAGGGCAATGGCTCCCGGGCCAGAGCAGCGAGTCCTCCCGGGGAAGGCGCCAGGCCACCACATTGACGAAACTGCCGACAGAGGCCCCTAACAGGAGCACGACCACCGGCAACACCCAAGAGCCCGGCCATGGAAGCGCCGGGGCTGTCATCGACTCGGGCGGGGGACCTGCAGGCGGCTGGCCCGGGAGGGGCGGCCCAGACCACGATTGCGCATCAGTTCCATCGGCACGAACTGCTCTTCGGGGAGGAGAACGGGGACCGCAAAGACAACTCGGCCCTGGTCGGTTTCGCCCACCATCACGACCCCCAACGGCTCTCGGCCCCCGCTTCCGGCAAGGTAGCGGAAGTAAATCTGGCGCGCCGCCTGCAATAACTGACGGCTATTGATCCGATCCAGCCTCAGTCCCGAACCCGGCCACGGCGCACTTGGCTCTGGGGGGGCGTTGGCGGGGCCGATCAGAAAGGAAGGACTTGGTCGCAGAGATTTCCCGCCATCACCACTACCGGAGGCCAGGCCGCCTGGGGCGGGCATGGGATGGGCCGAAGAAGCGGTGATGGCGTTAAGCGAATCTCCTGCGGGGATCCTAAAGCCGTGAAGTTCAATCAGGCCTTGATCTTCAAGCCAAGGTTTTCTTGTCCTCGATCATGCGATGGATCACGGGGGTGAGGATCAGTTCCATGGCAAAGCCCATCTTGCCGCCGTTGACCACGATGCTGGTGGGGCTGGACATGAAGGAATCGTTGATCATGTCCAGGAGATAGGGAAAGTCGATCCCCCATTTCTCACGGGCCCCTTTGCGGAAGTGGATGATCACGAAGCTTTCATCCGGGGTGGGGATGTTGCGACAGATGAAGGGATTGGAGGTGTCCACGGTGGGCACCCGCTGGAAGTTGATGTCGGTGCGGCTGAACTGGGGGCAGATGTGATTGATGTAATCGGGCATCCGCCGCAGGATCGTGTCCACAATCGCCTCGGCCGAATAGCCGCGCTCGGCGTTGTCCCGGGAAATCTTCTGAATCCACTCCAGGTTGGTGATCGGCACAACGCCCACCAACAGGTCTGCCAGGGCGGCCACGTCATAGCCCTCCCCCTTCACGCCGCCATGGAGGCCCTCGTAGAACAGCAGATCCGTCGCTGCTGGGATCGGCTCCCAAGGAGTGAACTGGCCGGGCTCCAGGTTGGTGCCAAGCCGTTGGTTGTGCTCGGCGGCCTCCTCAAGGGAGTGCAGGTAGTACCGCTTCTGGCCAGCACCTTGGTCCGCATAGCTGCGAAACAGCTCCTCGAGCTTGTCGAACAGGTTGGCCTCGGGGCCGAAGTGAGAGAAGTTCTCGCCCTTGGCCAGCGCCGCCGCCATGGCTTCCTTCATCGGGCCACGCTCGTAGCGGTGGTAGCTGTCCCCCTCCACCACGGCGGGAGTAATGCCCTCCCGGGCAAAAATGTGCTCGAAGGCGCGCTTGACGGTGCTGGTTCCGGCGCCGGAGGAACCGGTGACTGCCACGACCGGGTGACGCTTCGACATCGACGCAGGGAGGGAAGACTGGGAGAGTTTCGCAGATCGTCGCCCCCCACCAACGCCCCGTGGCCGTTCAGCCCCCTCCCTGCGGGTCCTCCAACGCCGCCAGCAACTGCGCTCCCATGGCCTGACAGCCCAGCAGCGTGCACCCTGCCGCCATCAGATCGCCGGTGCGGAAGCCAGCGGCCAGCACCCTGTCCACCGCCTGTTCCAGATCCAGGGCCGCCGCCTCCTGCTGCAGGCCCACCCGCAGCAGCATGGCGGCGGAGAGCACCATCGCCATCGGATTGGCCTTGTCCTGACCAGCGATATCAGGAGCCGAGCCGTGGATCGGCTCGAACAGGCCAGGGCCGTCGCTGCCCAGGGAGGCCGACGGCAACATGCCGATCGACCCGGTGAGCATCGCCGCTTCGTCACTGAGGATGTCGCCGAACAGGTTGCTGGTGAGCAGCACATCGAACTGGCGCGGCGCCCGCACCAATTGCATGGCGGCGTTGTCGACGTACATGTGGCTGAGGGCCACGGCGGGATAGTCCTGGGCCATCAGGTCAACCCGATCACGCCAGAGCTGACTGACATCCAGCACGTTGGCCTTGTCCACGGAGCAGAGGCGACCACGGCGCTGGGCGGCGAGGTCGAAGGCCACGCGGGCGATCCGATCAATCTCATCGTCGAAGTAGGCCATGGTGTTGAAGCCCCGCACCCGGCCCTCGCTTTCCACCCTGCCCTTGGGGGTGCCGAAGTAGACGCCACCGGTGAGTTCTCGCACCACCAGGAGATCCACCCCTTCAATCACCTCGGGTTTGAGGGTGCTGGCATCAATCAGGGCTGGAATGATTTTCACCGGCCTCAGATTGGCGAACAGGCCCATGCCGGCGCGCAGCTGCAGCAGGCCGGTTTCAGGCCGCTGGTCGCGCGGCAAGGTGTCGTATTGCGGACTGCCGATGGCCGCCAGAAGTACCGCATCCGCCGATCGACAGGCGGCCAGGGTGCTGGCCGGCAGGGGTTCCCCCGTGGCCTCGATGGCGGCGCCCCCCATGGGCTGCACGTCGAAGTCGAGGTGAAACCCATGGCGACGGCTCACCCCATCGAGCAGCTGGCGGGCCACGGCCGTGATCTCCGGACCAATGCCATCCCCGGGCAGCAGGGTGATCCGAGAGCTGGTCATGGCGGGCAGGCCTAAAACGGGCAGCCCGCGAGGTTAAGCCGCAGGGGGCAAGGGGAGGCGGTGGACCCTCAGGGGGAGCCCGCCTTGAGCTGACGGAGGGTCTTCGCCATCTCCGGCAGGCGACTGAAGGCCGCTGAGCAGCGCAGCCACAGGCGATTGGGAATGGCCGGATAGCCACTGACGACCTCCCCGGCGCCCACCTCCCCATGGATGCCGGACTTGGAGGAGGCGATAGCCCGATCCCCGATCACCGCCTTGTTGGCCACGCCCACCTGGCCCGCCAGGATCACCCCATTCCCCAAGCGCGCCCCACCGGCGATCCCCACCTGGGCCGCCAGGGCGCAGCCCCGACCCGTGACCACCCCGTGGCCAATGTGGACCAGGTTGTCGATCTTGGTGCCCGCACCGAGGCGGGTTTCGCCGACCGAGGGTCGGTCCACGGTGCTGCCGCACCCCACCTCCACGCCCTCCTCCAGCACCACCTGGCCGGTCTGGGGCATCTTGCGCCAGCCCTGGGCGGAGGGCACAAAGCCGAAGCCCTCCGATCCGATCACCGCGCCGGAATGGACCACACAGTGCCGACCCAGGCGACTGCCGGGATGGAGCACGGCATTGGCATGCAGCTCACACCCCTCCCCTAGCTGGACGTCCTCGTAAAGAACCACCCCCGGATGGAGGACACAACCAGCTCCCAGCACGCAGTCCGCCCCCACCACCACCCGGGCGGCCAAGTGAACCCCCTCCCCAATCCGGGCCGAGGGATCCACCACCGCACTGGCATGGATCCCCGCTGGTGGCAGGGTGCGGGGATAGAGCGCCTCTAAGGCTTCGGCGAAGGCCAGCCGCGGATCCTTCAGGGCCACCCAGGCCAGGCCACGGGCTTGGGCCACCTCCTGGAGCTCTGGATCGAGGGGAAGCAACACCGCAGCTGCCGCGCTGGCGGTAAGGGCCAGACTGAGGGCATGGCCCGCTTCCAGAAAACTGAGCTGGCTGGCGCCAGCCCGTTCCAGGGATTCAGCCCCCAGGAGCTCCGGATCCCCCCCCACCTCCCTTGGGGTGCTCTCGGTCACCTCGCTGAGCTGGGAGAGCAGGTCGCTGAACCGCATGAATCCAAGACGCCGGCGGCCGGATCGTAGGAGTTCAGGACGAAGGACGGTTCGGCAGCTCGACCGCAGGGGCGGTGAGCACCAGGACATCGCGATGAATCACCGCCTCCGCCGCGACCCCGAGCCGTTCACGCACCGCCTGGCTACTGAGCCCGATGATCCGCTCCAGCTCGTCGCTGCTGAACGTGCAGAGCCCGCGGCCCAGTTCCCGACCATCGCTGGCCAGCACACGCACCGGTTCGCGGCGACCAAAACGGCCCTCCATGGTTTGGATCCCCACCGCCAGCAGCGAGGCTCCCTGATTCAACAGGGCGTGCTCGGCCCCGGCATCGATGTACAGCGTTCCCTTGGGCAACAGGGCGTGGGCGAGCCAGCCCTTGCGATCGGGCAAGGGACTGGGGCTGGGGTGGAACACGGTGCCCAGGGCCGCACCGGCCAGCAGGGCCTCCAGGACGGCCGGATCCCGGCCATCGGCCAAGCGCACGCGGATGCCGCTGGAGGTGGCGATCCGCGCCGCTGCCAGCTTGGTGGTCATCCCGCCGGTGCCCCATTGACCACCACCGCTGGCCACGCCGCTCAGCCGCTCAAGTTCAACCAGATCACGGACCTCGGCAATGGGCTGCGCCTCGGCATCGCTGCGGGGATCCCCGGAATACAGGCTGTCCACGTCGGTGAGCAGGATCAGCTCGTGGGCCCCGATCGCCACCGCCACCAAGGCGGACAGGGTGTCGTTATCCCCGAAGCGCAGTTCATCGGTGGCCAGGGTGTCGTTTTCGTTGATGATCGGCACCACACCCCAACTGAGCAGCTGCTCGACGGTGCGGGAGGCGTTGCGATAGCGCCGGCGCGAGGCCAGATCACCCCGTGTGAGCAGCACCTGGGCCACGGCGAGTCCATGGACGCCGAAGGCCTCCTGGTAGAGGGCCATCAATCGACCCTGACCCACGGCGGCGGCGGCCTGCAGCGCCACCAGCTCCGTGGGTCGCCGGGAGAGGCCCAGGTGTTCGGAGCCCAGCCCCACCGCACCGCTGGTCACCAGGGCAATGGCATCGCCGCGCCGCTGCTGGCGACTGAGGCTGGCGGCCAAGTCGGCGATCACCGTGGCCGTGGAACGGCCCTGGCTACCCCGCAACAGGCTGGTTCCCACCTTGATCACCCGGCGGTGGGCAACGGCGCTGGCCATCAGCCGAGCGCCGTGCCCACCCAACGGGCCATACGAAGCTCCAGGCTTTGAAGATGATCATGGCGACAGGGTTCGCCCTGGGGATCGATCGGTTTGACCAGCACCGTGAACAGGCCAAGGCGATTGCCGGCCAGGACATCAGTGAAGACCCGATCCCCCACGAGGGCCACCTGATGGGCGGGCATGCCCAGCTCGGCCAAGACCCGCCGCAGGGCCGCCCGCCGCGGTTTGGCTGCCGACGTGGTGTAAGGAACCGCGAGCTGGTCCGCCACCGTCCCAATCCTGCGACGGGAGGGATTGTTGCTGAGCAGATGGATCGGCATCCGTTCGGCGGCGTTGCGCAGCCAGGCCACCATCGCCGCCGGCGGGGTGGCCTGGCGACGGGGCAGCAGGGTGCGATCGACATCCAACACCAGAGCCTTGATGCCCTGGGCCTCAAACTGGTCGAGGGGCAGTTGGGCCAGGGTTGAACTGGGCTGCCAATCGGGAGTGAGCAGGGCGCGGACCCTCAAGAATCGCTCTCCCGTTCATCGAGTTCCGCCTCAATGCGCGGTTGGACCCGCTCAAACTCCTCGCCCTCCACCACCACCGCGTTGTCCCCCTGGATGCGGGCGACCACAAAAAATGGATCGAGGGGGATGTAGAGGCCGTACTCCTGGTCGTCGGCCATGAAGCTCACCAACAACTCATAGGTTTCACTGTCGTCGTCGGCATCCTCGTCGTCGTCGAGGGCCTCCGGATCGGGCTCATCCAATTCACCGCTCACCGTGAGCGAGACCGCGGAACGGACCAACGTGAGGTCATGCTCCTGGAGAACCACATCGGCCACCGACAGGACCGGTTCGGTGGCCTCCAGGGTCTCAATCAATTCGGGCTCGTCGTCATCGCTGAGGCGAAACAGGCAGACCGGGGTATCCACGGGAGTGAGCAGGGCGTAATCCTGACCATCCAGAGGAATGAGCTGTTCGAGAAAGCAGAGCAACTGGCGGCCCGTGCTATCTCGAACAATCACTGTGGGCACCTCTCCTGAGGCCGAAAGGGACTGGTTTTCGGCAGTCATGACAGGGGAGCGGGGGATCTCAGCATGGCGTATGGCAGGGTGAAGGCCCTGGCGGGGGTGGCGCCCCAGGAAGCAAAACGGCTTCGGGACCATCCTGGAGCCATTGTTCCAGCAAGAGGGCGGCGGCCGCACTGTCCAGTCGGCCGGTGCGGTCCCCCCGCAGGCCGAACTGTTCAGAGGCGGCCCAGCTGCTGCTGTGTTCATTGACCCAGGCCAAGGGCAACCCCAAGGCCTGGGCGAGGCGGAGGCCATAGCGGCGACAGTGCTCGGCCTGGGGAGTGGGACGTTGCTGGGCATCCAGGGGCAACCCCACCACGAGGGCCTGCACCGCCCGCAGGCCAACCAATCGCTGTAAGAACTCCAGATCCTGGTGAAAGGGGCCGCGGTGAAGGCAGGGCAGGGGCGAGACCGTCAGTCCAAGGGGGTCACATCCCGCCAGGCCGATACGGCGGCGGCCCACATCAAGGGCCAGAGCAGAACGGGGCCATGGGGAGCGGCGCTCAGCCACGCGCCAGCGGCGAGGGAAGGGGGCGGCGACGGGGCTGAAACTGTTCGAGCACCGCATCGAGCCGACGGCCGGCCCGCTGGCTGGGCCGCCAGGTTTGACGGCGCCAGATGCTGCGAGCCATCAGCACCCGTTCCTCCCGGTCTTCCGCCCCCTGGGAGTGCAGCCAGGTTTGGCGAGCCTGATCCTCCTGCTGGCAATGGAGCCAAAGGGGCCCCCCAACCGACGAGGCCAGGCGCCTCAGCAAGAGCTCGGTGGCCGGCCCCAGCAGATGGGACCAACCGGGATGGAGGGTGAGTTCCACTTCTGCGCCCCCCTCCGAATGATCCGCCAGCCAACGCACGGCCACCACGGCCTGGTTGCGCGTTGGATCCACCAACATCCAGCCCCGACCCTGGCTCTGATCCAGCAGATCCTCAGGACGGCGATCCAGCAACTGGCGCAGGGGGGCCGGGCAGGCGGCCTGCTCCAGGTGCCAGAGCAGGGGGGCGGTACGACGATTCAGGGCGCGCAGCTCGTAGGCAGGAGGCAGCGCCGGGCCAGCGGCACCCACGGAGGAGGGGACGGGCCAGCGCCAGAGTCCCTCGGTGCGCTGGGGTTGAAACCCCTGCTCGCGCAGGCAGGCCAGGAGATCTCGGTCGCAGGGATTGGCGAAGGCAATCCAGCTGGTGGCCTCCCGTCCGCGCTCCAGGGCCGCCCGCAGCAGAGCCGTGGTGACGGCCGCCCGGCCGGGGGCCCGGACCGTTGAGGCCAGGGCCGTGGCGGTGAGGTGGACCAGCTGCCAGCAGCTGCCACTGCGATTGATGCGGCGGCTGGCGATCAGACCGAGGGCGCGCTGGCGGCTGCGACTTTCCCGTTGCAGGGCCACGAGCACCTGGGCCGCCAGCGGTGGACGCCGGACCAGGGCTGCCAGCAAGCGCTCCGGCCACTCCAGCAAGACGGCGCGCTGCACCAGCGGCTGCAACGGCAGAACTGCCGCGTCATCCAGTAACGGCAGATGCCAACCCTGCAGGGGGTCGACGCTCCAGGGCAGCGGAGCCGGTGCGGGGGAGAGCGGCCCCTCACCCGGGCTGAGGTCCGGCTGGCTGGAGAGGTCGGGCCGCCCCGAAATTCCAGGACTGGAAACCACAATCATCAGCCCCCCCTCTTGGGCCGCGCTTGGGCCGTTCGCAACGGCTTGGGCACGCAGCACAGAACCCATCGCCGGGCAGAGGAACGATCCCTCAGGCACCGGGGGAGCGGACAGCGGTTCGGCAGCAAGGGGCACGGCGATCACAGCGAGGGAGGGCTGATGGAACGGGTCCCGGGCAGCAGCGAGGCGATGCCGAAACTGCGAAAATAATGTCGTTGTTCAAATCTTAAGTGGCCGCAACGCACCGCTGGCGCAGCCTCAGGACGGTCGCACCAGGACGAGGGGGGTGCGCTCGTTGGCATTCCCGGCCGGATTGGGACGCAGGGCCCGCTGGAGCAAGGCCTCATCGCAGCCTTGGCTGGCCGCCAGCACCTTGACCCGGCCGAGATCGTTGACATCCACCACGGCCACGGCCACCCCGAGGGCGGCGGCCATGCGATTGCAGAACTGCTCAGGCTGATCGGGCCCCAGCACGAGGGTCTGGTCGTAGGGGGGGGTGGTGCCGGTGATGTCATCAATCAGCCGAGCCTGATCTCCGGCCAACCGGTAGAACCATCCCTTAGCCCCCACGAGCTTGAGGGCAGTCCCGATCAGCCAGGCCCCCAGCACCCGGGCCGGACCAACGATGTCAATCAGGCTCTGCAGCCCGCAGGCCGTCGCCAGGCTGCTGGTGGGGTGAAACACCCGACACAGGAGCCGGGCCAACATCGACGGCTCCACCGTGGCCGGGTGGTGGTAGCGCCCCTGCATCACCGCCAAAGGGGTTTCACCGATGGTGAGCACATCCCCCGGCTGTTTCAGGTGGCCGGCGTAGCGCTCCAGCACGGCGCCGGCATCGTCCAGAACCCCGAGCAGGTGGGTGCGCACGGGCAAGACGCGACAGCGTTCGCCATCACGCCAGGGGGCCTCCGAGGGCTGAAGCGGTTCGGGCTTCTGCAAGGGCACCAAAATTCCATCGCGGCGCTGGAGGCGACCGAACGGGCCATAGTTCACCCAGTGCACCTCCAGCCAGAGGGTGTCCACAAGGGAACCGAGATCGACGCCAGCGGGACCCTGCAGCCGGATCTGGAGGCGGGCATTCGTGCGTTTGAGGCCCTTCACGATGTAGGCAGCCCAGTAGCCGTCCGAGCGGGCTTCCTCATCGGGATGCAAGGGCGTGATGCGGCAATCGATCCGCACGTCGGCCTGATCCAGACGACCGAGGGTGACCGGAGCCAGGCGAATTTCAGGAACCATCACCTCCATCCGCGGATGGGGATTGTGGATCGTGATCTCTCCGCTCACCAGCAGTCCGTCCCCCTGGCGCTCCACCTGGAAGGGCCCGGGACTCAGCCGGAGCGGCGAGGCAGGCCGCAGTCGGTGGCGCAGCTCCAGCCAGAGCAGGACCAGGCCAAGCAGGAGCAGGACGATCAGCAGTAGGGATAGCAAGGCCAAACCTGAAATCCGGGCGATAACGATGAGGCGGAGCGTAGATGCCGAGGTGGCCCTAACTTCGGCCCCATGGCACCGGCGAGCCGACTGGCATGCGCAAGACCTTTGTTCTCGATACCAACGTCCTGCTCCACGACCCCCTAGCCCTGACCCGGTTTCAGGACAACGACGTGGTGGTGCCGATCGAGGTGGTGGAGGAGATCGACCGCTTCAAACGGGATCCTTCGGAAAAGGGGCGGAATGCCCGCCAGGTGTCGCGGCTATTGGACGAACTGCGCGAACGCGGCAATCTGGCCGACGGGGTGGTGATCGACGCGGCCACGGGCGGGCGGCTCACCGTGGCGTTCTGTCGCCAAGAGACCCTGGAGCAGCTGCCGCCGGAGCTGCGCAGCGACCAGGGCGATCACCACATCCTGGCCGTGGCCCTGCAGCAACGTCTCCAAGAGGTGATCGGCAGTCAAAGCCCGGTGATTCTGGTAACCAAGGACACCAACCTCCGGATCAAGGCCGATGCGGTGGGGCTGATCGCCCAGGACTACACCACCGACAAGGTGGACATCGCCGACCTCTATCCCGGGCTCTGCGAGCTATGGACCGAGGCGGAGCAGATGGATCGGGTCAAGGAGAGCGGCGGCCTCAGGTCAGACGCCATCAGCCCCCGACCCCTCCTGGCCAACGAGGGGGTGACCCTGGTGAACCAGGCCCAACCCAACCACACCCTGCTGGCCCGCTACGACGGCCGCAGCGGCACCCTGCATCCCCTGCAACGGGCCCCGCGGGTGCGGCTCGGGCGCATCCAGCCCCGCAACCGTGAGCAGACCTTCGCCCTCGATCTGCTGCTGGATCCAGCCGTCCCGCTGGTGACGCTGATCGGCAAGGCCGGGACCGGCAAAACGCTGCTGGCTCTTGCGGCCGGCCTCCATCAGGTGGCCGACGAGCGGCTTTACGACCGGCTGCTGGTCACCCGGCCGGTGATTCCCCTGGGAAAGGACATCGGCTTTCTTCCCGGGGATCTCGAGGAGAAGATGGGCCCCTGGATGCAACCGATCATCGACAACCTGGAGTTTCTGCTTGGGGGGGGCGAGGAGAGCCCAGCCCACCGCACCAGCCAACGGCAAGCGCGCAACAGCTGGGCCGATCTCAAGGGAATGGGCCTGCTGGAAGTGGAGGCGATCAGCTACATCCGGGGTCGCTCCATTCCACGCCAGTTCATGGTGGTGGATGAGGCCCAAAACCTCACACCCCATGAGGTCAAGACCATCGTGACCAGGGTGGGACAAGGAACGAAAATTGTGCTCACCGGCGATCCTTATCAGATAGACAACCCCTATGTGGACACGGAAAGCAATGGCCTCACCTGGGTGGTGGAACGCTTTAAGGGTCAGCCCCTCGCCGGCCACATGACCCTGACCCGAGGCGAACGATCCGAACTGGCGGAACTGGCCGCCAATCTGCTCTAAGCCATCTCAGATCATCGTTTGGGGCTGAACCAGGCGGTCGAAACCCTCCGCATCAATCAGCCCCAGAACCAGGGCCGCCTCCCGCAGGCTCAGCCGATGCTCATGGGCATGTTTGGCGATGGCGGCAGCCCGGTCGTAGCCGATGGCTGGAGTGAGGGCCGTGACCAACATCAGGCTCTGATCCAGCAAGCGGGCAATGCGGGATTCATCCGCGCGCAATCCCTCCAGGCAATAGCGACGAAAACTGGTGCAGGCGCCGGCCAGCAGGGCAATGCTCTCCAGCAGATTATGGGCAATCAGGGGCTTAAATACATTCAGCTCAAAATTACCCTGGCTAGCTGCCATCTGTACGGACGTGTTATTCCCCATCACCTGCACACACACCATCGTGAGGCTTTCACACTGAGTAGGATTAACCTTGCCCGGCATAATCGATGATCCCGGTTCATTCTCCGGCAGGATCAATTCCCCCAGGCCACTGCGTGGGCCACTGGCCAACCAACTGATGTCATTGGCGATCTTGATCAGGCTGCCGGCCAGCACGGTGAGGGCGCCATGGCACGCCGCCAGCGGTTCGTGCCCCGCCAGGGCCTGAAATTTATTGGGCGCGCTGGTGAACGGCAGGCCAAGCCGCTCGCGCAGCCGTGCCGCCACCGCCTCGCCATAACCGGAGGGAGCATTCAGGCCCGTGCCCACCGCCGTGCCCCCGATCGCCAACTGATGCACCTGGGGCACGGTGGCCTCCAGGCTGGCCAACCCCAACTCCAGCTGGGCTGCATAGCCTCCAAACTCCTGCCCCAGGCTCAGGGGCACCGCATCCTGTCGATGGGTGCGACCGATCTTGATGACCGCGGCGAAGCGGCTGGCCAGATCCTGCAGGCTGTGCACCAGCTCCCGCAGGGCGGGGATCAGGGCATGGTGCAGCTCCCCGGCCACAGCGAGGTGCATGGCCGTCGGAAAGGTGTCGTTGCTGGATTGGCTGAGGTTGACATGGTCATTGGGATGGATCGGCTGCTTGCTGCCCAGCACCCCACCCCAGGCCTCAATCGCCCGGTTAGCAATCACCTCGTTGACGTTCATGTTGGTCTGGGTGCCGGACCCCGTCTGCCAAATCCGGAGCGGGAACTCCGCATCGAGCTCCCCACCTGCCACCTCTTCGGCGGCGGCCACGACCAACAACCCCAGCTCCGGATCCAGGCAACCGGCCGCCATGTTCGCCTCGGCACAGGCCGCCTTCAGCTGTCCGAACGCCCGCAGCAGCGGCGTGGGCATCCGCTGGCCGAAGGGAAAGAAGTGGAGCGAGCGCTCGGTCTGGGCCCCCCAGTAGTGCTCGGCCGGCACGGCGATCGAGCCGAGGCTGTCGGTTTCCTGGCGGCTGCCAGCGCTGCTGGATTGGCTCATTGGGAACGGGAGACGACTTCGCTGTTGAGCTCGTTGAAACTGACCGTGGAACTAAGGCTGCCGCCCTCCGGCAGGGGAATGCCGGTGACGGCACTCAACGCCGCGTTGATCGCATCCACATCCACCGCACCACTGGCATCGAAACGGACCGTGCCGGAAGCATCGAGCACCACCACCTGGGGAATGGTGCCGTTCCAGTAATGGGCAGGATCGCTGGGCCCTTGATCGTTGCGGTTCTGGAGGGGATCGGTCACCAGGGGCAACAGCTCCACCGCCTTGCCCCATAGCCGTTGCAGTTCGGACACCACGGGGGCAAATTGCTTGCTGACCGCGCTGTCGTCGAGGTAGTACACCAACACCACCACCCGGCCGGCTTCCCGGGCCTCGGCCAAGGTGGTGCGGGGCGGCACCAGGGAACCGTTGCCGGCATAGAGAGAATAAATATTGCCGTCGTAACGATCGTCGCTGAGGCTGGCCAGGGCTGGCGCCGCCCCCCAGCCCCCGCAGAAGATCAGCAGAGAGGCAAGCAACCAGGCGATCAGACGCGGCAAAGCAGGAGGGCAGCTCGGGTCATTGTGCCGCCACGACCAAGTGCCGGCACGACCAAAACTCTCAGCCGCGACCGAGGCTGCGGCCCATCCCCTGGGCGATGCCCCGTCCGACCAAGCCGATCGCCCGCCCCAGCACCCGGGTGAGCACCACCACAAACAGATCCCCCAGTGCCTTCAGCAGCGCCTGCAGTTGCGGTGCCAGTGCATCACGGGTTTCCAGCATCAGGGTGACCAGCTGCTGGGGCCACCCCAACTGCCGCAGTTCCGCATCCCGGGGCTCAGTCAGATCAATGGAATCAATCCGTCCCCCCTCCAGCCGGAAGAGGGGGCGGCGGCTTTCGTAAAGCCACCGCGGCCGCTCCACCCAGCTGCTCCAGCGCTGCTGGGCATTGAGCTGGTTGCGTAACCGCTCCAAATTGCGGGTGGCCAACAGCTCCGGGCTCAACAGATAGCGCCGCAACTCAGGCCAGGCCGCACCGGCGGCCAGCACCTCGGCGCTGATCCGTTCAGCGCTGCGCACCAGCCAATTCGACAGGAGCAACTCCAGGTGCAGCACCGCCTCGGGCTCGTCCGGTGCCAGCAGCCGGCCCTCCACCAGCAGCGGCCGAGCCAGCACCAGGGGCGCCAACATCGCCATCGGATCGGGCAATTCGGGATCCTCCACGGCCAGATCGCTCTGCTGCAGCAGGGTGGGCACCACCGGCCGGAGGCCCCCCTCCCAGGGCAACTGCACGTAGGCCCCCGCCATTTGACGGAGGGCCTGCTGGCGAAGCTGGGGCTGTAGCTCCCGCCAACGACGAAGAATTTCGTCCATCGGCAGGTCGTCGCCCTGAAAACGGCCCCGCAGTTCGGCGAACTGCTCCAGCAGCGCCTGAAACAGATCCCTGCGGCGCTCGGGATGGAGTCCATCCAGGGCCAGCAGTTGGCCGGTGTGGTTGGTGGGGCCTGGGGAGACCGCCACCCGTAGGCGCCCATGCAAGGCCTCCCAGATGCCCTCGGCATTGCGCTGGCGCAGGCTGAGCTGCATGGGCCGGGCGAGTGGACGCCCCCCACCGACCCTCGGAGCCGGCCCCAGGACGGGGGCCGGGAGAGGACTGAGGGGTCCCCACAGCCAGAGCAGCAGGGTGCGGGCCATCCGCAACTCCCGCTGGCGCCCCTGCTCCAGCAACAAGGCCAGGGATGACGCGGAGGAATGGAGCCGGCGGTCGGCGGCCACCAGTTCGGCGTCGATCTGGGCCAGGCCAGACCTCAGCAGGGACTGGGAGACCCCCGCCGGTGCGACCAACTCCCCGGCCGGGCCATCGCCCGCCACGGCGACCGGGTCGTCCATCGTGAGGGCCACCTCCCGCCCCCCGGCCAGGAGCGTCGCCACGGCCTGGCAGAGGACGCGGGGTTCCGCCTGATCAAGCAGCCCCTGCGCGGGCAAGCTCAGCAGTTGGCCACGCCCATAGCCATGGCCGCGGCGCAGGAGCAGCAAGAGTGGAGCAGGCTGCCAACGGTCCTGCAACAGGAGCACCTCGTCCCGCAGGCGGGCCAGCGGTGGCGCCTCCCCCGGACACCAGAGCACCAAGGCGGCCCCCCCCTCCAGGGCCGCCGCATCCGCCACCACCCGATACCCGGCAGGGTCAGCCTCCAACCAGCGCGTTAGCCCCTCCCGTTCGAGCGGTTCGGCCAACAGCAACAGCTGGGGACGGGGGAGATCCGCGCGGCGGGGCACGGCGGCAGGCCAGAGGAGACCAACGCTACCGGGCCTGTCGCCGCCCGGCCAGATGGAGGGTGTAGGACTCAATGGCAAAGCCAGTGTGGTCCTCGATCTGGCGCAGCAGATCGGCGGGCAGTTTCACATCCAGATCCTCGATCGAGCCGGTGTCCAGGCAGGTCAGATGGCTATGGGGATCGGAGCGATAGCCATAGAGCCGACCACTGGCCCGATCCAGGCACTCGATGACGCCGGCGGACTGCAACGCCTCCAGATTCTGATAAACCGAGGTGTGACCAATGTTGCGGCCGAGGTCATTCAGCTTTTCGAAGATGTCGCGGGCACTCAGATGGGCACGCTCCGCCCAGAGCAGATCAAGCACCATGCGCCGCTGGCGGCTGAGGCGCATGCCCAGATCGCGGCAGCGGCGATAGACATCTTCCACACAATCAGGCAACTTCCCCGCCTGAATGACGCTGCCCAGCCCTCCGGCCGCAGCGTTGGCTTCCGGCGCGTCTTGGGCCGAAGCCAGGCTGGGGCGAGTGGCATGCGCCACGGACAACAAGGTTAACTTCGAACTGTTATAGGGCAATTGCCCATCCGCCAGACGCCCCAAGCCCTGCCGTCCTGGGGCTGCTGGCCGCTCAGGCGAAGGGCAGGGGGCCCGGATCCTGAAGTCGACGGGGGCCAATCGCCTGGAGGGCCTCCGCCAGGTCCACCCGACCGTCGTAGAGGGCGCGACCCACGATCACCCCCTCCACCCCCAGGGGCGCCAAGCTGAGCAGACTCAACAGATCGGCGAGGTCTCCCACGCCGCCGGAGGCGATCACCGGGATCGAACTGGCTTGGGCCATCGCTCGCAGAAAGCCCAGGTTGGGGCCCGCCAGGGTGCCATCGGTGGCGATGTCCGTGGTGATCAGGGCCGCCACCCCACTGCCCTCAAAACTGGCCGCCAGGCTGGTGGCTGCCACCGCACTGCTTTCCAACCAACCCCGGGTGGCCACCAGACCATCGCGGGCATCAATGCCGACCACGATCCGTCCCGGGTGGCGGGTGGCCAGCTGCCGCACCAGGTCCGGCTGTTCGAGGGCCACGGTGCCAAGGATCACCCGATCCAGGCCATAGGCCAGCAGGGCCTCCGCCCGATCCACGCTGCGCACCCCACCCCCTAACTGAACCGGGATGGCCAGGGCTGAGGTGATCGCCCGCACCACCCGATCATTCACCGGTTCACCGGTGCGGGCGCCATCGAGATCCACCAGATGCAACCGTTCGGCCCCCTGGTGTTGCCAAGCCAGGGCCTGGGCCACCGGGTCGTCGCTGAAGCGGGTGACCTGGTCGTAGTCGCCCTGGTGAAGCCGAACGCACTGCCCATCAAGAAGATCGATGGCGGGGATGATCTGCATGGAACGGGCGAGAATCGGCCGGTGCCATCCTCCCGCCCGCCGATCCCCTTGCCCGAGCGACGTTCCTCAAGGCTGTGGCCACTGGCGTTAAGCCTGGCCCTCGGGACGGTGGCCTCGCCCTCCCAGGCCTTCGATCTGCAATTCCGGCAGAACAACACCAACCTCAGCGCCGTGGAGTTGCGGCGGATCTTCAGTCGCAGCCTGCCCCGCACCTACGAGCGCCAGTTCCCCGAGAGCCGCTGGACCACCTGGCTGATGCTCGACGCCTACCCCAAGAAGGGGATGGTGGCGATCACCCTGGGCCTCTGTCCAAGGCTGGGGGATGGGAGGGCCCTGCTGCCCGCGGCTACCCTCAGTCTGCTGGAACCCCTCCCCACCGACCCGGCGGGACTGCAACGGCTGCTCGGCCAGGCGGCCAGTCGCTTCGGCGAACTGATGCTGGCCAACCGGGGGCGAATCCCCGAGGTCCGCTGACCGGAGCCCCTAGCCTGACCCCAGACCGCCCGCACTGCGCTGCGTTCGCCCTTTCTGCTGATCCTGCTGCGCCGCTTGTGGTGTCTGGCCCTGCTCACGGGGCTGCTGAGCCCTGGCCCCCTTCCGGCCCAGGCCCAGGCGGCGCTGCCCACCGCGCCGCCTCCGCCTCCGGACGTGGGCCCGACCTTGCCGCTGCAACCCCTGCCCCCCCTGCCTGCGGGTGGCGATGGGGGTGACCCCAGGCTGGAGGCGGCGCTCAGGCAACGGCTGTTCGCCGGTCCCTTTCCAGCCGCTGCTCCCCAGCCGGCCAATCCCAACGGCACCGAGTGGGAACAGGCCCGCTCCCAACAGCACCGCCCCCCCTGTTCGGAGGTGGGGCCCATGCGCTATCTCCAGCACCAGGCCGACCTGAATGGCGATGGCACCCCCGAACTGTTGGTCGCGGTGGTGGGTTCCTACGCCTGCGGCGCTGATGGCTGCACCCTGATGATTTTCCGTGGCACCGCCACGGGCCTGGAGCCCGTGGCCGAAAACGGACTGTTTCAGTCGCCGCTGCGGCTCGGCAACCAGCGCCACCACGGCTGGCTGGACCTGCTCATGCCCGGAGTCCATGACGGCGTCAGCGGCGGATTGGTTCAACAGCACTTCAACGGCAGCACCTACGGCCCCGCTGCCCCCGATCCCGGCCTGCCCGCCGAACTGCCCCAGGGGGCTCCGCTGCTGGAGATCCCTGCCCTGCCCTTTGAACAGCTCGGATCTCCCCTGCCCTGCTCGGCCAGCTCAGGGCCTGGGTGAAGCACAGGGCCTGGGTGAAGCACAGGGGGCGATCGGCCGCTTGAATAGCGCCCGATCGGCGCGATTGGGCGATGAAGATCCTGATGATGGGCGGCACCCGCTTCGTGGGCAAGCCGCTGGTAAGCCTGCTTCAGGCCGCAGGCCATGAGCTGTGCCTGTTTACCCGGGGCCGTCAGACCCTGCCGGAAGGGGTGGAGCATCTGGCCGGCGACCGCAGCAATCCCGACGATCTGGCCGTGCTGCAGGGCCGCCGCTTCGACGTGATCATCGACAGTTCCGGGCGCACCCAGGCCGAAAGCCAGGCGGTGGTGGAGCGCACCGGAGCCCCCGCGCACCGATTCGTTTATGTGAGTTCGGCCGGGGTCTACGCCGACAGTGAGCTCTGGCCCCTGGATGAGGAGGCCCCGACGGACCCCGCCAGCCGCCATGCCGGCAAGGCCGAGACCGAAACCTGGCTGCGCCGCCAGGGCATCCCCTTCACCAGCTTCCGGCCCACCTACATCATTGGCGCCGGCAATTACAACCCGGTGGAGAGCTGGTTCTTCGATCGAATCCTGCACGGCCAGCCGGTACCCCTGCCCGGTGACGGCAGCACCATCACCCAATTGGGTCATGTCCATGACCTGGCCAGCGCCATGGCCCGCTGCCTGGCCGTGGAGGCCGCGGCGAATCGCATCTACAACTGCTCCGGCGCCAAAGGGGTGACCTTCCGGGGTCTGGTGGCGGCGGCGGCCCGGGCCTGTGGCCGCTCGCCAGAACAGGTGGAGATCCGCAGCTTCGATCCGGCCGGCCTGGACAAGAAGGCACGCAAGGCCTTCCCGCTGCGCCTGGCCCATTTCCTCACCGACATCCAGCGGGTGCAGCGGGAACTGGCCTGGAGCCCCAGCTTTGATCTGGAGGCCAGCCTGGCGGACAGCTACCACAACGACTACGCCCAACGGGAGCCGAGCACTCCGGACTTCAGCGGCGATGCGGCCCTGCTGGGCTGATCAGGGCCGCCGCAGGTAGCCCAGGGCCGAGGTGAGCGCCAAAGCCAGCGAAGGCCAGAACAGCCACCAACCCAGCGGCCGCAGCAACGCCACCCAAGGCCAGCCCTCGGGCCAGAGCAAGAGCAGCAGGGCCAGGAACTGCAACACCGTCTTGGCCTTGCCCGTGGCCGAGGCGGGCCCGCCACTGCCCTGGCCCGATCGCCAGCCGGAAATCAGCAGTTCACGGGCCAGCAGCAGCCACACCGCCCAGAGCGGCAAGCGACCTGCGCTGGCAAGCCAGAGCAGGGGGGCACTGATCAGGATCTTGTCGGTGAGCGGATCCAGGCGCGCCCCCCACACCGAGCCCCCGCCTGCCCGCCGCGCCAACCAGCCATCCGCCGCATCCGTGAGCCCACCGAGGAGCAGCAGCCCCCAGGCCAGGGGCTGCTGCTCTGCCCCCAGAGCGAGCAGGAGAGGGAGGCCCAGAAGTGCCCGGGCCAAGGTGAGCGCATCAGCGAGTTGTCGCAGGTGGCACTCCGCCGCATCAGGGACCATTCTCTCCATCAGCCGCTCCCTTCCCTGTGTCCAGCCTGGCCTCAGCCATGGGGGAACGGCGTCGCCTGCTGGTCACCTGCCTGAGCGCGGCCGTGTCGTCCGGGCTCCTGGCGGGCCCATTCACCCAGATCGGGATTGCCCAGCTCCACCTGCCGGCCACCCTGGTGGCGGGCCTGGTGGCCCTCCATTCCCTGACGGCGGTGCTGCGACCGCGCATGGGTCGCCTCAGCGACCGGCACCGCTTCTGGGGGGGGCGGCGGCGGGGCTATCTGCGCTTGGGGCTGCTGGTGGTCTGGACGGTGCTGCCCCTGCCGCTGCTTGGACTGCTGACCCTCGGTCAGGCCTGGCCGGAGTTGGATCCGCTCGGAAAGGTGCAGGCGGTGGCCCTGGAAGCGGCCCTGGTGGGGCTGTTGGGCAGCGGCAATCAATTGGTGCAAACGATGCTGGGGGCCCGATTGCTGGAAATTTCCCCCCCATCGGATCGGGGACGGGCGATCAGAGAATTGTTCATGGCCAACTGCATCGCGGCCATGGTGGTGGCCCTGGGCAGCAGTCTGTTGCTGAGCCGCTGGAGCGCCTGGCCCCTTGCCGCCCGGATGCTGGGGCTGTGGTGCGTCTGGGGCAGCCTCACGATCCCGGCGGTGCTGTGGAGCCAGGCCGTGCCCGAGCGGGAGCCCCTGTCTTCCGCCAGCGCGCAGGCTGGAGCTGCGCAGCCAACCTCCTCGCCCCAACCGGACCCGCCACTGCTGCGGTTCATGGTGGTGAGTTACGCGGCCCTATTCGTCCAAGAAGTGTTGCTGGAGCCCTACGCCACGGAACGGCTGGGCTGGAGCCTGGCTGCCACCACCAGCCTCGGCGGCAGCTGGGCGGTGGGCACCATCCTTGGCCTGCTGCTGGGCCGACGGGGCCAGACCCACCCCCGGCTGGGACTGGTGGGGGCAGCGATCGGCTATGGCCTGCTGGCCTGGGGAAGCGTGGGCACGCCCCTGATCGTGCCGCCCCTGACCCTGCAGGCGATGAGCCTGGGGCTGATGACGGGGCAGATCCAGTCCTGGATTGCCGAGCAGATCGGTCGCCGCTGCACCGCCGTCTACCTCGGCGAACAGGCGGGCGGCTGGGGCGCGGTGTTGGTCCTGAGCCGCAGCTTCGGACTACTGCTCTCCGGCCCCCTGCTGGATTGGCCCCAACGCCTGCTGATGCTGGCGAGCGGCCCTTCTTTCGCCATGGCCTTTCTGGTCGCCGCAGGAATGGTGCTCTGCGGGCTGTGGATCGTGCCCGCCGTGAACCGTCACAGCAGCGGTTGAGGGGGCGGCGCACCAGCAGAATGGGCCGATTGAGGAGAGGCCATGGTTGTCGAACGCCCCGTTGCTGAGCTGATGACCAGCCCGCTGCTAAGCGTGCGCCGGGAGAGCCCACTGCAGGACGCTGTCCAGCTGATGAGCGATCACCACATCAGTGGCCTGGCGGTGCTGGGCGAGGCCGGGGAGCTGGTGGGGGAACTGAGTGAACAGGATCTGATGGTGCGGGAGAGCGGCTTCGATGCGGGGCCCTATGTGATGGTGCTCGATGCCGTGATCTACCTGCGCAATCCCCTGGGCTGGGACAAACAGGTGCATCAGGTGCTGGGGAACAGCGTGGCCGATGTGATGCGACCCCATCCCCACACGATCGAAGCAGGGGCGAGCCTGAGGGACGCCGCCCGTTTGCTGCATGCCCGCAGCACCCAACGGCTGTTCGTCCTCCAGGCCGACGGAAAGCCTGTGGGGGTCCTCACCCGTGGCGACGTGGTCCGAGCCCTTGCCGCCGCAGGCTGACCTGCCAACGGCGGCTCAGGGAAGCGCGGGCAGCGGCGGCGGGGCGCCCACCGGCGGTGGGGCCGTGACGGGGGGCGGCGGTGCCACAGGCGCACTCTCTCGCACCGGTGCCGGGGCCGGTGGAGCAGCGGCCGGCGCCGACTGGGCCGGCGGCGGGGCAGGCCGTTCCCGTGGGGGTTCTCCGCCGCTGGGCGGGACCGGAGCCGCTGCCGGGGCCGCTGCAGGCTGAGAGGGGGCGGCTGGCTCCGCCCCGGGTGGAGTGGTGCTGGGCGCCGCGTCCTCCGGGGTTCCAGATTGGGCAGCCCCGGACGGAGCCGGAGCGGATCCACTGGCCTCGCGGGGCCCAGGCGCGGCGGGTCCGGCATGGTCCACCGCCGCAGGCTGGTTCAGATCCCGTTCCTGGCGCACCCGCACCTGTTGGGGATCGGCGGTGATCACGGGTTCCCGGAACGGCGCCGATTGGTGGGGGCGGTTGGCGGGCTTGGGGAACCGCGGAGCCCACAACAACCGGGCCAGGGGCTCCACTCCCTGCTCCATCAGCCGGTTGAAACCCGCCAGGGTGCGATCGAGCAGCTGGCTTCCCAGGCTGTGGCCACACTGCAGCGGGGATCCACAGGGCCGATCGCCGAGCCGCGGCGTGAGACTGGCCAGCAGGGAGCCTTGCAGCGGGAAGTCCCGCTGGCGCAACCTCAGCATGTAAGGCACATGGACGAAGCTGGTGGCACCACCACTGATCCAATTGGCGTCTTCCTGGCTGAATCCCTTCACCCCCGGAATGATGAAGCGACTCTTGGACGCGTGATCCGGCAGGTAGGCGGCCTTCAGGCCCCGCTCCCGCGCTAGGGCCCGGGTCTGCTCCAGGGTGAGGCCATCGCGGCTCATCAGCACCTCCAAGCGACCGTCGGAACGGAGGCCATAGACCACCCGAATCCGGGGCAGGTAGTAACGGATCTGCTGACCCATGCTGATGCTGTAAGCGCCCTTATAGGTGTCTGGCGGTTCCTCGAGGTCGTTGTAAACGCTATGCAATCCACCGATGAAGGTGTCGTAGCGGTCGACGCGCTCGGGAGTGAGCTCGCCATAGCCAAAATCCACCTGGCCGTTATGGCGAATCCCAAGAAACGCACGCTGGCGGGCGGCGGTGCGGTTCAGGCCGCGCCAGAGGCGATCGCCCAGCTTCAGATCCCCCAGGGGCACGGTCTGCTCGGCAGAGCCCTCGGCGCCATGGCGTTCATACATCGGGCCGGAGATGAAGGCCAGGGCCGACTGATCGGCATAGGCCTCCTGCTCCCGATCCCAACCTTCATAGAGGTCGAAGGCCACCTGACGGGGATCGAAATCAAGGCTGAAAACTTGAGCGTCCGACTGGTATTGAAAGGGTCCGTTGCTGGGGATCAGGGCGCGGCGGGCGGACTGGGGCTCGGGGAGGGGGGGAGCGATCGCCACCAAACCCACCACCACGGCCACCGGCACCACCACCACGAGCCAGCGTTTGGGCAGGCCCAAGGGGCGAAGCCTGCGCCGCTTCGGTTGGACAGGATCCTTCAGGCCACGGGTCCTCAGGCGTCCCAGGAACGTCCTGCTGGTCAACGGGGGCGAGGCAGCGCTGTCCCGGGAAGGGGCCTCGCGGGGGAGCACCGGCGAGCGGGTCGGCTCCGAGATGGGGGCCTTGGAGGTACGGCTACGGCGGTCCAAGAAGCAATGGCCCCGGCGGCCAGCAGCCAATTGCTGCACATTCGTCGCTTTAAGGGCCCTGCGTCAAGGGGCTCAGACAACCACGCCCCTGGCCCGGGGCTCGGCGGCCCTCAGGCGAGGCCGATCGCCTTGCGATAGGCGGGACGGGCCTGGGTGGCGGCGATGGCGGCTTGAACCGCCGGGAAGGGGCTGAGGTCCTGTTGGGGGCAAAACAGGGGGAGGTAGGCCAGGTAAGCCTGCACCACGCAATCGGCCGCACCCCAACCAGGATCCCCCCAGAGGCCCGCCAGCAGATGGGGAGCCGCCGCCAGGCAGCCGTCGAGGCTGGCCAGCTGGTGCGCCAGGTCCTCGGGGCGCTTGTCAAGCATCACCATCGCGGGCCCGAGGCTGGCATTGGCGAACAGGAGCCACTGGGCCGTGAGGGAACGCCTGACATGGGCGCCCTCGGCGGCACCGGGGCCCGTGGGGAGGAATTCCTCGCCATAGCGCTCGGCCAGGTGGAACAGAATCGCGCCACTTTCAAACAGCTTGAGGGCTGCGCCGTCGGGACCCGTGCAGCTGTCATCCACCAGGGCTGGCACCTTACCGAAGGGATTGATCGCCGTGAACGAAGCCTGGCGCTGCTCGCCGGCCTGGAGGTCGAGCTCCACCAGGACATAGGGGATGGCCTTCTCCTCCAGATACCAGCGCACCATGGAGGCCCGACTGCGGGCGGCGCCATAAAGAGTGAGGGTCATGACGACGATCCCGTGGGGAGCAACCTGACCATTGTGGCCAGTCAGTGTGACCATTCAGTGTGGCCAAGACCGTCACTGCCAGGCTGGTGGTCTGGCTGTCCTGGGGGATCCCCATGCCCCGAACCCTCCCCCCCCTGCTCCTGGTGGCCCTGGCGTTCGGCGCGGGCCACGCTCTCGCCGGGGCGCCGCAGGCCTTAGGCGCGCCAGGGGCAGGGGAATTCCGCGCCACGGTGCTCACGGTCGGGGATGGCGACACCCTGCGCGTCCGCCGGGAAGGCCAGCTCCTCACCCTCCGACTGGCCTGCATCGACGCCCCCGAAATCGCCAGACCCCCTGGGGCAGGATGGCCCGCACCTACCTCCAAACCCGCCTGAAACCGGGCCGGGAGGTCACCGTTCTCCCCCACACCACCGACCGCTACGGCCGCACCGTGGCGGAGGTGATCAGTGACATCAACATCAACCTGGTGATGGTGGAGGACGGCCAGGCCTTCGCCTACCGCCGCTACCTGCGGGGGTGTGAGGCCAAGGAGTATCTGGAGGCCGAATACCGGGCCAGCCGCCATCGCTATGGGGTGTGGCAACGGCCGGGGGGGATCACCCGACCCTGGGACTTCCGCCAGAGCCGCAGGATGGCCGTAAGCCCCGACGGCAACGCTTCAGAACACAACAAAAGCCCCCGACCGAAGCCGGGGGCCAGAACTTCCCATGACCGACTGTTCTCAACCGTGAAGGAGTCCGACCTCAGCCCTCCACCTTCACCGTGACACTGCTGACCCGATGGGCCTTGGGGACCGCGACGGTCAGCAGACCACCCTGGTAGCGAGCCTCCAGCTGCTCGCGCTCGATTGGTTGGGGGAAACGGAAGCTGCGGCTCCAGGTGCCGTAGCGAAACTCGCTCAGCAGCGGACCCGTGGCGGGCTGGACGTCGCCGTCGCGGGGGCTGCGGCGCTCGGCATTGATCGTCAAGCCGCGGTCGGTGGCCTTCACCTCAATGGCGTCCTTATCCACGCCTGGCAGTTCCAGCACCACCTCGTAGGCCTCGGCGGTTTCATGCACCTCGGCGGCGGGAACCCGCTCGGCGGTATGAAGTTGCTGGCTGAGTTGCTGTTCGATCCGATCGAACAGTTCAAAGGGAGACGATGTACGAAGGGTCAACATGGTGAGGATGGCGCGTGTGCGTGGCGGGGTCGTCGTTCGCCCCCGGTGAGATCACTGTGGTGGGACGCTGGCGTTGCCATGGTCGTAGCAGCCGACCCAATCGATTCGGCCCTCACCACCGAGGTTCGGCGAACCGAAGCGATTGGTGTGACAACCGAATCGGGATAAAACGTGGGTTGCCTCGGCTCGACCACGGCAACATCCATCAGGCACCCTGGGAACCTGCCCATGAGCTGCAGATTGAGCAACCAGTCACGGTTATTTGTGAGTGCGTGGTTGAGCGCCCCAGGACCAGAAACGGCTTGGGCGGCAACGATCGTGTGTTTACTCGCGAAACATGATGTGGTCTAAGGAAATATTGGCTACCGAGAACGGCGAGCCGATCGCCAGATGGATTTGCCATCCAAGACTGAGCTCATTTCAGCTCTGGTGGGAAGGAAACGCAGAGCGCAAACCTGACCAAGCGCAACACCATCAATGGCACCCAGGGCTTATCAAGCCCGAAACAATCAAACCAGATCAATCAATTGAGAAACGTCATTGGCGAAAACACTAATTGTCCCGAATCAAATAGCGGCTTAAAACCCAGACGGAAGATCCAAATGGAAGAGAACTACCACTGATATGGAATCACACAAAACTGCTGGCGAAACACATTCGGCTCAACCTTAAAGCACCTGCCACAGCAGCTCCCACAAAGAAGCAGACATACCAAAGCGCTACCAGTCAAGCCGCAACAGAAAAATAGGACGACAAAAGCAATAAGATCAATGCCTCAAAGTCCTGGGACATTGATTGAAGGGGACAACGTTGGATTGAACACACCAAGTGCCGCGTTTGGCAACATAGCGATGACTTGGTGACCCCTTGAACCATGGTCTCCTAGCAAAACCAATTCAGCGGGACCAGTGCCATCCACGAGAGGTTGTGTATTGACAGCAAGTTGCTGCATACTTGAGTCCATACCCAAGAGTAGTTGCTCAAGGGGGGCAATAGGAAGCTGGCGCAGATCTCCTAATCCATCAAGACCCGATGGATGCAACCTCAGAACCCCTTCCTGAGGATTCAAGAGCCAACCCAAGGTGTCTCCACTACCAAGAGCAGACGTTAAATCAACGTCCAATAAATCAGGCAATCCGAATGCTTTATCCCAACTTTCAGGCTGAGATGCATCCAATAAACTCATTACAATCAAGTCATTACCACTGCCTCCGTTCACCTGTAACCCGCGAGTATCGGAGGCAAGCCAGGGCGTCCAACGCACCAGCAACAGGTCATCACCGTCGCCACCGTCAATGGCACTGAATTGACCGGATGCACTTAAGACATCACTATTGATTCCACCACTCGCAGCTTCAATGCTCTTGAATCCACCTGCAAGTCCACCATAAAGTCCAGTGGCTTGACCGCGATCCAAATCAACCGAAACAGGATCGCTCCAGGAACGGAAGCTCAGTCGATCCAACCCAGAACCACCGAGGAGCTGCCCCGTGAGACTAGAATTAAAATCAAGAAATACAAGGTCGTCATTACCCCCCAAATCAACGTTTGGAATCTCTTCAAAGCGGAGGCCATTAAGAAATCCCTGATTCTTGGCCGTAATATGCAAGAGATCACGACTGGCGTCAAATGATTTACCACTCTCCAAAGAATCATTTCCACCGCCACCAATTAATTCGCCAGCAGTGCTTACCTGCTCCAATTTAAAGGTGTCATCGCCAGCTCCGCCACGCACGATTCCGCCGAGGATACGGTTAAATACGATTGTGTTGGCACCTCCGCCCATCCTAATTTCACTTGCTCCGTCAACCGGCTGCTCCAGAAAAAGACTATTATTTCCTTCACCCAGGTCAATCATGGAATCAATAACCATGCCGTTAATCCTCAACCGGTCATCTCCTCCGCCAAGTTGAACATTTGAATGGGCCAACCCGATTCGCTCAAGATTTATAGTTGTATTTGGATCCAACAGACGACCCCCCAAAGCCTGAGACAAATTGTCGTCGATTCTTGTAAAGATCGTGAGGTCGTCATTGTCGTCCCCAAATAATATTTGACTATTGTCGACTCCAACGGCTCTTGCATTCAGGTTGAACGACCAATTATTGTTCAGGTTAGTGATCACAGGTGCGTTGTCGAATTGAAAATTCAGACCCGAATCAAGGGAAACACCCGAGGAAGAACCACGGTAGAAACCGGTGTTGATTGTTAAAGTATTAATACCTGGACCAAGGTTAATAAAGCTATCCTTCAGTCCTTGGGCAAGCAAATCAAAAGTCAGCTTTGCCGAAGTACTATCACCAAGCCCGGTAAATTTAAGGTTTGTCACAGCTTCTATGGCGACTAGTTCATCACCCTTTCCTGTGTTTAGCTGGCTGGAATCAAAGGTGGTGGTTCGGGAACGCACATCCGCCTCCGTCAGCCCTGCACTAAGAAGACCTAGAGGGAGTAGATCCCTGGCGCTGAACAACAAAAGATCTGAACCGTCTCCGAGGGTGAGACTACTGCGCAGCATATTCACATGCTCTGCGATCAGTGAAAGGGTTGCATCGTTGAACATTGAGCTTGACATACTTGGAGTTTCCCGTTCGCTCGTCCACTGCAAAGCCTTCGGAGCGTCGCTCAAAAATGTAACAGAGGAATCCTGAATTGAGTACTGATTAGTAGTATTATTGGTATGGGAATTGCCAAAAACAGATCTAGATCCGGCAGAAGGGGAGCTTCGCACAACAACTAACACAAGTTGTGGAAGTGGATCGGTTGAAGGAGGAGTAGGGGTGGGATTTGGAGGGTTTGGAATTGGCGTCGGAAGGGGTGGAGATGGACTAGGTGGCGTGGGAGAAGGGGGTACAGGCAGGGATTCTCCCCCGCTAGCAAGACCTCCCCCCCCTTGACTAAAAGAGATGGGGCTGACAGAACTAGGGAGAACAGTGAATTCGGAGCCAGGACTTGAGCTTGATTCGTTAGCTATGAACGACTTAACAGTGGACAGTTGAGGCCCGGGTAAAGCACCTCCACGTCCATGGAGATCTTTACTGGTATATCCATCCCCCCCGCCATCATTGGCCTGACGTCCTGACATTGAATCGAGAGTGATTCCTTGAACCGGTTGAACATTAATTTTGCCATTACTCGAACGAAATGGACCAAAGGCAACTGGATCGTCCAGCTGAACAGGTCCGTTAGAAACAGGCCTTGCCAAGGCAGCACCAGTTTCTTTAACGAGGTAGAGCAAGACAAGACCCAACGCCCCTCCCGTAAGGACGCCTTCCAAGCTGACCCTTCGACCATCCTTGCGAAGGGTCAGCTCATCCGTAAACCTGCTGAGTGCCTCGTCGATCGTCGGCGTCCGAATTCATTTTCGACTACCCTAGCCGATGGGAAGGTCATTCAGTCGAACCGTGAAGGAAGAATCGAACTCAGACTCAACTGGCTTGCAATTGAACCGATTTACAGTGCGGAAATTACGAGTTGGCCATCGCCATCGCTTTTATCGCCTTCCGCATCCCAGCAACCTACCAATCATCATTGCTTGCGTTGCCCACGCAAATGTCAAACCCTGTCGCTGGGGGGCAAGCTATGTATCTCCTCCCAATCAAACTGATGTCATTGTTCAGCATCTATCCTTTGATCAAACTGCCCTAGAGTCTTATCGGCTCATTTATAACCGTCGCTCTCTTGATTGGCTGGACAGCACTTTTATGTTGCGACTTAGCCTTGATCGCGCTGTTCGCAAACTTATTGAATCGGGGCTGGAAATAACGTCAGAGCCCCTGCGCATTAGCCTTCTTGACTTGCATATTTTACGTGTCAATGGCTGCCTTCCTCAGCTAGACAACCTACTTGAAGCTTGCCGGGATCACCTCCTCCTGTATCAGGAGCTCCGCGAAGTTCGCGACATGCCACCATTGATCGTGAGCTGATTGTTAAAACTTACCAACCGGCACTTGATCGGCGTACTTTAAATTTAGCTGCCGCCACGAATCCAAAATCTATCTAGAGAAAGACAGCATTCCATGGCCCCATCATTTTTCGAGAAGGCAACTAAGTATAATTTTTAGATCATTTAAACCATTGCAAGTCCACGACTCCATGGAGGGAATTGAACATAGATCGCACAGGAAAAGCCATCAGAAAACTCAACCGAAACCCTAACTCGCGCCTCCGGATGCGTGCCGAACATCAACGCACTGGCTAAGAATTATAGGAAGTTAAAATTAGGAGTTTTTGGCAACCATGAACGAAAGCCTTGAAAACAAAATTGTCAATTAATTCGGCAAAAATACCAGCTTACAACAAACACTAAATGGATTCATTATTTTTTAGAGCACCGATCTGACAGGAAGGATTAGCGACGAGCCGATCAGCACCCAGTCAGACTCAACCAAGTCGCAAACCATACCTTTTTGCGCGGTACAGGAGTGTTCTACAAAGCCCCAGGCGGTTGTGAGCAAAAAGAGCAGCTGTCCGGCGTCGATGAGATCAACGGGACCTCGCAACGATATCGATGGGTTGGATGACGCAAGACCAAGGCTCCAATTCCACTCTGGCCCCCCGCGATGCCCGCCCCTCTGTCATTGCAGATCCAGAGGCGGTCCATGGCCAGGGGGGTTGATGGGCTGATCCAGCAGGGTTCGGTTGGTGCAGTGAGCATCTCGATGCGCCGCGCGCAGCAGATCGATCGAGACAAGCTACTGTCCGAGGGGCAACGGCAACAGCAGGGCGCCATTGGCACTCCCGCTCTGATCCTTGGGCGGACGTGGGGGGAGAGCGTGATGATGCCGATGCTCGAAAAGGCGCCGCAACGGGAACCCCAGACCCTGCTGCTTCATCTCGGGCAATACCAGATCAATGGTGAGAGCCGGCCGCAACAGGTAGGCTCGCCATGTAAGACGGCCTTGCCAGTGCTGATGGACCGCCCTGACCAAACGTCAAATACCCACCAATAAACGCGGGCCCCATGCCGGATGCTGCCGATGGTGGGCTCCGCGCAAGGTTCGAGTGAAGGTCTCGGCTGTCACCCGCCGACATCGATGACACCAGGCAGCCGCGTCGGGACGATCTGATTTGCATCCTTCGAGTCCCCATGGAGATGAAGAGAAAACGGCTATGGCCGCAACGCGACAGCGGCAACAGGAAAGCGGGGTGACCAGGGCGAAATCGACTGACATCCGCAGATTAAATAGTGAAGCAGCCCCTGTTCAAGCGGCAAGTCCTGGTGGTGCGGTGGGGAGGAGGGCCTGCATCACCTCCAAAGCAGTGGGGCACAGTGCAGGAGCTCATGGTCCAGTGAAGCAGGATGAGACTGCAGAAGTTCGCTGGTATCAATGGGCGTCTCCATTACGGGAAACGAACGCTCCCAGCGCAGTTCCACCCCCAGCCCACCTCGAGTCCCAGGCAACCGCATCCCAGCATTTCCGCCAAAGCGCATGACCCGAAACGGTCGTTTTCGTCTGCCTGGGCTGGGCCAATAGGCATAGGATGGGGAGGTGAGGACATGTCTATGATTTTTTATGAATTTTTTCTCGCACTAATTCTGTTTTTTTAAATTCCTACGCTACTTCTGACCTTGACCGCCTTCTCGCCACCACCACTGCTTGCCACGACAGCATTGCGTGGTCTTGCCCAGGCGGACGAGGTGAGCACAGCCATTTCGTCAACCAACACAGCAACTGGAAGCTCCTCGGCTGATGCTGTTGTAGGCATCAACACCTCGTCGATCGACGTAGTTGGCCACGGCAGTGTGGTCGGCTCCGCTTTGGCAAACCTGAGCGGAGTTGCCACAAGTACGAGTGGAAATGCCGACGCTGATGCCGGCAACCAAGGCGTCTCACGACTCCTGGGCATTGACGGCAACGGGGCTGGCACGGTGATGTCCATCGGCGGCACAGGCTCGCTTCAGGGCACGGTCAATGCCAGGCTGACCGCCAAAGGCACCAGTATCCAGGGCAACGCTGATGCGTCCTCCGGTGCACTAGACGCGATCGGCCTAATAGCCGGCGATAGCACCATCAATAGCGAAGGCACCATCGCCGGCATCGCCCAAGTCAGCCAAACCGCCACAGCACTCACGACGGCAGGCTCCGGCAATGCCGATGCCCAGGTGAATAACCTGAGTGGTGTGTCCATGGGGACTGCGGCTCCTTCCCTCCTCATCAAGGCTTCAGGTGCCCTCTTTGGCACAGCCAACTTGGTGAGCACCGCCGCAGCGGCGATCACCGGCGACACTTTGACCGACAGCGCTTCGGCTCTCCAGCGAGTGGGTCTTGCCGTTGGCCTCGACGCGAACGGCATGGGTGGAGCAACCATTGGCGGAGCAGGGGTGATCACCGGCCAGGCCAACGTCGTTGGCACAGCCAGCGCCAGCGCCACCACCGGCAATAGCGATGCCACGGCCGGCGCCTTTGATGCTGCTGGAATCGCAACTCCAACGTCGGTCATCGGCATCCGGCCCAGCCCCGCGCCTTTGCAGGCCAACGGAGCTGCAGGGGTCAACGGCCTGGCCAATGCAGGCTTCAGCGCAACGGCCACAACAGTGGAAGGGGGCAGCACCGCCATTGTTGACGGCAATGTCTATGGCGTAGGCGACGTTCCAGGCCTTGGTGGACAAATCACGATCGGTTCCAATGGATCGCTCAACGCCGCTGCCACGCTCGACGGCAAGGCCGTCGCCAGCACGATCAATGGTGCCGGCAATAACGTCAACGCTCTGGTGAACCCAGCCGGAGGCAGTGTCACCGGTGTCCTTCTCGATGGCGGCCTGCAAATCGGGGGACGTGGCACATTGACCGCCCAAGCTCTGCTGCTCCAGCAAGCGATGGCCAATTCGGTGCAGGCGGGTGACGCCACGGCCGGGGTGGGTGGAGGCGCAAGGCCCATCGTTGCGGGGATGCGTGATACCACCGTAACAATTGACGGGGCAAGCACCGGCCTCCAAGCAACTGGCGTTGTGAATGCAACCGCCACTGCCAACTCCGTAAGCGGTGACACCACGGCAACGAATCAAAATGGGTTAGACGTTTATGGGAATTATACCTCGAATATCAATATCGCTGGAGCGGCCCAAGGTGAACTCACCGCCAAGGCTAAGTCTACTGAACGGCTTCAAGCAAGCAGCATCAGCGGAAATGCAAAAGCCGAAACCAAAGGAGTGAGGGTAGCTGGTGCCCAAGGTATTGCAGGTACTCCTGTCACACTTACCGCCAACGGAAGCTCCGATACATTCGTTGCCAGTGGTACTTATAACTTAAATGCAATTGCTTCGAGCATATCAGGAAGCAATTCCGCCGCCGGATACGAAATCGGCACAGGCTCAGTCTACTTGGTAAGAGGGGTAGAAGATGAAGTCACCACATTTGCAAGCAATGGCTCCGTTCATGTCAACGCCAACACAATCACTACAGTCCAAGCGAACAATGTACAGGGCAATTCAGATGCAGGCATCTCAGGATCTACCGAGGCCATCAGATCAGGAAGTAATGGATCAATCGCAAGCATTGGCGGTAGTGGCTCCGTTACGGCCTCAGCCACCACCAATGGCTCGATTACGGCCAATAGCATTCAAGGAAACGCCACAGCAGAAAGCTCTAATGCTCCCGATACGATCACAGTATCTGGCATCGCAGCTAACGCTATTCAGGATATTTCAATTAAAGGAACTGGGGGGATTTCAGGTTCTGCCTCCATTGGTAGAGGTGCTGGAAATCCCTTCAAGGTTGAGGCCAACAGCGTATCTGGCAACGCCAAGGCCAGCGTAGGTGGCTCAGGTGCACCAAAAAACCAAGGCATAGTAGGTGCAGACCTTACATTACAATCAGGAGGCGATAGCTCAATCCAAGCATCATCACAAACCAACCTGGATTTGACCGCCGAAAGCACAAACGGAACATCACTCGCTCAGATTGATCAATCAGGAACTCCGTCAGACAGAATTGCCATAACACACGGTCTTGTCGGTGCCGATGTTGTAGCAAGCGGTTCGGGCATCAACCAAGTAATCGCTCTCGCTAATTCAGCAATTTCAGCAAGAGCAATCAGCACCTCCGGGTCATCCGATGCCAAGCTGAACAGCCAATCTGCTGGAATCCTAAATAATTCGAATCCCGATCCCTCAATTACTGTCTCCGGCAACGTGCTAAGCCAGGCAAAGCTGAACTCCACGGTGATGGCACACAGCATTAGCGGATCAGCAAATTCCAGCCTTATCAACGATGTACTTGGGGCCCAATCATACAAAATTACAGGAATTAATTCGGGTCAAATCCGCTCCGATGCCACATCCATTGCAACGGCAACAGCGGAGAGCATCGCCAACAATGCCATCGGTCAGTCCCAGCTTTAACAGCTGATATCCAGACCGCCGGTAGGGATTCCATCAATCACAAAAACCACTCTGAGCCATGTCCACCATTCTCGATCGGCTACAAAAAATCCTGGTCGACCTGAACAACTGGCTAGTGAATCAGCCTGGACATGAGTCCTCCTCTGAGATTTTTGAAATCAGCAAAATTGAACATACACCAAGATCCGAGTCTGTCGAATCACAAGACTTCATTGATGCCAAGTCATCTCCTACCGAAATCAAAGCGGCCTTAATCAGTCCTGGAAATAAATACCCATTACTTATTGCATCTCAATCCCAGTTTCAAGAAACTATTAACCACATCAGGTCTTGGTTAAAGGAGCCAGCGCTGCCAACAGCTACGACAACCCCGTCAA
>Ga0114981_10000195_pt1 | contig 36929 bp, 36 predicted proteins | sample S_140806_MF_Meta_FD_87028 | JGI IMG/M metagenome (GOLD analysis project Ga0114981, IMG submission 87028) | Freshwater microbial communities from Lake Simoncouche, Canada to study carbon cycling - S_140806_MF_MetaG | ecosystem: Environmental > Aquatic > Freshwater > Lake | place: Lake...
GTGCGTCGTTGGGCCGGGGCCGTCTGGGCCGACTGGTCGGATCAGCACGAGTTTATCCGGGGCTGGGCGCAACAGGGTTGAGGCGTTGTTAAGGACATCTGCGGCAACTGATCGGTTGATCCGGAGACCGTCATGAGCCGCCCCTTTTCCGACCTGCACGTCGCTGTCCTGATGGGCGGACTGTCGTCCGAACGGGAGGTGTCGTTGTCGTCCGGCAAGGGCTGCGCCGATGCGCTGGAGGGGCAGGTCGCCCGGGTGAGCCGGGTCGACGCCGGGCGCGACCTGGCCCAGGTGCTGGCGGACCTGAAACCCGATGTCGTCTTCAACGCCCTGCACGGGGCCTGGGGCGAGGACGGCTGCGTCCAGGGCGTGCTGGAGACCCTGGGCATTCCCTATACCCACTCGGGCGTGCTGGCCTCGGCCCTGGCCATGGACAAGGAGAAGTCCAAGGCGGTGCTGAAGGCCGCCGGCGTGGTGGTGCCCGGCGGCGGGCTGTTCGACCGGCATGTCGTGTCGCGCGGGCACGTCATTCGGCCGCCCTATGTGATCAAGCCCAATGCCGAAGGCTCCTCCGTCGGGGTCTATCTGGTGCGCGAGGGCGAGCCGCCGTGCGCGGCACCGGGCGAGGCCGGCTGGGTCTGGGGCGAACAGGTGATGGTCGAGCCCTTCATCGCCGGCAAGGAACTGGCCGTCACGGTTCTTGGGGAAAAGTCCGGGCCGCGCGCCCTGACGATCACCGACATCACCCCGACCAAGGGCTTCTATGACTATGAGGCCAAATACGCGCCGGGCGGCTCGGTGCATGTGCTGCCGGCGGTTCTGCCGCCGCATGTGTTCGAGACGGCGCTGCGGGAATCCGAGCGAGCGCACACCGCCATGGGCTGTCGCGGCGTGTCGCGATCCGACTTTCGTTATGACGATGTTAAGGACGAACTGGTCCTTCTGGAGGTCAACACCCAGCCCGGCATGACACCGACCTCGCTCAGTCCCGAGCAGGCCGCCCATGTGGGGATGGACTACAAGACCCTGGTACGTTGGATGGTGGAGGACGCCTCATGCCCGCGGTAGTTCGCGGCGGTCGGCGACAGAGTTCGAACCAGCCTGCAAAACGCGGCGCGGCTCCCAAATCCCAGGGACGCGGCCGCGCGCCGCGCAATGCACCGGCCACGCCCGGGAAGCTCGCGGCGCTGGGCCGGCTGGACCTGTCCCCCCGCGCCGTCGTGATTTCGATCGCCGCCGGCGTGCTTCTGCTGGCCGGCGTGCTGGCGACCGGGGCGCGGGCCGAGCGCATCGGTGCCTCGATCAGTCACGGCATGGACGGCCTGACCGCCGGTCTCGGCCTGAAGCTGGAAAAGGTCTTCATCGAGGGCGAGAGTCCCGAGGCCACCCGCGCCATCCAGCAGGCGGTCCAGCTGTCGGCCGACCAGCCGATGACCTCCATCGATCTCGAGGCCGTGCGCAAGCGGGTCGAGGCCATCGGCTGGGTCAAGTCCGCCCGGGTCGTGCGCCTGTTGCCCGACACCCTGATCGTCCATGTCATCGAGCACGACCGTCTGGCCGTCTGGCAGACGGGCGGCGTGAACCATGTCATCGACAGCCAAGGAACCGTGATCGCAGGGGCCGATGCCGGTCGCTATCCGAACCTGCCGCTGGTCGTCGGCAAGGGTGCCGAACAGGCCGCCTCCGAGGTTCTGCCCCTGATCGCCCAGCGCCCGAGGCTGGCCAGTCGGGTCGAGGCCCTCGTGCGGGTCGACGAGCGGCGCTGGGACCTGCGGCTCAAGGACGGCAGTCTGATTCAGCTGCCCGCCGCCGATCAGGAGGCGGCGCTGATCCAGCTGGACGCCCTGGACCAGCGCGAAAGACTTCTGGAGCTGGGCTTTGCCCGCATTGACCTGAGAACGCCCGAGGAGGTCGCCGTCCGGCCCTCCGCCGGCGAAGCGTAGAGCGAGGCGACCGATGGCCGGACGTGCTGTGGATAAATCTGTGGATAGTGCCGGCCAGAAGGCGGGCCGTACCCCCGTGGTGGCCGCCCTCGACCTGGGCCAGTCCAAGGTCGCCTGTTTCATCATGAAGGCCGACGGCGTCCGCCACGCCGACCGCACCATCCGCGTCGCCGGGGCCGGACATGTCCAGTCCCGTGGCGTGCGCGGCGGCGGTATCGTCAATATGGACGAGGCGGCCCAGGCCATCGGCCATGCGGTCGAGCGGGCCGAGCGGGCGGCGGGCAGCCCGGTCTCGGGTGTGGTCGTCACGACGGCCATCGGCCAGATGGCCAGCCACAGGGTGCAGGCCCGCGTCTCGCTGGGGGCCACGCCGGTCGGGGACGCCGACCTGGCGCGAGCCATCGCCATGGCCCTTGCCCAGATCCGCCTTCCCAACCGCCGCCCGATCCACGTCCTGCCCATCGCCTGGTCGGTCGACGGCGCGCGCGGCGTGCATGATCCGCGCGCGATGAAGGGCCATTCGCTGGGGCTGGACCTGCTGGTCGTCTCCATGGCCGAGAGCGCCTTCAACGGCCTCAGCCATTGCCTCGAGCTGGCCCACCTGGATCTGCAGGGCGTGGCGGCGGCACCGGTGGTGTCTTCGCTGGCGGCGCTGGAAGATGACGAGATGGATCTCGGCTGCGTCTGTATCGACATGGGCGGCGGCTCGACCTCGGCGGCGGTCTGGGGCGGGCGGTCGCTGATGCATATCGAGAGCCTGAACGTCGGCGGCGATCACGTGACGGCGGATATCGCGCGCGGCCTGTCGACCTCGCGGGCCGGGGCTGAGCGGCTCAAGACCCTGCATGGTTCGGCCATGGCCAATGCCCATGAGGACCGCGAGATGCTGGAGGCCCCACCCCGCGGTGAGGATGCCTCGGCTGGTCCGATCTTCGTCCAGCGGGCCATGCTTAAGACCGTCATCGCCCCGCGCGTCGAGGAGACGCTGGAACTGCTGCGGGACCGTCTGCGCAATGCCGGTGTCGGGCTTGAGCCCGGCACGGGCCTGGTGCTGACCGGCGGGGCCAGCCAGCTGAACGGCGTCCGCGAGCTGGCCATCCGGGTGTTCGACCGGCCGGTGCGGCTGGGCAAGCCCCAGCGCGCGCCCCACCTGGCCGACGCCGCCTCGGGACCGGCCTTCTGTTCGGCGGCCGGAGTGCTGCTGCGCGCCGCCTATGGTCCGCGTGAGGCCGTTTCGGCCCGCAAATTGATGTCACGCCAGATCTCGGCGGCGGATGCGCCCCGGGTGCACCGGGGCGGAATTGTGGCCCGGGCGGCCGGCTGGCTGCGCGAAAACCTCTGACTGACGGGCGTTTTGCGCGAGTGATGGCCGCAAACTTTCCCCGTCATGGCGAGACTGTGTCCAGATTGTAACAATAGGTGCCCGGATTGGTCGCCAACTGGACACAATCCCTTGCCGTTGCCGCCTTTGCTGCTAGCGTGAAAGTCCGAAGCAGAATCCGTCATCCGGCGGGCGCTGCGTAATGCATCCACAACGGTTGGGGCCCAATCAACATGCTTCTCAAGCGCAAGTACCTTTTTGGCACGACGATCCTCGCGGGCGTCATGGCTGTCACGGCTCCGGCTTTCGCCCAGAGCCAGCTTCCGGGCGTGAACGTCCAGGGCCAGGCTGACGCCCAGGCCACCGAGATCGACGAAGTCGTCGTCACCGGTTCGCGCATCCGTCGTGACCCGACGAACGCCCCGACCCCGCTGATCCAGGTTTCGCGCGAAACCCTGCTGAGCACCGGTCAGTCGACGGTCGTCGACTACCTGGCCACCATTCCCGCCCTGTCGAACTCGCTGGTTCCGTCGGACACCACCGGTTCGAACCTGAACGACGGTGGTCTGTCGTTTGCCAACCTGCGCTCGCTCGGCTCGGGCCGCACCCTGACGCTGGTCGACGGTCGTCGCCACGTCGGTGCCGCCGCCGGTAACCTGGCTGTCGACGTCGACTCCATTCCGCGTCTGCTGATCGAGAACATCGAGATCGTCACCGGCGGTGCCTCGTCGGTTTACGGTGCCGACGCCGTCTCGGGCGTGCTGAACTTCCAGCTGCGCCGTGACTTCGAAGGCATGGAAATCGATGCCAACTACGGCATGATCAACCAGGACGGTCAGGCCAACAAGCGTGTCTCGGCCCTGATCGGTACCAACCTGCTGGACGACCGCCTCAACCTGTATGCCTTCGGCGAATACGAAGACATCGATGAGGTCCAGAGCCTGGACATCGACTGGCTGGAAGCGGCGCATGCCTTCGTCGGTATCGACGCCGACCCCACCAACGCTCCTTTTGACGGCATGCTGGACAACGCCGTGTTCAGCGGCGTTCGCACCCTGTCGCGTCCGCGCTGGGGCCAGACCACGCTCGCCAACTCGCAGCGTCCCAGCCCGCTGAGCGATCCCGATGTGCCGCTGGCCAGCTGTACCTCGCTCACCAGCGCCAACTGCTACAGCCTCGACCCCACCAAGACCTATGTGTTCGAGGGCAACACCGCCCGTCTGGCCAACTTCGGCCAGCGGATCGGCAACGTCGGTTCGAACCGCACGCTGAACATCGGTGGTGACGGCGAAAACCCGAACAACTTCGGCCAGGAAAGCCGCGTTCCCCAGTCGACCTCGCAGCGTTACCAGGTCGGTGCGAACTTCGCGGTCGCTGACAACGTCGATCTGTCGGTCGAATACAAGTTCATCACCGAAGACACGTTCGACATCTCGCAGCCGACCTTCTTCGACATCTTCCTGAACGACGGTTCCACCGCTTCGAACTGGACCAACGTGATCCGCGCTACGTCGCAGTTCGACCTGCGCTACACGGACAACGCCTATCTGCCGCAGAACGTGAAGGACGCCATCACGGCGAACACCGTCACGAACTGGACGGCCAACGCCAACACCGACGGCACCGCCGTTACCCCCGCCACGGCACGCCAGTGGGCCCGTCACTCGATGTTCGGCCCGCAGCGCACGCAGGACAACACGCGTGAAGTCGAGCGCTATGTCATCGCCCTGAGCGGTGATCTGGACCAGGTCGGCTTCATCAAGAACATCGACTGGGACCTGTCCTGGGTCTCGGGCGAAGCCCGCAACGAGAACGTGGAACGCGGTGTTGACGTCCAACGCTTCGCCCTGGCCGCTGACGCGGTCGTGGACACGGCTGGTGTCGTCAACGGCCGTCCGGGCGAGATCGTCTGCCGCGCTCGCCGGATTGAAGCCACGAACCGTTCGAACCCTGCCCTCGGCGACCTGGACGATTACGTCCGCGGCGTCTTCGGTGGCCGGACGGCCTACAACGGCAATGCCGAGTTCAAGAAAGCCGTCGACAACTGCGTGCCGCTGAACGTCTTCGGTGCCGGCAACCAGAGCCAGGCGGCCCTGGACTATGTCGATGCGGCGATCACGGTCAGCCACGTCAACCAGCAGGATCAAGGCCTGGCGGTCGTTTCCGGCCAGCTCTGGGACTTCTGGGGTGCCGGTGAAATCGGCATGGCCATCGGTGCTGAATACCGCAAGGAGTTCACCGAGGGCGTGGGCCGCTCGCGCGGAACCGGTGACCGCCTGCTGTTCCTGAACACCGGTGCGGACTTCGCGGCTGCCGAGTATGAGTCCAAGGAATGGTTCGCCGAACTTTCGATCCCGCTGTTCCGTGACGGCTGGATGGGCGAATACGCTGAACTGAGCGGCTCCTACCGCTCGTTCGACTACACCACCGCCGGTGAGGGGAACGTCTATGGCGTGAACCTGGTCTATCGCCCGATCCGGGACATCGCCTTCAAGACGAGCTTCAACACCTCGTTCCGGGCGCCCAACCTGGGTGAAAACTTCGCTCCGGCCAGCCAGACCTTCGCCAACGGCTTCGTCGACGCCTGCGCCACCCTGCAGATCGCCGCCCAGAACCCGGAAGTCCGCGCCAACCGGATCGCCAACTGTACGGCTCTGGCCACGGCTCGCGGCTTCACCTTCGACTTCGCCGGTGCCACCGCGACCAACCTGGACGACTACAACCCGATCTACTCCAGCGGCATCGCGGGCGTTAACTCCGGCAACCCGAACCTGACGCCGGAAGAGTCGGAAAGCTTCACCTTCTCGACCGTTCTCCAGCCGCGCATGTTCCCGAACCTGAGCATCATTCTCGACTACTACGAGATCGAGCTCAGCCGCGTGATCGTGTCGCCGTCGGCCGTCGCCCTGACCGCCGCCTGCGTCAGCGGCGCGTCGCTGAACCCCGATGCCTGTAACGTGGTGTTCCGTAACAACCCGCTCATTCCGTTCGGCGTCGGTGCTCCGACGGGCGATCCGATCGGCGGCTTCATCCAGAGCCCGGTGAACCTGGCAGCCCTGACCACCCGTGGTCTGGACTTCTCGGCTCGCTACTCGCTCGACACCGAAGAAGCCTTCGGCGTCAACCTGGGCCGGTTCAACTACAGCGTCGGCGGTCTGTGGCTGATCGAGCAGGAGAACTTCACCAACGTTGCCGATCCCACCGACGGCACGGAAATCGGCAGCACGATCTTCTATCCGCGTGTTCGCCTGACGTCCTCGCTGACCTGGTCGCCGAACGACATCTGGAGCGTCAACTGGTCCATGGACTGGCAGACGGCCCAGAACAGCGCGTTCATCCGGGACAACCTGAGCAACCTGGACACCCGTCCGGCCGATACCTTCAACACCGGCAACTTCGCCCGTCACGACTTTACGGTGCGGTGGAATGCCCGGGACGACCTGTCGGTCCGCATGGGTGTGGTCAACGCCTTCGACGCCGAACAGCCCCGCTACCTCGGTGGCTCGCTGCTCAGCAACATGGACCCCTACGGCACGCGCTTCTTCGTGGGCCTGAACTACCGTCCCTTCTAAGACGGTCGGATCCAGACAAGACGGAAAGGGCGGCTCGAAAGAGCCGCCCTTTTTCGTTGGTTCACCCCCAAAAACTGTCGACAGGGTTAATGAAATTCGTGGCGCCAGCGCCGACTCACCCTATCCGGTAACACTCCCTTAAGCAGAACGGGCGTCTCCTTAACGCGCTCATAACCAATGCGAAACGGCGGGGTTGCGCATCGGTCTGCAGGGGCAGGGTCGGATAAGGTCGGAACAAAATGTCTCTCTCGCTGGTGCGTCCTCAAGTCACGGATCTCAAGCCGCGGATCGTTGTTTTCGGAGTCGGCGGGGCCGGCGGGAACGCGGTCAACAACATGATCGATGCCGGTCTTGAAGGTGTCGAATTCGTTGTCGCCAACACAGACGCGCAGCATCTGTCGTTTGCCAAGACCGACCGCCGCGTCCAGCTGGGTGAGACCATCACCCAGGGTCTGGGAGCCGGGGCCCATCCCGAGGTCGGCATGAATGCCGCCGAGGAGTCGGCCGACGAAATCCACGGGCACCTGGAAGGCGCCCATATGGTCTTCATCACCGCCGGCATGGGCGGCGGCACCGGTACGGGTGCCGCGCCTGTCATCGCCAAATGTGCCCGGGACCGCGGCATTCTGACGGTCGGCGTCGTGACCAAGCCCTTCACCTTCGAAGGTCGGCACCGCATGCGGCTGGCCGATGCGGGCATCGCCGAGCTGCAACGTTATGTCGACACCCTGATCGTCATTCCGAACCAGAACCTGTTCCGCGTCGCCAATGAGCGCACCACCTTCGCCGATGCCTTCGGCATGGCCGACCAGGTGCTGCATTCCGGCGTGCGGTCGATCACCGACCTGATGATCCTGCCGGGCCTGATCAACCTCGACTTCGCCGACGTTCGCGCCGTCATGTCCGAGATGGGCAAGGCGATGATGGGCACCGGCGAGGCGTCGGGCGACGACCGCGCCCTGATGGCGGCCCAGAACGCGATCGCCAACCCGCTGCTGGACGAGACCTCGCTGAAGGGTGCCAAGGCCGTTCTGGTGAACATCACCGGCGGCATGGACATGACCCTGCTGGAAGTCGACGAGGCCGCCAACGCCATCGCCGGCGAGGTGGATGCCGACGCCAACATCATCTTCGGTGCGGCCTTCGACCCGGCGCTGGAAGGCAAAATCCGCGTTTCCGTCGTGGCGACCGGCATGGATGACCCGGCTGCGGCCAAGGCAACGCCGAACGCCTCGCCTTCGGTGTTTGATACCCGCCGTTCGGCACCGGCCCAGACGGCCTCGCACGCCGAGCCTGTGCGTAACGAGCCGGTTCGCGCCGAGGCGTCGCATCAGGCCGGGTCCGCGACGGTGGTTCCGACCTTTCAGTCCAGCCAGCCGGCCTATGGAACCGCGGCCCGGGCCCCCGAGCCCCGGTATGAGCCGCGTCCGGAGCCGGTGATCCACGTCTCGGAAGAGCGGACGCTCGACCCCATCGTCGATCCCTGGGTCGAGGAATATGAATCCGCACCGCGCAGCCGGACGGCAGCCGAAGCCGCCGCCCCGGTCAGCCAGGGCGATCTCTATATGGACCGTACCGCCGCTGAGCCGTCCGGTGCCCAGCCGGATGAGTCCGCCCGCGAAGTCTATGACGGCCGCGATCACCGCAAGTCCGGCTGGAGCCTCTTCGGTCGGGGCAAGGGGCGGCAGACCCAGCCGACCTATCCGTCCCAGTCGCGGTCGACGGAAATGCGCACGACCAGCCAGGTACAGAAGGCCCCGGAGGCTGTTCCGGGCGAGGCCGAGGATGATCTCGAAATCCCGTCCTTCCTGAGACGACTGGCGAACTAGGTTTCGGGCATCAGGTTTTGTGGAAGGGCGGTCCGCCGGGGCCGCCCTTTTCTTTTGGCGATCGGGGGAGGCGGTCTGGCCGATTCCGGCTCTGTATCCGCCGTCTACCAGGCCCGGATGTCCAATCCCTGAAAACGCTCCCGCCCCACGCCGGGCGCTGGAGAGGGTTACTGAAACCGAAACAATCCGAAACCTGACTTTCATTTCGCGCTTGCGAGGCGGCGGCTAGAGCGTTCGTGGGGCGAACTCCGCAATCTGCGGCGGGTCGCGAGAACGCAAAGAGTATGAGTGTGTCGGTCAGAAACGACCATCGGCAGAAGACGACCGTCGCCCCTGCGATCATCGCGGGCGTGGGCGTGCACACGGGCGACCGCGTGCGACTGGCCGTGCGTCCGGCTCCGGCCGGAACCGGCATCGTCTTTGTGCGCACCGACATCAAGGATCGCGACAACCGCATCCCGGTCTCGGGCGAGGCGGTCGTCGACGCCCGGCTGAACACCATGATCGAGAACGCCGCGGGCGTTCGCCTGTCGACCATCGAGCATCTGATGGCGGCCTTCTCCGCCCTTGGCGTGTCCAACGCCGTGGTCGAGGTGGACGGGCCCGAGCTGCCGATCCTCGACGGATCGGCCCTGCAGTTTGTTCAGTTGCTGGATCGTGCCGGCTTCCGCCGCCAGGAAGCTCCGGTGCGATACATCGAAATCCTGGAGCCGATCCGGGTCCAGGACGGCGACAAGACTGCCGCCCTGCTGCCCTGCGACCGGTTTGAAATGCGGTTCGAGATCGATTTCGCCACGCCGGTCATCGGCAATCAGGTGGTGGATTTCGTCGTCGACGAGGAAACCTTCCGCACCGAGATCATGGCGGCCCGAACCTTCGGTTTCGCGCATGAGGTCGAGGCCCTGCGCCGCGCCGGCCTGGCCCGCGGCGGCAGCCTCGAGAATGCGGTGGTGATTGACGGCGACCAGATCCTGAACCCCGGCGGGCTGCGGATGGAGCGCGAGTTCGTCAAGCACAAGGCGCTGGACGCCATCGGCGACCTCTATGTGCTCGGCGCGCCCCTGCTGGGCCGGTATGAGGGCGTCAAGGCGGGCCATGCGATTAACAATCTGCTGGTCCGCGAACTGCTGGCCAATCCGCAGGCCTGGCGCGAAGTGACGCGCGTGCCGGATATGGCGATGGCGGGCTGACGGGCCCCTGATCAGCCGAGGCTGATCGCGCTCATCAGCCGGCCGAAATCGGCTTCTCCGTTCAGATGCGCCCGCCGGTTCGAATAGAACCGCGTTGCGTCCGTGCGCGTGTCGTCGCCGGTCCAGACGGCGTCGCCGACCCCGGCCTGTTCCAGCCGCCAGAGGACGAAGGCCGGCAGGTCGAACAGCCGCTTGCCGGCGCCTTCACCGGGCGCGAAGAACCGGATGCTGTCGGGCTCATGAAGTTCGAACCGGTCCTGGAAGTCCGCGCCGACTTCATAGCTGCTGCGAGCGATGCAGGGGCCGACAACAGCGACCATGCGGCGCGGCTCGGCCCCCAGTCCCTGCATGGCGGTGACGGTGGACTGGACGACGCCGTCCAGCGCCCCCTTCCAGCCGGCATGGGCGGCACCGACGACGCCGGCCTCGGGGTCGGCCAGAAGCACTGGCGCGCAATCGGCGGTCAGGACGGCGCAGATGACGCCGGCCGTGGCGGTGACCGTGGCGTCGCCCTCGGGCCGGTCGCCCTTCCAGCCGGCCCCCGCGAGGCGGGCGATGGCGGAATGGACCTGGTAGCAGGCGGCCAGGTCGTCGGGGACGCCGCCCAGATGTTCCGCAATGCGGCGGCGGTTCTCGACCACGGCAGCGGGGTCATCCTGCGAGCCCACACCGGTGTTCAGGCCTTCGTAAAGACCGGTCGAAACGCCGCCCTGCCGTGTGAAGAAGCCGTGGCGAACGCCGGCCCGGTCCAGCAGGGGGTGGGTGATGGGGGACAGGGTCATGGCTGTGCCTCGAAGCCCGGGACGACGAGCGCGTGCGGCGAGAAGATTGCACAGGCCTTGAACAGGGTTCCCATCTGGTCGTCGGCGGTCAGGCGGGCAAGCTGGCGGTCGATGACCGGAGCGGCGTCGGGCCGCCCCGCCTTCAGCCGGTCGGCCCGGGCCCCGATCCCCAGCTGGTTCAGGAACCTGCCCTGGCCCAGGGTCCCGGTAACGTCGGCGCCGGCGTGGATGGCGGCTTCCAGCACCGAGGGGAAGTCGGCCCACTGGGTCAGGTCCACCTCGCCCGGCGTCTCCAGTGGATCGACCTTCTGGTGGCGACGCAGGCCCTGGAGGGTATCGCCGGCCTCGCGTCGGGCACGACCGTAATCGATCAACAGCGCGGCACCCCCGGCCTCCCGGATCAGGGCCCCGACGTCGCGGCCGAAGGCGGCCTGCTGGTCCGAAATCTCGACCGTCTGGCCGGGTTCCATTTCGAATTCCGGGCGTTTGAAGCCGCCGGTGATCCGGACCAGTCCGAAGGTCAGCTCACCGTCATCGGTCACGCCCACGCGGCGCTCGGCCCAGCCGTCCTCGGTCTTCACGAACTGGCGGGCGGGCAGGCAGTCCAGCACCTCATTGGCGATCAGGATCACCGGGGCGTCGGTGTCGATACGGTCCAGCGAAGCGACCCAGCGCGGATGGAGGTCGCTGTCGGCCAGCATCCGGCCCTGCGCCTCGCGCAGCGGTGGGCTGGGCTCGATCAGGATCAGGTCGACGGCCCGCAGAAACTCCGGGTCCAGCCGGGCGGCGCGCAGGGCGTCGGCCATCAGCGTTCCGTCGCCGGGCCCGACCTCGACCAGCCGCACCCGTTCCGGTGCACCCAGCCGCCGCCAGAGCTCGACCGCCCACAGGCCGATCAGCTCGCCGAACATCTGGCTGATCATCGGCGCGGTGATGAAGTCCCCGGTCGCGCCGATGGCCGGGCGGGTGGCGTAATAGCCGCCCTCCGGGTCGTGCAGGCAGCGCGTGACATAGTCGGCCACCGTCATCGGCCCGGTCAGGGCGATTTCACGCGCCAGACGGTCTTTCAGCGACATGGGCTCAGGCAGCGACCGGCGGCCGGCTCCACGCCCGCCAGATCAGCCAGGCACCGATGATCATCATCGGGATCGACAGCATCATGCCCATGGTCAGGCCGAGCGGCAGGTTTTCCATCCCGAAATCAGGCTGGCGGAAATTCTCGAGCGTCGCGCGGGCGAGCCCGTATCCGAACAGGAAGAGGCCGGTGACATAGCCGGGCTTGGCGAACAGGCGCAGTTTGAAGACCGCCAGCCAGATAATGACGAACAGGGCGATGCCCTCGAGACCGGCTTCATAGAGCTGACTGGGGTGGCGCGGCACATCGCCGGCCGGGCAGAAGCCATACAGTTGTTCGATGCGGGCGTTGCAGAACCGGACTGCCCACGGAACCGTTGTCTCACGGCCCCACAGTTCGCCATTGATGAAATTGGCCACCCGGCCGAAAAACAGGCCGAAGGGTGCCGCCGCCAGCGCCATGTCGCCGATGCTGAGCGTGGCCAGCTTGTTGCGCCAGGCGAAGATCACCACGGCCAGGGTCGTGCCGATCATGCCGCCGTGGAAGGACATACCTCCGTCCCACAGCCGGAACAGGGCCAGCCGGTCGCCCCAGCTCAAGCCGCTGAACAGGGCACCGTAGAGTTCCGGCTTGTAGAACAGGGCGTAGCCGAACCGCCCGCCGAGGATGATGCCGAGCGTGATCCACAGGATCAGGTCGTCCAGCTGGATCGTCGAGAGCGGTGGCTTTCCCGGGGCCCAGATGGCCGTGTTCCTGATCAGCTTCGCCGCATACCACCAACCCAGGACGATGCCCGCGACATAGGCGAGGGCGTACCAGCGGATATCCAGCGGGCCGATGCTGAACAGGACCGGATCGAATTCGGGAAAGGGCACGGGGACTCCTGACGGCGTTTCGCTGGCGGAGGTTTAGCAAGCGGCGTCGGGCGCGTCCCTGAAATTTCCTTAACACCCCCGCTGCCCAAATCACGCCATCAGTCGCATCGACAGCAAGGATTCGTTCACCATATCGGGTGAACCTTCGTTAACGACGCTCGCTGGTTCGAGCCGGAGACTCCCATGCAGACCCGCAATCCCCTTCTCGACGAGTTCGCCAAGCTGACCACCGGGGCGATGGGCCTGGCCCAGGCCGCGGGGGAAGAGGCCAAAACCGCGTTTCGTGCCGGCACCGATCGCATGGCCGCCGACCTGGACCTTGTTCGCCGCGACGAGTTTGACGCGCTCAAGGCCGAAATCGCCGCCCTGCGGGCCGAGGTTGCGGCGCTGGGGTCGCCTGCGAAGATGGTAAAGAAGCCTGCCACGGGAACGTCCACAGGCCGGGTTCCCCCTGGGGACGCAGCCGGTTGAGCCGAATCTGCGAACCCGCCTACCGTCTGATGACAGGGCGTGAGTCGCGCCCGGAGAGTGCCTGATGGACATTGTACGGCCCGAACAAGTCGATGTGCCCTACGATCCCCTGGATGTCGTGGAACACGTGCTGGTGGCCGAGAACCTGCCGTTCGACCGGACCGACGAAGGCGATCTGGCCTTTGCGCTTGCCGGGGACTGGAAGGATTACGAGCTGTGGTTCGCCTGGCGGCCCGAGGGCGACTGCCTTCAGCTGTGCTGCGCCCTGGACCTGCAGGCGTCCAGGGCCCGCCGCGCCGCAGCCTATGAGCTGGTCGGCCTGATCAACCAGCGGACCTGGATGGGCCATTTCGAGGTCTGGGCCGAGGATGGCGAGATCGTCTTCCGCCATTCGCTGGCCTTGCCGATGGGTGAGCGCCCGACCCTGGCCCAGGCGGCCTCCATGATCGATGCCGCGGTCGAGGCGGCGGACCGCTACTATCCGGCCTTCGACTTCATGATCCGCGGCAACAAGAAGCCGCAGGAGGCGATCGATTCCTGCCTGTTCGAGACCGTCGGCACGGCCTGAGGCCATGGGGACGCCGGTCGGAACCGGACCCGTGGTCCTTGTCGGATGCGGCCGGCTGGGTTCGGCCCTCCTTGAGGGCTGGCTGACGACTGGTGCCGTCGCGGCATCCGATCTGATCATTCTGACACCGTCGGACAAGCCGGCCGCAGAAGCGGCCCGGACGCAGGGGGCGCGGGTCAATCCACCCCTGGCCGCCCTGGCGGAGGCGCGGACGCTGGTTATGGCGGTCAAGCCGGCAAAATGGCGTGAGGCGCTCGCCCCCCTGGCCGCGGCGCTGAACGCGGAGTCCCTGATTGTGTCGGTGATGGCGGGTGTGGCCGCGGCGGAGATCTGCGCCTTGACCGGCTGCCCGACCGCGCGGGTCATGCCCACCACGGCGGTCGCGCAGGGGCGTGGCGTCGCGGGCCTCTGGTGTGAGCACGACCTGGCCCGCGAGAGGGCGCGTGCCCTGTTTTCAGCCATGGCCGAGGTCGTGGACCTTGATCAGGAAGCGGACATCGATGTCGCCACCGCGACGGCGGGCTCGGCCCCGGCCTTCATCCATGCCTTTGTCCAGGCCCTGGCGCGGGCGGGTGAGGCGGAAGGACTGTCCGGGGATGCGGCGATCCGACTGGCACGTGGTGCCCTGCGGTCGGCCGGGGCGGGGATCGAGACGGGCGAGTCGCTGGATACGCTGATCGGGCGCATCGCCTCGCCGGGCGGCACGACGCGGGCCGGTCTTGATGCCATGGCCGCGAGCGGCGACCTCGACCGGGCGGCCGGAGCCGCGGTCAGGGCCGCCGTCAAGCGGGCGCGCGCCCTTTAGCGGGACGCGTAGCGGCCGTCGGCCAGGTTGTCGGCCAGCCGGCGATAGGCCCGGTCGGCGTCGGACCAGGTATCGATCCCGACAACATCGGCCAGGCTGCTGGAAAACCAGTCGTAGCGGACCGGCAGGGTGCGGCCGTCGGCGGTCGTGATCTGGCCCTCGATGGCGGCCCCGCCGATCGAACGGCTGTGATAGCCGTCAAGGCCGGGGCGGTCGGCCAGTTGCCGGAACGTCGGCCGGTTGGGCCGCAGGTCGGTAAGCACCAGTTCGATCCGGGCCCCGTCAAGGTCGCCGTCGCGGTCGCGGGCGAGGGCGCGTCCGACGAGGTCGGCCAGTCGATCAGCCTGTTCCTGGACCTCGCGCGGGCCGAGTTCCTCGGCCCTTTCCTGAAGGTCGGGACCGAGGCTGACGCTGATCAGGGCGGGCTCGGCCATGGCCGGGGCGGCGCCGAACGCCAGGACGGCGGCGAGCGGTGCGAAGAAGGCGAGTTTGCGCATGATATCCTCCGAAAACGCTGTCTGGATTGAAGGTGGGCCTTCAGAGGTCGTTTCGCAATCCTCCCCCGATGGGGGAGGAATATCAGCCGGGCAGGCGGATCAGGGCGCGAAGGCCGCCCAGGTCGCTGCGCTCGAGCGTAATGTCGCCGCCATGGCCGCGGGCCACGTCCCGGGCGATGGCGAGGCCCAGTCCCACGCCCTTGCGATTCTGGTTGCGCGAGGCGTCCAGACGGGAAAACGGCCGGAAGGCTTCCTCGTGCATGTCTTCGGGAATGCCGGGGCCGTCGTCCTCGACGGACAACTCCAATCCGCCTGAGGGCAGGGGACGGGCGCTGAGACGGACGTTTTCGCCGTGGGCGGCGGCATTGCCGGCCAGGTTGGTTAGGGCGCGCTTGAACGCCAGCGGTCGCAGGGTGGCGGTCAGGTCGACGGGTGCATCCACTTCGACCATGGCCCCCGCGCGGCGTCCGTCCTCGGCTGCAGCCTCAAGCAGATCCGGGATCGACACCGCCTGCGCGGCCTCGCCGGATTCGCCGCGGGCGAAGGCGAGGTATTCGTCGATCATATGCTCCATCTCGTCGAGATCGCCCTCCATCGCCTTCGAGCGCTTGAACGGCGGGGCCAGGGCCAGTTCGAGTCGCAGTCGGGTCAGGGGGGTGCGCAGGTCGTGGCTGACCGAGGCCAGAAGGGCCGTACGCTGGTCGATATGGCGCTGGATCCGTTCGCGCATGGCCAGGAAGGCATTGGCGGCGGCCCGCACCTCGCGCGCGCCATGGGGCTTGAAATTCTCGCTGGTTTCGCCCCGGCCGAAGGCCTCGGCGGCGTCGGCCAGTCGCTCAATGGCGCGCACCTGGTTGCGAATGAACAGGATGGCGACGCTCATCAGCAGGACGGTGGCGATGGTCAGCCACAGGACGAAGATATGGGCCTGGGTCGCCACGGCCCGTTCGCGCGGGGCAATGACGCGCAGCACCCCTTGCGGCTGCTGCACCCGGATATCGACATAGGCGGGGTAGCGGGTGGTATCGAACCAGAAGGGCTGGTCGAGGCGGGTCGCCAGGGCTTTTTCCAGGGTGCGGTCGACGACCCCGATGGGCCCGCGCCGGTTCTCGGCCGGAAGGGTGTCACCGTCCCGAAGCTGAACCGACAGCGACATCGACCGTTCGGCCCGTTCCGAAATGACCGCCATGTTTTCCGGCGTCGGGTCATCGCGCCAGCTCTCGGCCGCCCAGGCAATGTCTCCGGCGAGACCGTCGGACAGGCGGGCGGTCACCGTCTGCCAATGCATGTCGAAGAAGGCCCAGGTCACGGCCACCTGCATGACCAGCACCGGCAGGACGATGATCAGCAGCGACCGGCCCCACAGCGAGGTCGGCAGCCGCCGCTTCAGGAACCGCGTCCACAGGCTGGTGGCGAGCAGCCTCATCGGGGCATCAGTCCGGGGCCAGCATATAGCCGACGCCGCGCACGGTCTGGAGATAGCGTGGGTTCTTGGGATCCGCCTCCAGCTTGCGGCGCAGGCGGGTGACCTGCACGTCCACGGCGCGGCCGGTGATGTCGGCGGTGTCGGGTGAGAGGCTCATGCGTTCCACGGCCGCGTGGGCGTGAATGGCCAGGGTTTTCAGAAGCTGTGCCTCGGCCTCGGTGAGCCGCTGCAGCTTGCCGTCGCGCGTGAGCTCCAGCCGCTCCATGTCGAACACCGCCGGACCCAGCTTGATCTCGCGCGGCGTCAGGGGCTTGCCGCCGGTGCGCCGCAGGATGGCGTCGACGCGCAGGGCCAGTTCGCGCGGGTCGAACGGCTTGGACATATAGTCATCGGCACCGCGCGACAGGCCCTCGATCCGGTCGGCGGGGTCGCCGCGCGCGGTCAGCAGCAGGACGGGCGTTTTCGACGTCTCGGCCTTGGAGCGCACCCAGGTGGTCAGGTCGAAGCCGCTCTCGCCCGGCATCATCACGTCCAGCACAACCAGATCGAACTCGATCAGCTCCATCAGGCGTCTGGCGGCAGCGGCATGGGCTGCGCCGGTGACGCGATACCCTTCACGGGCGAGGAACTCCTTCAGCAGTTCGCGGATGCGGTCATCATCATCGACGACCAGCAGATGGCGACCGGCACCGGCACCGGCTACCGGGCCAGACCGGCCGTGGGGGCGGACATCGCTCATGCCGAAGCGACCGAACAGCGCGTCCAGGCGTTGACCTGAACGATTGCGACGGCTCTAACCCGGTGATCAGCGCGGGAGACGATATTCAATGGCCTTCGTTCCTATCGACGATCGTGACGGCTGGATCTGGTTTGACGGTGAATTTGTGCCCTGGCGCGAAGCTCGCGTGCACGTTTTGACCCACGCCTTGCATTACGCGTCTTCGGTCTTCGAGGGCGAACGAATGTATAATGGCCAGATCTTCAAATTGACGGAACACACGAACCGTTTCTTCCGTTCGGCCGAGGTGCTCGACTTCAGTATTCCGTTCACGGTGGCGCAGATCAACGACGCCTGCAAGGAGACCTGCGCGCGAAATGGCCTCGCCGACGCCTATGTGCGCCCCCTGGCCTGGCGCGGCTCGGAGCAGGTCAGCGTCCCGGCCCAGAACACCACCGTCCATGTGGCCATCGCCGCCTGGGACTGGCCCAGCTATTTCGACCCGGAAACCAAGCGCAAGGGCATCCGCCTGTGCTGGGCGCCCTACAAGCGGCCGTCGCCGGAAACCGCCCCGACCGAGGCCAAGGCCGCGGGCCTGTACATGATCGGCACCATCAATCGCCACTATGCCGATGCGCGGGGCTATGCCGATGCCATGCTGCTGGACTGGCGCGGCTATGTCGCCGAGGCGACGGGTGCCAATGTCTTCTTCGTGCAGGCCGGCCGGGTGATCACCCCGCCCGCCGACGGCGCGATCCTGAACGGCATCACCCGCCAGACCGTGCTGGAAATGCTGGCGGCGCGGGGTGTCGAGGTCGAGGTGCGCGCGATCCTGCCCGAAGAGCTGGCCGGGTTCAGCGAATGCTTCCTGTGCGGCACGGCGGCCGAGATCACCCCGGTGAGCGAGATCGGCGACTATCGCTTCACCCCGGCTGACCTCAGCCTCGGCCTGATGGATGAGTACAGCCGGCTGGTGCGGGGCGAGCTCTGACTACGCGGGCCGAAATCCGGGCCTTGGCGGACTGCGTCCACCAAGGCCGATTTCGTCTAGGCTGACGCGGGCTTCCGCCGCCGCACGGCCCACCAGACGGCACCGCCGATGACGACGATCGGCAGCAGGACCGATCCGGCGGTGATCAGGAATGCCAGCATGCCCATCGACAGACCGAAGGCGTCGCCCAGCGCGCGGACGACCGGGCGTGTCGGACTGTCGGCGGCCATGACTCCGCCCTGACGGTAGTCGAGCGTCAGCCGGGCCGACTGCACCCGATCATTGAGGGCGCGCAGTTCGATCTGCTGGGCGTCGTACTGCTGTTGCAGCTCCGCCAGATCGCGTTCGATCTCGAGCCGTTGGGCCATGGTTCCGCCGGTCCGCGCCTGGAGCTGGCGGATGCGTTCGGAGAGAGAGGCGGTGGTCCGGGCACCCGTGGCGGCCGCGTCGATGTCGCGCGTGACGTCCTCGCCATTGGTGACGGCCTCGTCGAGGCGGCCGCCGGCGTTCTGCGCGTCGAGCGCCAGGCCGCTGCGGAAGCGGTTGATCCACTCGGGCTGACCGCGCAGCTCCAGTCGCCCGCCCGGTTCGCGCGCCGTCCAGTCAGCCTGGGCCGCGATCACCTGACAGTAGCCGGGACCGGCCGAGACACAGGCCAGCTCATGTCGGCTCATCATCTCGGCCCCGCGGTCTCGCGGCAGGGACAGGGCATAGCTGTAGGCGTAGGCGATCTGCGCCACCGGGGCGAGCGGGGCGGGTCGCGGGGCGACCGGTGCCAGTGCCGTGGTGTTCCGGGCTGTCTCGGTCGCAGCGTCCGCGGGTGCCTCTGCTGCGGCCTCGGCGGCCGTTGCCGCTTCGGACGAATAGTCTTCCGTCTTGTCATTCGCCGGCGAACATCCGGCCAGTACGATCAGGCCGGCCGAAGCCAGCATCAGAGCCTTGCGCATCGTCATTCTCCCTGTCCCGTGGTGATCACGGTTTCGTGATGACGCGCGTCGATCAGGACGGATTCAGGGCTGGAAACAAGCGAAACGGCGGCTTGCCATAACCGCCTGCGTGGCGTTCAACGGGGCAGGACCGGCGGGGGAGCCGGTGGGGAACCATGTCGATGTTCAGTGTCCTGAACCTTCAGAGCCTGCTGGGGCTGCTGGTCATCGTGGTGGCCTGCTGGGGCCTGTCCGAGAACCGCAGGGCCTTTCCCTGGCGGCTGGCCCTTGGGGCGGTCGCCCTGCAGGCCGCCCTGGTGGCGGTGCTGTTCGGTATTCCGGGGTCAGACGTTGTCCTGACGGCGATTACCAGTGCCGTGGACGGTCTGACCCGCGCCTCGGCCGTGGGGGCCCAGTTCGTATTCGGTTATCTGGCCGGTGGCAGTCAGCCCTATTCGGTCGAAAATCCGCCGGCCCTGTTTACCTTTGCCTTCAACGTCCTGCCGATGATCCTGGTGATCTCCGCCCTGTCGGCCCTGCTGTGGCACTGGAAGATCCTGAAGTGGATCACCCTCGGCTTCGGCCTGCTGTTCCAGCGCACCATGGGCCTCGGCGGGGCCTCGGCGCTGGCGGTGGCGGCCAATATCTTCCTCGGCATGGTCGAGAGCCCGATCGTCATCCGGGCCTATCTGGACAAGCTGACCCGGTCGGAGCTGTTCCTCATGATGGTGGTGGGTCTGGCCACCGTCGCGGGGTCGACCATGGTGGCCTATGCCGCCATCCTGGCCCCGGTCATGACGAACGCCGCCGGCCATGTGCTGGTGGCCTCGATCGTCTCGGCCCCGGCCGGCGTCCTGCTGGCCCGCATCATGATCCCGGAGAGGGCGGGCGAGGGCGGAGCCGTTGCGGACTATGGATCGGCGCTCAGATACGACAGCGCCATCGATGCCATCGTCAAGGGCACGGCCGACGGCCTGATGGTCGTGCTGAACATCTCGGCGGTGCTGATCGTCTTCGTGGCCCTGATGGCCCTGATCAACGTCATGCTCGGCGGTTTCTGGCTGTTCGACGGCCCGGTGACGATCGAGCGTCTGCTGGGCTGGGTCTTCATGCCCGTGGCCTGGCTCTCCGGTGTCGAATGGGCCGAGGCCGGCAAGGCCGGCTGGCTGCTGGGCGTCAAACTGACCCAGACCGAGTTCAGGGCCTTCATCGAACTGGGTGCCGTCCCGGCCGGCGAGATGAGCGAGCGGACCCGGATGCTGATGACCTATGCCCTTTGCGGCTTCGCCAACATCGGCTCGGTCGGAATCACGGTAACCGGTCTGAGCGTCCTGATGCCCGAACGTCGGGAGGAGGTCCTCGGCATGGTCTGGAAGGCCCTGTTCGCAGGCTTTCTGGCCACCCTGATGACGGCCGCCATTGTGGGCGCCATGCCCGCGACCATGTTCCGCTGACGCCGAGCCCGTTTCCTGAGGATTGTCTGATGAAACTCTACACCTCCTACCGCGCGCCGAATCCGCGCCGGGTCCGCTGGGCGATGGCCGAGAAGGGGATTGAGGACGTCGAGGTGATCGAGGTCGACATCCTGACCGGAGCCCACAAGACGCCCGAATATCGGGCCCGTGTGGGTGTGCCGCACGTGCCGGCGCTGGAGCTTGATGACGGGACCACGGTTTCGGAGTCCGTGGCCATCTGCCGATATCTGGAAGCTCTCTATCCGGAGCCCAATCTGTTCGGCCACGATGCGCGCGAACAGGCGATCATCGAGATGTGGACGCGGCGCTGCGAGTTCTATCTGGCCAATCCGCTGATGCTGAGCGTGCGCCACTCCCACCCGGCCCTGGCGGCGCTGGAGGCGGTGCAGATGCCGCAAATGGCCGAGTACAACCGCGTGGCGGCCGAGAAATTCATGAAGAGTCTCGACCGGAGGCTGGCCGAACAAGCCTTCATCGCCGCGGACCGCTTCACCATCGCCGACATCGTCGCCGTGATCGGTCTGGATTTCGCGCGGATGATCAAATACCGGCCGCCCGAGGACCTGACCCATCTGGCGCGCTGGCTGGCGGAATGCCGGGCACGCCCTGCGGCGGGGGCGGGCGCCTAGAGCCGAACGAGGCGGCAGCGGCGGCCTTCCCGGGGCGCGTGTCGCCTCAGTCCTGATGCTCGATCACATGCCGGCCGCGCACCATGCGGACGTAGGGCAGGGGCCGATCCGGTCGGGCGAGGCGTTCGCCGACCTCACCCAGCACGAACCGGGTGATCGCCGGCAGGTCCAGCGGTCGTGTCTCGGCGAGCGGGAGCCAGGCGATCTCGTCCAACTCGCCGGAGCCGGCGGTCGGCTCTGCGTGCAGCAGAGCCTGCACGTCGGCCATGAAGAAGCGGGCATCGAAGCGGCGGCTCCGTCCCGGCGGGGTGATGGCACGGGCCACATAGGACAGGGCCGCCAGGTCAGGCAGGGCCCCGACGGCCCGGAACTCGCGCCATGGTCCGGCGACGGAGGCGATCGCGGCGGGGGCGGCGAGCAACAGGCCGGTCTCCTCGAAGGTCTCGCGCACCGCGGCCAGGGCCAGGGCGCGGGCGCGGCGGGCCGGTACCTCGCGGGTCAGTCGGGCCATATCGGCCGACGGCAGATCGTTGGCGGCGGCGGCGGTGAAGTCCGAACGGTCGATCCGGCCGCCGGGAAACACCCATTTCGACGCCATGAAGACATGACCGGGGGCCCGGCGCCCCATCAGCACCTCGGTCGCACCCTTGCGGATGCGGGTCAGGATCAGGGTCGCGGCATCCTTCGTCGGCTGGCGTCCCCCGACGCGCGGCGCGTCAGTCAGGTCGCCGTCCGGGTCGAAGGGTTCAGTCGTCGATGCGTTCACCGGTCAGGATTAGCACCGACAGGTCCCGGGTGGGCGTGAAATTGCGCCGTCGGATCTCAAACTGCGTGGAACTGATCCGGCGCACGCCCTCACCGCAGAAGCTCACCAGATTGCGCGATCGGCCCTTGTCGACCACCAGACGGAAATCGCCGATCGGCTCTGCCCAGTTCGCGCCGGTGGTCAGGATGTAGTCGACCCAGGTTTCGCTCAGGGAAAGGCCGCGCGTCCGCATCCGGCGCGCGCCGGCCCGGAAGGCGTCGTCGGCGCAGTAGCGGGCCGCATCCTCCCCGGCCGGGTCGACACCGTCCGGGGACGGATAGCCGAAACGGCTGCCGACGGAGCCGCCGACGGCCGGTGCATACCGGTGGCGGACGTCAAGCTCTCGTCCTGCCGGGAAGACCTGGGTCCAGTAGTGGGTCGTCTTGAGCGTCCAGAGGGGCACCAGCTCAAGACGCCGGACGCCGGCGTCGGTCCATGACCGGTCCTCCAGCAGGCCCATCTCGACCAGCATGTCGATCTGCGGCCGGGGAAGGGTGGCAAGGGCCCGCATCGTCGCCTCGCCGCGCGGCGAGAGCGGCAGGCCCAGACCGCGGATCATGTCCGAGTGATCGACGTCGCCGAAGACAGCCTTCTGTTCGACATTGGTTACGACCCGACGGCCGTTCACGGTGGTGGTGAAGGGCATCTGCAACGGGTCCTCGATCGCGACATCGCTCTCGATACCGCCGCGCAGATCGGGCATGGGAAAGGCGACCAGGGTGCCGATGTCGCGGTCGGTGCGGTTGTAGAAGCGGTAGCGGACGCGGATTTCCCGCGCGGAGACATGGAGGTCTTCCGAGCGCATCTCGATGCCGTCGGTGCGCTGGAAGACCAGGCCGCCGGCACCCATGGAGGCGACGCTGTCATTGGCGGCGGCCGGCGCAGCGAGCATGAAGCTGGCCAGCAGGGCAGCGATGCAAAGGTTCGGTCTCATCATCTCCTCGTCCCGCGGCGAGACTAGCGGATCGGATGCGGCAGTGTTGTGACGATTTCGGCCGTCAACGGCGCTTGCCCTTGCGGACGCCCTTAAGACCGCCTGAAGGGCGTCCGCCGCCGGGTGGCTTGGGTCCACCGGGGCGGCCGGTACCCCGCTTGGGGAAACCGCCGCCACCGGGGCCGCGGGCGCGCTGGCCGAGGCGCGGCGCGGGGGCATTGGGATCACGGGGGGCGGGATCGGACAGCATCTCGAAGACCAGGCCGCCGGTGATGGGCGTGGCCTCCTTCAGCCGGACCTCGACATTTCGTCCCAGGGTCCAGCGCGCGCCGGAGCGCTCCCCGACCAGGGCATGGGACTTGTCGTCATGGGTGAAATACTCGGTCCCGAGGGAGGACACGGGGACCAGGCCGTCTGCCCCGGTCTCATCCAGCCGGATGAACAGGCCGAAGCGGGTCACGCCGGTGATGCGGCCGGGGAAGGTCGCCCCGACGCGCTCCTGCAGGAAGGCGGCCATATAGCGGTCCATGGCAGCGCGCTCCGCGGCCATTGAGCGGCGCTCGGTCAGGGTCACCTGTTCCGCGATGGCGGGCAGTTCGCTGATCTCGCGGTCGGTCAAACCGTCCTTTCCGAGCCCCAGGGCCCGGATCAGTCCGCGGTGGACGATCAGGTCGGAGTAGCGCCGGATCGGCGAGGTGAAATGGGCGTAGCGGTCGAGGTTGAGGCCGAAATGGCCGACGTTCTCGGCCGAGTAGATGGCCTGCATCTGGCTGCGCAGGACGACTTCATTGACGACCTCGGCGTGGTCGCCGCCGCGGGTCTCGTCCAGCAGTTTGTTGAACCGCTTGGTCGTTGCGGGCTCACCCTTGTTCCAGGGCTTGCCTATGGTCTGGAGGAAGTCGCCGAGGTTGAAGAGCTTCTCCTGACTGGGCGCATCGTGGATGCGGTAGAGCAGGGGCGTCTTCTTCTGCTCCAGCGTCTCGGCGGCGCAGACATTGGCCTGGATCATCATCTCCTCGATCAGCCGGTGAGCCTCGAGGCTGATGCGGGGCTCGATCGAGATGATCTGGCCTTCGGCATTCATGCGGATGCGACGTTCCGGGCTTTCGATCGCCAGCGGGCTGCGTTTCAGCCGGCCCTTGAGCATGGTGCGATAGGCAGCCCACAGCGGTTCTAGGATGGCCGCCATGATCGGGCCGGTCGAATCGTCCGTCTGGCCGTCGATGGCCGACTGGGCCTGTTCGTAGCTGAGCTTGGCCTGCGATCGCATCAGGCCGCGCACGAATTTGTGCCCGATCTTCCGGCCATCCCTGTCGAAGACCATGCGCACGGCGAGGCAGGCGCGGTTCTCGCCCTCCTTCAGGCTGCACAGGCCGTTGGACAGACGCTCGGGCAGCATCGGCTCGACGCGGTCGGGGAAATAGGTCGAGTTGCCCTTGTCGCGGGCCTCGCGGTCCAGATTGGTGTTGGGACGGACGTAGGCGGCGACATCGGCGATGGCGACCCAGACGATCCAGCCGTCGGGGTTCTTCGGGTCCTCGTCGCGCATCGCATAGACGGCATCATCGTGGTCGCGGGCATCGGCAGGGTCGATAGTGATCAGCGGCAGGTCGCGCAGGTCCTCGCGGCCCTTCAGCGACGGCAGTTCCTGATCCCCGGCCTCCTTCTCGACGGCCTCGGAGAAGCCCATCGGCACATTGTGGGCGGCGATGGCGATCAGGGAGGCGGCCCGGGCGTCGCCCTCATGCCCGATCTTCTCGAGGATCTTGCCGCGTTTGGGACCGTACCGCTGGTCGCCCTTCTCGATGGCGGCCAGCACCAGATCGCCGTCGCGCAGGCCCTCGGCCTGGGCGTGGGGGACCAGCAGGACGTCCTTTGACCTGCGGTCTACGGGCTCGACCCGGACTTCCTTGTTGGACTTTCGGATGACGCCCAGAATCTTGTTGGCACCGGCGTCGAGCTTCTTGATCAGCCGGGCTTCCCAGCCGTCCTCGCCGCGGGCGAATTTGACCAGGACGCGGTCGCCCATGCCGGGCGCGGGGCCGGTCTTGCCTCCGTTATCCGGGATAAGCAGGGCGCGCGGGGCATCGGCCGAGGCCTCGACCAGACGGACATAGAGTTCACCGTCGAGATCGCGCTCGACGACATCGGCGACGCTGACGGGGGGCAGGGCACCGACCTCGGAAAAGCCCTTGCGGCCGCGCTTGCCCAGTTTTCCTTCTTCCTCGAGCTCGCGGATCATTTCGCGCAGCATGCGCCGCTCATGACCCTTGAGGCCAAAATGGCGGGCGATATCGGCCTTCTCAGCCGTTCCCGCATCCCGCAGGAAGGCGAGCAGGGTGTCCTTGTCGGGGAGACCGGCGGGCGGCCTCTTGGTGTTCTTTGTCATGTGGATTCCTTGATACCGTGCTTCGGCGCTCTTCGAGAGACGAAATCTTGCGCGGCTTGTGATGGGGAGAGGGCGCGCCTAGCTTCCGGCGCAGAAGCCCCCTGGAGTTTGTGAATGTCCCTGGCCGCCGCCCCTGTCCTGTCCGGTCCGACCGGCTCCCTGCTGGACCTGATCGGCAAGACGCCGATGGTGGAGGTGACGAAGATCGATACGGGCCCGTGTCGCCTGTTCCTCAAACTTGAGGCGCAGAATCCCGGCGGGTCGATCAAGGACCGCATCGCCCTGTCAATGATTGCGGCGGCCGAGGCGGAGGGGTTTCTCAAGCCCGGCGGCACCATCGTCGAGGCGACCGCCGGCAATACGGGCCTGGCGCTGACGCTGGTCGGACAGGCCAAGGGCTATAAGGTGCTTCTGGTCATCCCCGACAAGATGTCCCGGGAAAAGATTCAGCATCTCAGGGCGATGGGTGCCGATGTTCGCCTGACGCGTTCGGATGTGCCGCATGGGCACCCCGAATACTACACCGACATGGCCGAGCGACTGGCGCAGCAGATTCCGGGCGGCTTCTACGTCAACCAGTTCGCCAATGAGGCCAACTCCCTGGCGCATTTCCAGACCACGGGGCCGGAAATCTACGAACAGATGGGTGGCGACATCGACGCCTTCGCGGCCGGTATCGGCTCGGGCGGCACGATCACCGGGATCGCCCGCTATCTGAAGAGTATGGGCTCGAAGGCCCAGATCATCCTGGCTGATCCGGTCGGCTCGACCCTCGCCGGGATCGTCAATGACGGCGTGCCCGGCCCTGAGGGCAGCTATACCGTTGAAGGTATCGGCCAGAATTTCGTGCCGGACACCGCCGACATGAGCCTGATCGACCGGGCCTATTCGATCCCCGATGCCGAAGCCGTCGCCACGGTGCGCGAACTGCTGCTGAAGGAAGGGATCCTGGCCGGCTCCTCGTCCGGCACCCTCATCGCCAGTGCCCTGCGCTGGTGCCGTGAACAGACCGGGCCCAAGCGGGTCGTGACCTTCGTCTGCGACACCGGCGCAAAATACCTGTCCAAGGTCTACAATGATGCCTGGCTGGCGGATCAGGGCCTCGGTGGCCAGCCGCTGCACGGCGACCTGTCCGACCTGATTTCTCGCAAATACGAGAAGGGCGATGTGATCGTGGCAGGGCCCGACGATACCCTGGACACGGCCTTCAAGCGGATGCGCGGGGCCGATGTTTCACAACTGCCCATTATCAAGGACGGCCGTCTGGTCGGCATCCTGGACGAGAGCGATCTGGTCCATGTCATGAACACCGACGAGATCACCCGCCGCGAACGCTTCGCCCGATCGGTGTCATCGGCCATGACCCGCGACCTCGATACGGTGCAGGTCGGTGAGAGCCTTGATGCGCTGATCCCACTGTTTGATCGCGATCGTGTGGCGATCGTACTGGACGGCGAGCGATTTGTGGGCCTGATTACGCGCACGGACCTTATCAACCATCTGAGCCTGAACCGATGACGCTGAAATTCTCCAGACGCCTTCTCGCCTGCGTGGCTGCGGCCGCGATGCTGGGCACCGCCTCGAACGCCGCGGCCCAGGCGGCTGCTTCGGCAGGTTGCGCCGACGATGTGCCGCAACGGGCGACGCGGGGGCCGGCCGAGTACACAAGCAACTCCCAGAAGGTGCGCGGTCTGATCTACAAGCCGACCGGTCCCGCCAACGGTGCCGCTGTCGTTCTGCTGCACAGTTCGGAAGGCCTGACGGTCGACGCCCATTCGTTCGACCCGCACGCCATCCAGCTGGCGGCCCGTGGCTACCATGTGCTGGTCCCGAACTATTTCGAGGCCCGGGCGCGTCAGGTTCCCTGGAACGGTCGGGATATCCGCCTCTGGGAAGAGGCGGGCCATGACGCCGTGGCCTATATGGGCACGCTGGAGGGTGTGGATCCGACGCGGGTCGGAATCTGGGGCTTCTCCCTGGGCGGTTTCGTCGCCACGGACGGATCGGCGCATCCGGATTCGACGGCGCGCGTGGCCATCGGGGTTGCGACCGGCGAGGACATCTTCGAACCCGGCCGGACACGTCGGGCGCTGCCGATGCTGCTCATCGAGGGCTATTCGACCTTCCCCGTCATCTCGATCGCGACCATGCGCGACCTGGCCGCTGACCTTCGCCGCCGCGGCGCGACGGTCGAGGTCCAGATGCTGACGTCGCGTGATCCCTCCATGACCGGTCCGGTCTGGTGCGAAGTGTTCCAGCACACGCGGCGTTTCCTCGACGCCAACCTCCTGCCGGCCGCAGCCGCTCCCGTCGCGCCCGCCGGCTGACGCCTTTCGGCGCCGGTGCCGGGCGGCGAGCGTGGGCCTGATGGCGGCCTTGACGACCCGGCCGGTCGTCAAGGCCCCGACGGTCCGGGGTCCGCCCCGGCCCGGCCTGGCCGCAACGCGGCCTCCTTCGGCGGCCCTGTCCGTCGCCTCACTTCGTAACCGGAACCACCATGGCATCGCTGAAGAACAGTCAGGGCTTCTCCACCCGCGCGATTCACGCCGGGCAGCGGCCCGACCCGACCACCGGCGCGGTGATGACCCCGATCTACGCCACCTCGACCTATGCCCAGGAAAGCCCGGGCGTGAACAAGGGCTATGAATATGCCCGCGGCAAGAACCCGACCCGCGAGGCCTTCGAAGCCTGTCTGGCGGACCTTGAGGGCGGGACCCACGGCTTTGGCTTCGCCAGCGGCATGGCGGCGACCTCGACGGCGCTGGAACTTCTGGACGCCGGCTCGCACATCGTCACCGGCGACGATCTGTACGGCGGGTCGTGGCGGCTGTTCGAGCGGGTGCGACGCCGGTCGATGGGGCTGGACTTCGCCTATGTCGATCTGAGCGATCTGGCGGCCGTCGAGGCGGCCATCACGCCGAAGACGGAGCTCATCTGGGCCGAGACACCGACCAATCCGCTGATGAAACTGGCCGACATCGCCGGCCTGTCCAGGATCGCCAGGGCCCACGGCCTGCTGCTGATCGTCGACAACACCTTCGCCACGCCCTGGAGCCAGCAGCCGCTCAGGCTGGGGGCCGATGTGGTCATGCATTCGGCGACCAAATATCTGAACGGCCACTCCGACATCATCGGCGGGGCGCTGGTGACCGCGAACCCGGAATTGGCGAAGGAGATCAAGTTTCTCCAGAATTCGGTCGGCGGGGTGATGGGGCCGTTCGACGCCTTCCTGGCCAACCGGGGCCTGAAGACGCTGGGCCTGCGCATGAAGGCGCACAATGAGGGGGCCATGAAGGTGGCGCGCTGGCTGGAGAATCGGAAGGGGATCGCCAAGGTGATCTATCCCGGCCTCACCAGCCATCCGCAGCATGCGCTGGCGTCACGCCAGATGAACGGCCGTTACGGCGGCATGGTCACGGCCCTGATCGACGGCGATCTGGAGCGGACCAAACGCGTGCTGGAGCGGGTGCAGGTCTTCACCCTCGCAGAGTCGCTGGGCGGGGTCGAAAGCCTGGTCAACCACCCGGCCATCATGACCCACGCCTCGGTGCCGAAAGACCTGCGCGAGGCAGGCGGCGTGACCGACAACCTGATCCGGCTGTCGGTCGGGGTGGAGGATGTCGAGGACCTGATCGCGGACCTGGATCAGGCGCTCGCTGTCTGACGACCGTCTGGAAGCCGAAATCAGTCCGCGCTCAGCAGGGTCTCGCGCCAGAACAGCAGACTGGCCCAGAACTGGTAGTCCTGGTTCACTTTTTTCGCGAAGCCGTGGCCCTCGTCCTGACCGAGCAGGTGCCAGGCGGAACCGCCGTTGGCCCGGACAGCCGCGATCATCTGGTCGGCCTCTGACGCCGGGACGCGGGGGTCATTGCCGCCGGTGACCACCATCAAGGGGATGTTGATCTCGTTGACCCGGGTCATGGGGGAGATCTCGATCAGGCGCGCGCGCTGGGCCGGGTCGCGCTCGTCGCCGTATTCCACGCGGCGCAGGTCGCGGCGGTAGGCCTCGGTGTTCTCCAGGAAGGTCACGAAATTGGAGATGGCGACCACGCAATTGGCCCCGCGAAGGCGGTCGCCGTAGTGGATGGCCCCGGCGTAGCACATGTACCCGCCATAGGAGCCGCCGGTGACGGCGATCCGCTGCGCATCGATGGACGGATCGGCACCCAGACGGTCGAGGTAGGCTCCAATATCGCGCACGGAGTTCTCGCGCAGCCCGGGCCCGTTATCCAGGCTGACGAACCGCTTTCCGTAGCCGGTGGAGCCGCGGACATTGGGGAAGAAGATGGCCACCCCCAGTTCGTTGATCAGATAGTTGTTGCGCCCCAGGAACCCCGGACGGCTCTGGCCTTCGGGCCCGCCGTGGATGTTGACGATCAGCGGACGGGGCCCCGGGAAGCGGGCAGGGTCGGGGCGGTAGAGGAAGCCGGAGACGGGCTCTCCATCGAAGCTGGCGACCTCGATCAGTTCCGGCTCGACGTTGCGCGTGACATCCAGGCCACCGGTCTCGCTGCGGGTCCAGCGGGTGACCGCCAGGGTCCGGGGGTCGATGGAAAAGGCGTCGGAGGCGCTGCGGGCCGAGGAGAAGGTCAGTCCGATCTCGCCCCAGGGGGCGATGTCGAGGCCGCCGGCAATGCCCGCGGGCAGGCTGTCGACCGCGCGAACACGGCCCGACGCCGGGTCGAGCAGGCGCAGGCGGGTGCTGCCGGCCTCATTGATCGAATAGGCGATAAAGGAGCCGTCCTCGGCGATGTCGAAATCCTCGACGTCCCAGCGGGGTTCTGTCGAGACGGCTGTGAAGACGCCGGTGGCCATGTCGATACGACCCAGCCGCTGGAAGTCGCTGTCCTGATCCGAGGTGACCCACAAGGTGCCGTCGGGTGCGAACGCGGCGCCGCCATAGGCGATCGGCAGGCTGTGATCCCCGATGGGGGTCATGCGTCCGCTCGCGAGATCGAGGGCATGGAGGTTCGACTTGGTGACCTGGATCCCCTGGACCACCAGGGCGGTGCGGCCGTCGGGCGAGAAGTCGGCGATGCTCCAGCCGCCGCCGCTGACCTCGGCAACCATGCGGGCGGTCGAGGGGTCACGCGGGTCCATGACATAGAGATCGCTGTCCCGACCGTTGCGTCGGGTGGAGGAATAGCCGATCAGGCGCCCGTCCTGGCTCCAGGCCCCGAAGCTGTTGCGGCTGCGTCCCCCGTCCGTCAGCAGGGTCAGGCGGCCGTTGGCCAGGGTGTAAAGCTGGAAGAACTCATCGCCTCCCCGGTCCTTGCTGACGACCAGCACGTCGCCGGCAGGGGACCAGCGCCCGCCGACCGGTTCCACCTCGAAGCTGAGCTGCTCGCGTGCCCCCATCGGCATCGCCACGCGATGGATCTGCGCCGTATTGCCGAAGCGGGTCGAAATCAGCATCGACCGGTCGGCCGCATTCCAGCCAGCGAAACCGGCCGTACGGAATTCCATATAGGGTCGGGTCTCGGCCGCCAGCGCCGCCGGAATGGCGGGGACGCCATCAGCGACCAGGGCTGCCGGCTTTTCGACGACGCCGGCGGCCTGGGCCAGAACAGGCATCGGCGCCAGGGTGCAGGCGAGAATTACGGCGAGCGAACGGATGCGCATGAAAGCCCCTGTTGAGGCGGACGCGGTCCGCCGATGCGGGACGTTGTCAGCGAAACGGGCTCAAGGTCAATCGAGCAGGCCGGAGCCGCCGCTCGCAGGGCAGACCTAGGCGGCCTTGCTGTCCGGCAGGGCGGTCTGGTGACCGGTCGCCGGGACGACCTTCTTCTTGGCGGGGGCGCGGGGCTTCTTGACGGCGATGGTCGTCTTGTCGGCGGCGCGGCGGGTCATTTCGGCGTCGATCAGGGGCACCAGCTCGGCAGCAGTCGCCATCTTGGTCGGGGAGCCGCTCTCGGACAGACGGACCGCATTGAGGCGCAGGGCCTTCAGGTCGGGGTCGGTCATGGTGGGGAGCTTGTCTGCCAGCGGGGTCATCGGCTTCTCCGGAAGTTGAAAAACAGTCGGGCCGGCGCCTGTTCGGCGACCGGCCCTTCCGTCAGCCAGGCATCAAGCCCGGCAGGGTCGTTGGTCGGAAACTATTCGGCGGCCTTGAGGCGACCGGCCGATTCCTTGCCCGAACGCGAGTCGCGCTCGACTTCGTAGGAAATCTTCTGGTTTTCGTTCAGCGTGCCCAGATCGGACGTTTCAACGGCCGAGGCGTGGACGAACACGTCCTTGCCGCCGTCATCGGGGGCGATGAAGCCGTAACCCTTGGTGGAGTTGTACCATTTCACAGTGCCGGTAGCCATTTTGAGACCTCCGTTAGGCGTTGACCGCCGGAAGAGGTTCCGGGTCGGCCTGTCGGGTCTGAATGGGATCGGCTTTGGACCTCGGTGCGCGATGCAAAGGGGCAGCAGCGTTTCGCAGAGAGATCGACGAAGCCTCAGGTGGGCGCTTTTCGGGTCAATAGCAAGCGGCGTGGCGCAGATAGCAAAACGGCGGCGAAGGCCTGGGCCCTCGCCGCCGTCGAAATCATGCACCCGGGAAGGGTGCGTGAACTCAGCCTTCGGTCTTCAGCTGACCAGCCGATTCCTTGCCCGAACGCTTGTCGCGCTCGATTTCGTAGGAAACCTTCTGGTTTTCATCCAGGCCGCGCAGGCCCGCTTGTTCGACGGCCGAGATGTGGACGAACACGTCCTTGCCGCCGTCGTCAGGCTGGATGAAGCCGTAGCCCTTGGTGGAGTTGAACCATTTCACAGTGCCGGTAGCCATTTTCAGGACCTCCGCTAGCAGTTGACCACAGGGAAAAGCCCCTGCGGTCTGTCGGGTCTGAAAGGAGCGGCTAGACCTCAGTGCGAAAGCAGAGGGTGGCGTTTCGCAGAGAGCTCGACATCAGGCTTTTGGACTGGCGTGGCGTCAAAATCAAGCGGGCGGCGGGTGCGGCGATTCGACAGTCTCGCCGTCCGGGGCGGCGATGTGATGTTCCTGGCAGAGCTTGCGCAGGGCCGCCGTGAGGGTCGGGCCGTACAGGGAATCCTGGATCCGCTCGAATCCTTCTGCCTGGAGCGCCTGTTTGATCTCGCTGACGGTCCGGCAACTGCCGCTGCGCGCCAGCGCATAGGCGCGTTCCAGGGTCGTGGGGCGATGGCTGCTCATGCTTCACACATGGGGAGCCCGGCGGGAAAAGCGAGGCCGGGAGGGCGACGCTGAACGGCGTCGTCCGTATCGTCGCCCCGGCTATGGTGCCGAGGTCTAGAAGCTGAGCAGGACGGAGGCGACCAGGGCGTCCTCGAACTGGGTGCCCCCGACTTCGGCATCGTTGCCGTGCCAGCGCAGGTCGAGGGCGGTCGTGTCATTCAGGGCATAGGCCACGCCGGCGTTCCAGCCGGAGTAGTCCGGCGCGTTTTCCTGTTCGCGCCGACCGAGGACGACGCTGGCTCGCAGCCGGTCCGTGACGGGCCAGCGCAGCCGTGTCTCGACCCAGGTCGTGGCGAGGGTCGATCCCAGTCCGTCGGGCGAATGCTCGAGGCGCAGGCGGGCGTCGACGGCGCCAAAGTCCCGCATCACGTCGAACTGGAACTCCCATGCCGCGTCGTCATGGCCGGCGTCGGCACCAAGACGCCACCGACGGGAGAGAGACGTGTCAAACTCCAGTCCGGCGGCCTCAAACTGCCAGCCCGCCTCCGCTTCCGTCTCGGCCCAGGCTCCGGATGAGTCGATCGTCTCGACCTCGATATCGGCATAGAAGCCGCTGGCCGCGTTCCACTGGACGTCACCGAAAACATAGGGTGCACCGTCGCTCTTGGACGCTCCCTTGGACCGGTTGTCCGTGCCTGCACCCAGTTCGAAGGACCAGTGCGATGGCCGTTCCGGGCTGTAACGCGCCGTGTCGCGGTCCTGGGCCAGAACGGCGCTCGGCAAGACGGCTCCGAAAGCGAGGGCGAGGCGAAAGAGGCGGGTCATCCGCCCATGGTCTAGGCGACGCCGACCTTGTTGGCGAATTGCTTCGTCGCCTCGGCATATTCCGAGCGCAACCGCGTGACCAGTTCGCCGGCCGGCACCACGTCATGGATCGTCCCGGCGCCCTGGCCGGCGGACCAGACGGTCTTCCAGGCCTTGGCCTCGTCGCCCATGTCGAGCTTGTGTTCGGGCAGGTGTTTGGGATCGATCCCGTTCGCCTGCAGCGACTTGATCATGAAATTGGCCGGGATGCCGGAGACGGCCGGGGTGTGGACGATGTCGGTCGCGCCCGACTCGATGATCATGTCCTTGTAGGCCTCGGGGGCCATGGCCTCGGTCGTGTTGATGAAGCGGGTGCCCATATAGGCGAAGTCGGCCCCCAGCATCAGGGCGGCGGCCACGTCCTGGCCGGTCGACAGGCAGCCCGACAGGATGATCGTGCCCTTGAAGAATTCGCGCACCTCATTGACCAGGGCGAAGGGGTTGATGATCCCGGCGTGTCCGCCCGCGCCGTTGGCCACCAGGATCAGGCCGTCGACGCCGCTCTCGGCCGCCTTCCTGGCATGGCGGACATTGGCGATGTCGTGGAAGACCACGCCGCCATAGCCGTGGACCGCATCGACCACATCGCGGACGGCACCGAGCGAGGTGATGATCAGCGGCACCTTCTCCTCGACCGACACCATCATGTCGGCCATCAGGCGCGGATTGGTCGGATGGACGATGTGGTTGACGCCAAAGGCGGCCGCGTCGGGGTTCAGGCGCCCCTTGATCTCGTGCAGCCACTCCCGATAGCCCTCGGTGGTGCGCTGGTTCAGCGACGGGAAGGTGCCGATGACGCCGGCATTGCAGGTCTCGACCACCAGATCCGGCCCGGAGACCAGGAACATGGGCGCGGCAATGACCGGCAGTTTCAGACCGTGTTGCAGAGAAGTCGGAATGGCCATGACGTGTCCCCGGGTTGTCTTTCGCTACGGATAGCGGGGTGTCGCAGGGGAAGGCAATCCGGTTCGAGGTTTGAGGGTCGAGGGTCGAGGGTCGGGTCAGAAATCTCCGACGGGTGGGACGGCTTCCCCTCGACCCTCGAACCTCGACCCCGGTGATGACGTCGCCCGGCGAACCCGCTACATCCCCGCCATGACCACCGACACCTCAGGCCTGAGCCAGCTCGGCCAGCACACCGTCCAGCCGACCAGCCCCGAAACGGCCGAGCTGGAGCGGGTACCCAACCCCCACCCGGGGACCCTCTACCTGGCCCGGTTCACGGTCCCGGAGTTTACCAGCCTGTGCCCGGTGACGGGTCAGCCGGACTTCGCCCACATCGTCATCGACTATGCGCCGGGCGACTGGCTGGTCGAGTCCAAGAGCCTGAAACTGTACCTGACCGCCTTTCGCAACCACGGTGCCTTCCACGAGGACTGCACTGTGGCCATCGGGCGGCGGATCGCCGACCTGCTGCAACCGAAATGGCTGCGGATCGGCGGCTACTGGTATCCGCGCGGCGGCATCCCGATCGACGTCTTCTGGCAGACGGGTGTGGCCCCCGAGGGGCTGTGGCTGCCGGACCAGGGCGTGCCGACCTATCGCGGGCGGGGGTGAGGTGAGCAGCCGTCCCGATCCGTCCCGGGATCGCGCAGACCGGCGCGTTCAAGGTTCGACGCGACAGCACAGGCCCGGCACATCATGACCCAGCCCACTGCGCCGGAAGTGCCGCCGACCCTGCCGTTTGCCGCCCGAGCGCTGGGGCTGGCCGGTCTGATACCGCAGGGGCTGGTCGTGGCCGCCCTGGTGACGGGTGGGGCGGATGTGTGGTTCGCGGCGCTGAGCCTCGGCTATGCCTATGCCGCCCTGATCTTCAGCTTTCTCGGCGGCTTGTGGTGGGGACTGGCGGCGATGGGGGGCACCCGGACCCCGACCTGGGCCTGGGTCGCGGCGGTTGTGCCGTCCTTGCTGGCGCTCGCCAGCGCATGTCCATGGGCCACCGGCGGGACCTGGCCCGGCCCGTCACTGATCTTTCTGGGCCTCGCCATCGCAGTCAGTCTGCTGGTCGACCTGCGGCTCAGGGCGGCGGGTCTGACCCCCGGCGGCTGGCTGGCGCTGCGCGTGCCCCTGTCCCTCGGGCTCGGCGGCCTCACCGTGGCTGTGGGCCTCCTGTCGCTTCTCATGCCGTGAAGGCGTTCCAGCCGGGCCGGGGCCCGGAAATCCCGGATGCCTTTGCGGACCGGGCCGGTTAGCCTTCCCCTGTGACCGAATCCCCGCGCCTTCCCCTTGAAACCCTGGGTCGTCAGTGGCTGCTGCGGCTGCAGACCGTCGCCGACCGGCGGGCATGGTCCCGGTACGGCTTCGAATTCCTTATGTTCGGGATCAAACAGGGCTGGGCCTGTCTGTTCGGCGGGGCGATGCTGGCCCTGCTGCTGGCGACGCATCTGTGGTGGCCGGAGCATGCGCCGATCGCGCGGTACGACTTCCTGGTGGTCGGGGCGCTGGCCATCCAGGCGGCAATGCTCGCGTTCAAGCTGGAGAGCTGGGATGAGGCAAGGGTCATCCTCGTCTTCCACATCGTCGGCACCATTATGGAGCTGTTCAAGACGCAGCACGGGTCGTGGATCTATCCGGAGGACAGCCTCCTGCGGATCGGCATGGTGCCGCTGTTCTCGGGCTTCATGTATGCGGCGGTGGGCAGCTACATCGCCCGGATCCAGCGCATCTTCGACATCAAATTCCGCCACTATCCGCCGTTGTGGGCGACCTGGGTCCTGGCGGCGGCGATCTATATCAACTTCTTCGCCCATCACTGGCTGCCGGACATCCGGCTGGGCCTGTTCGCCCTGACCGCGGTACTGTTCGGGCGCGGCTGGTTCTTTTTCACCCCGGACCGGAAGCGGCGGGCGATGCCCTTCCTGCTCGGCTTCTTTCTGGTCGCGACCTTCATCTGGCTGGCCGAGAACATCGCCACCTTCGCCAATGCCTGGGTCTATCCGTCCCAGAGCGACGGCTGGCATATGGTTTCGTTCGACAAACTGGGCAGCTGGTTCCTGCTGATGATGATCAGCGTGGTGCTGGTGTCGCTGGTGCACCGGCCGGAGGAGGAAGGGTCGAGGGTCGGGGGGTGAGGGTCGAGGGAATGGGCGAAGGCGAGTTGGTGGCCGTCCGCTCGGGTCCCTTCGACCCTCGACCCTCGACCCTCGTCCCTCTAGAGCAGTTTCCATGACCACCACCACAACCGACGTCGTCATCCTGGGCGGGGGGCACAATGGCCTCGTCTGTGCCTTCTATCTGGCGCGGGCCGGGCTGAAGGTCACCGTCCTCGAGCGGCGGCACGTCGTCGGCGGCGCGGCGGTGACGGAGGAATTCCACCCCGGCTTTCGCAACTCGACCGCCAGCTACACCGTCAGCCTGCTGAACCCGAAGGTCATCGCCGACATGGACCTGGCCCGCCACGGCCTGACCGTGGTCGAGCGCAAGGTCTCCAACTTCCTGCCCCTCGACGACGGCCGCCATTTCCTGGCGGGTGAGGGGCGGACGCAAGGACAGCTGGCGAAATTCTCGACGCGCGATGCGAAGCGGCTGCCCGAGTACGAGCGGCGTCTGGAGGTGGTCGCGGCGGTGCTGCGCGACTGGATCCTCAAGGCGCCGCCGAACATGGTGGAAGGCGGCTGGATGGCCATGCTGCCCGAACTGCTCAAGGGCGCGTCGCTGGGCAGACAGGCCGCCGGGCTGGATACCCAGGGGCGGCGCGACCTGCTGGA
>Ga0114981_10000196_pt1 | contig 36922 bp, 34 predicted proteins | sample S_140806_MF_Meta_FD_87028 | JGI IMG/M metagenome (GOLD analysis project Ga0114981, IMG submission 87028) | Freshwater microbial communities from Lake Simoncouche, Canada to study carbon cycling - S_140806_MF_MetaG | ecosystem: Environmental > Aquatic > Freshwater > Lake | place: Lake...
AAGCGCGAGTTCGCCGATCATTTGATTAATGAAGGAATAACGAAATTCATTTTCATTGGAGAAAATGTGTTGAATTTCCACACGAGCGACGATTGTTATTACGAAGAGTGGTTTGAAGATGTGAACGATGACGATGGATGGATTGCCTTGGTGAATTTTAGAGATCACGTGTTGGAAGATTTTTCAAAGGCCTACATTGATCAGTATTTTGTTTCGGGTGGAAATTTGAACGAAGTGAATTGGCGCACGCAACATCCGCATCAGTTCTACGAAAAAATAAGTGCAAGTGTTGTTAAACGAATAGGATAATGGAACAGAGCGAATTGTTTGAAATGAATAGAACCTCATGGAACAAGCGAGTTGCTGTTCACATGAAATCTGATTTTTATTTTTTGGAAGAATTCCTGAATGGAAAAACTTCGTTGAATGAAATTGAATTGAATTTGCTTGGCGACATTCGCGGAAAATCTATTTTGCATTTGCAATGTCACTTCGGACAAGACTCGCTCTCGCTAGCGCGAATGGGAGCTGAAGTAACAGGAGTGGATCTTTCTGATACGGCCATTGACAAAGCGAGAGAGCTGAATACACAAATGAATTTGAACGCCGAGTTTGTTTGTTGCAATGTGTATGATTTGAAGGATCATCTCGACAAAAAATTCGACATCGTGTTCACCAGTTACGGCACCATTGGTTGGTTGCCCGATTTAAATCGTTGGGCGGACGTTGTTTCTCATTTCTTGAAGCCTTCAGGCAAATTTATTTTCGTTGAATTTCATCCGGTCATGTGGATGTTCGACAATGACTTTCAAACGTTGGGATACAATTATTTCAATGCCGGACCGGATATCGAAACCAGCACCGGCACTTACGCCGACCCCACTTCTGACATTGAAATCACGTGTGCCTTTTGGAATCATTCCACCAGCGAAGTCCTTACCTCGCTTCTTGGACAAGGACTTCAGCTCACGCAATTTCAAGAGTTCAATTATTCTCCCTACAACTGCTTCAAACACTCCGAAGAATTCGAACCTGGAAAGTTTCGAGTGAAGCACTTCGGAAATAAAGTTCCTTTGGTGTTTGCTTTGGAGATGTTGAAAATGGGCTAAAGTTTTGCGTGTAGGCGATGAAGCCTTGTGCTGAGCTTACGGCCAGACAATATTGCTTACACACTGTCAGGTGATTTATTCATGCTTGCTCTTTGTTATTATTTTATGAAATGACTCGGACTTTTGCTCTTCGCATAAATGATTAAAATATTTAACGCAGTCCTCATACAAGCAACCAATTCTTAGAAATACTGACAGTTCACCTGGTGTCAAATAATAAATACTTCTTAATAGTCCGCTTGACCTGTCACCTATCATTTCTTGTATTCTATGGTCAAAGCTATAGACAATGTTATATCTTCCCTCGGAATCACAACCAAGAGATATTATGCACCAAGGCGTTGTGCATTGATAAATTGTTGATTTAATATTTGGCTTTGACATCATTTCACTCTCAATCCTTGTTCGTAAATACTCGTCTTCTAGCCAACCTTGAATTTTATCTATGCTACGGATCATACTGTTATAAGCCTCCAATAGCTTAATATTTCTAGCTCTCACGTGTTCATGAGCTTGTTCTTCAAACTCAATATTATGCCCTTTATTCATGGTTTGCTTTTAGTCATTATCGCACCTAATTTCCGTGCAGGCGATCCAGCCCTTTGTTGCGCCTGCGGCTGGGTTATGGCGCCTGAATGCTGTTATGGGTTGGAACTAAAATTACTGCCTAATCTCCATGGGATTAGTTGTTTTCGTTATGCCTTTAACTACCTTTCCATTTGCATCACAAAATTTGCAAAAGCCCGGTTTCCAATCATTTAATTTATGAAATCTAAAAAGATCCTGATAATCGACAAAGCCTTTCCCTAAACAAAGTGGGCAAATCATCTCATTTTCAATCTTTTCTATTTTATCATGAATATCTACAATTTTATGTTCAATCTTTTCTATTTTATCATAAATATCTACAATTTTATGAGTGCCAAGAAAAAATCTAAACAAGTAAACTATCCCAACTACAGCTATGACAGCTAATCCTCCTAATACTAATACTTCCATATTTCTTTTTTTTAACACATATTCACTATACTATTCATCCTCTATATCCTCTATATTTTCGTCGTTTAATTTATCTTTTATTTTCACCCACAAACGATCTATCCTCTGCTCCATATTGATCCATAATTCACAGCTTGAAAATATTTTTTTATTTTTAGGATAATAAACTGTCGAGAGAGGTCTTATATCTTGCAAGCTGTAAGCCTTTCGTTGGGTAAATAAAAATTAATCTATAATCACTTAACACATCTAACATAATATCCTCCTTCAACTTCGCCATCAAAATAGCATCCTTCGTTATCAATTAAATATGAGCAAAATCTCGAATCTTTGGAATAAGAGACCCAAAAACTTGTATTGGCATCTTTACCAAAAAAATAATCTACTGATCCACCATCACCCTCTTCCAAACAAATTTGACCACCAGGTAAAGCATCGAATTTGCTCTCATTCGTTCCGTTCCATTCAGTACTTTTTAATTTTGCGGCTGCTTTTGATAATTTTAGATCAAAGCTTTCATCTAGATACAATTTAGCCGTATCAGCATGAGGATCCAAATTAATAGTTAGTATTTTCCATTCTTTTTCATTAGGAATTCGCCATTGATCAGGAGCCAATTTTCTAGAATCAATTACTGCAAAATAATTATATATTTTTCCGTATTTCTCATTTGCATCATTAAATTCATAATAACACCAAGATGCTTGCTTATTTTTTCTAGCCTCAGTCCAATCTTCAATTGATTTTACTTGAATTATTTTTTCGCCATTTTGAAAAGTATCTGTGCTTAAGTTTTGAGTCATCCAAACTTGATTTCCAATTGTCACTTCATTTGAAGATAAGTTGTTATTGGAAGAACAACTATACAATGAAAGTAAAAATGCTACTTGAATTATTGCAATTAAATTTAAACTTATTTTTTTCATTTTTTTCTTACTCATTAGGTTGTTTTGAAAACTCTCTTTTTTTTTAAATTGGGTTTTGGTCTCTATTATTATTATTTATAAATGTACTATAACGAATACATGACATTTTAGCACGATAGGCGCAAGTTTGTCTAGGTTAGATAAAGATAAATAAAAAAAGATGAGGAATTATTTTTTTAAACAATTTTTCCATACCCCGGATAGAAGAGATGTCTTTGACGAATGCCAAAGGCGAATGTTACCTTGTAACGAATGCCTTCGGCGATATTAATTACTCAGACGAAAAACGAAGCAAAACTGAATGAGAAACACAAAGAGAATGAGAATGATTTTTCTTAACTCTGAATCATCGTCTTAGACATTCGTTCAAAAAACATTCGTTCAAAAAACATTCGCCCAAAGGGCATTCGTCTGAAAGACATTCTTCCCCTTTCTTCCCCTTTCTTAACTTCCCTAACCTTTTATTTTAGTGAAGCACTTCGGAAATAAAGTTTCGTTGGCTTTTGCTTTGGAGATGGGGAAGATGATTTAACGGTTTGCAGTTAAAAGAAGTTGGCGGTTTTTAATTGATATGATTTTTCTGGAAAATAATTTTTCTATTACTCCAATTTTTTTGAAGAGCACATTGACGCCAATTTCTTTTAGGTACTGTTATGAGCTGGTTTTCTAATATCTGTCATCCATCTGTTTCCTCGGTTTTGTTTCCATTTGCAATCCATAAAATTCCAACAAACATAGATAATATCTTTCCCCACCAAGGAATTGTAAAAAGAAAATAGGTCAAATTAGCTATGGCTTTTCTTCCTTCAGAACTAATTGCCAATGGTGGTTCTGGCGTGTAAAAAAAACTAAAAATTGGTATAATTATTAACAGATAAGGGATTAACCTAAGTAGCATATTTCAAGTATTTTAATTCATTTTTTTCTTAGTGTGTTTTTCCATATCAGAATCTTCACAAGCAATTTTAGTTGGATCATACTCTAACACTTTTAATCAGGAGCATCTTGTCTTTGATTGCTTACCTATTTTATCTTTTATCAACATATAAAAATCTGGCGTCATTTAACTGCATCATAACCACATGTGTACTACATGAATTCATCTTTTATCTTCTATTTACCGCCAATTTTCACTTGTACATCTGCTTTTGCAAAAATTTCATTATGTGCTGGTCTTGTCTGGAACGACAAATAAATACATCGTGATTTGTTTCCATCATAAATTGGGAATTGCAGAATTTTCACTTAATTTTTCCCAAAGCCTAAGTATTGCGGCATTAATATTTTTATTCAACTCAATTCCGTCGCAAAAAGTAGGGTTAGGGCCCTCTTTTGACAACTGTTGGTAGGAATGGATTTTTAAAACTTTGTCACTGCTTTTTATCACCGAAACACACGGAAGCTTTCTGTATTTATCAATCCAACATGAAAGCGAGTAACTCCAAGTATTGTTATTTACTCTTATAAACATTAGATTGGATTCCACTATTTTTCGATCGGTTTTAATTAAACGCCCTTTTGAATCCTCTTCTAACACATATCCTTCTGATTCGCTTGAATAAAGATGGTTGTACGCAGCAAAATACAGTTCAATTTCGTTTTTAAAAAACGAAAATCCCTGACTAATTTTATATTGTGCTATTATTATGATGTTATTTTGAACTTCCTTTGGTAAATCAAATTGATCCAACAACCCATTATTTAATGGTTTCCAATCGTTTTTTTGGGACCACAAGCTTCCATTGAAGTTAACACACGTATAATCTTTGTTGAAGCAATTGGCAACAGCCTCAATGTATTCATTTAGATCATCAATATAACCACCGTAATAAGCTTCTGACTCAAGGATAGCTTTAATTAAAAATTCTTCATCTTTTCGATTTTTTCGTTTGGCTTCCACATTCTTTAACCATGATTCGTTTTCCTGGTTATCTGTCTTCCTATTGAGATAATGAAGATTCTTGTATACATTGAATGTCTTATTTTCATCCAGATCTACGGATTCAAATTTATCACTATCAAACAAGGTTATTTTCGATATCTCCTCTTTGTCGAAGTGCTTTGATACTAGATTAAATATTCTATTCGACAAGGTCTGTTCCGCATCAGGCTGATGAGTACTATTGATACGCTTAACTATCAGATGTTCATCTTCAATTTTCCATGTGCCTTCATCTTGGCACAAAAAACTTTCTTCGTACTCAATGGTCGTTTCTTCAGAATTTCCTTCATGCCTTTCTTCTGCTGGACTAATTATCATTCTGTAGCTATTTAAAAACATACCAGAATCGAAAAAATCATAGCGACGATGTTCATATACGATTTTGAACTCGGGAGCATCAATTGCAATCGGATCCAACTCATAGTAGCCAATTATATCATGATTTTGAATGCTCTTTTTTTCGACAAGGTTTCTTTTAATAGTTTCAGATATTAACGTCTTTGATGTCGTGCCCCGATTGCGTATACAATTTTGATATAACAGATCAAAATAATCCTCTGCACTGCCCTTAACAGCATCCAACCAATGCACTGAACTCAGAAACAATTCCAGTGTTGCACTGGGAATTATGTCTTCCACTTTAAAAGGAATGATAATTGATTTATAATTGAAGGCCCGTTCCACTTCACTCTTGACGAAAAGTGAATTGTTGGCATTCTCACTGAAGACCACCACCATTATTTTGCAGCTCCTGATCCCCAGGATAATCGATTCTGCATATTCCATACCGCCTTGGACGTCCCGCGGTGCGATCCAGCAACGAATTCCTTTTTCTTCTAAATAATGGCAAATGGCAAAGGCTAATTTGCTATCCGCACTGGAATGACTTATAAATACATCGTGATTTGTTTCCATTTTTAAATTTTAGTTTCCAATTCTTTTTGTTCTTGCTCCTTGATCCATGAATCAACTTCAAATGTAAATTTGTTGTATATTTTGTTTTTTATCAAAAGAAGATTTTCATTGTTTGCTTCCGCAACAATCTGTTGTTGCATATGCTCATAAAATCCAACAAGTTCTTTGCTATTGAATATATTCTTTTTCCAATCATTAAAATATATTACACCTTCTAAGGAAGCAAACATCGGCGGAATTAACATCCAGAAAAAGACCAATATTGATTCCAATGGTACCGCACTTGCTATATGGGTATTTTCGGTATGATGCAGCCAGTGGTAACCTTCAATACCAGCAATGCCAATAACCACCAAAAGAAACGAATATTTTAATACGGATAAATACGTATGTATTATTTGTAATGCCTTTTTATATTTTTTTATACGACCTTGTTGATAGGTGATTTGACTTGAGGTAAAAGTCCAAAGAGTTCGTTTCAGATTTAATAATTCATAATCAATTTCAGGTTGACCATGCTGTTGGATTGCATTCAAGCGCTTAAACTCCGCAAGTACATTGTTCCATATCTTAGCTCGTAATTCTTCGGCATTTTTCCTGAGTTCAATGAACCTTTTTTTTAACCGATTCGCACTAATTCCCAAATGCAAAAACGAAATTCCTATGAAAATAATTTCGCCTATAGAAAGCAAAAATTTCAACAAGGTAAAGTTCTTTGGAATAAAATTGTAATTAATTGAAAAACAAAAAACTGCAAAGATTCCAGAAATTAATCCCAAGCTCCAAATGCAATGATATCGGCTTTTGTAAAAGATCGCTGTTCGATCAGCAACTGCAAATTCCTTCAATATACTGTTAGACTTATTGGAATTGAAATAGGTAGTTCCTTTACGTTCTCCCAGAATCCAATGTAATTCTTTGCCTTTTGAGATTGCATAATTTACTATATCAGCTGTTCCTCCTTTTCCCTGAGTCTCTAATCCATCCCAAATTGCTAATACAGCATCACAATGGTCCACATTATATAGTCCTACATTTAGATAAGCATTATTTCTTGTTTCCTGAGAGGCATCAGGTAATGTGCTATGCACAGTGTGAGGATACTTTGACAAAATGGTTTCAAATATCGCAAAGGATCCGTTATCAAAATCTTTGCGGTATTCCTCAACATTAAAAGGTAGAACGAGTTCAATTTTAAAGTTCTTCCTAACTGCTTCTTCAATAAACCAGGTATCTGCGCCCGCCGCAAGATGAGACACGCAAACTATTTCTCCGTGAACTCTTTCAAAATAATCCAATGCTTCTCGAATAAACTCTTTGGTCTCTTTTTCATTTTCTAAATACCTATGACCGATGCCAAGTATTTTATACATAATTAATATGATTTTTTAAAGTAAATCTTTTACCATCAGATTTCTTAGACCGGCTTATTTTTTTTAACCTGCACATAACTAGCTAATACGCGCTACAAACCTTCCCAATACATGTCATTACAGCGTGATCGGCGAAGTTTTGTTGCAGTTAGTCAAAGATAATTAAAAGGAAAGCTGAGAAACTAATTATTCAAAACAATTCTTCCATACCCCGGATAGCAGGGATGTCTGTGACGAATGCCTTCGGCGAGTTTTACAATGAGAATGAATTTCTTACCTTCTCTTAACCTCACTTAACTTTTTGCGCAAATCGTTTCAGTTCACATTAATCGAACATCTTCAACTTTTCTTGTTCTGGTACTTACAACAATTGAATATTCATTCACGCCATCTATAAAGGGCCCCTTTTTAAGATTTTCGGCAAACACCACCCAAACAGGATGATCAACGGTATTCAAATACGCATCCACTACCCATTCATTCATATACTGCGCTCGACCAGTAATAGACTCATGGATATTCAAACCGTCATCAATGTATTCTTGCGATATTTTTATAGCATCCTCTTTAAGCATAAGATGAATTTTGAATGAATCAATCACCTGCGGGCTCGTATCGATCGTTGATTCCCTTATAATTATATTTCGCGATCATCTCTAACCGAATCTCCTCTGAAAAACCTTGAACGGCATTTGGAAACTTTGATGCTAATAATGCCGCCATTCGCTTGCATTGTTCTTCATCCTCTAAACCAATATCTAAAACATTCTTTTCTTCATCATAAGCGTCAACATAATAGGTCTTAAAATTCGCCGCTTTGATCGTTCGCTTGTGTGTTAACACCGTAACATAAAACCACTTGATGTAATCAGAATTACCCGCCTCCATTGCTTTAATCAAAGGGTGACCACTCTTCATTACAGCCTCTTGTTTGAGGTTCAAATAATAACCATATGCTCCAGACACTGCGAGGAATGCAAACGCAACTACACCATAAATACTGTAGTCCTTTACAATAAATGCAATACAGCCGAGAATACCAATAGACATTCCAACAAGAGCAGCTATTTTAGAATTTTCGCCCGTTTGAAAAAAAAGTTTTTTGAATTCATCCATTGACATCATACGCGGAGATTTTACTCTTTTTCTGGTTAATTAAATTTCTGAAATACCCAAAATTGTAATGAACCTCAGCACCGCCAATGTCTTGGGTTGTGCCTATTATACTTTCCGCTAACGTTTCGCGTTTATACGATGTTATTAGAATTAATTATTATTTTTTCAAAAGGTTATAAAATTCGCTTGAATCACCAAGGAAGACATTAAAATCTACCTTTTCTTGAAAATTATTAATTTTCAAATCTTGCTTATACTGCCAAAAAATACAATTAGGGTCATTAAATGATGGTTCCATGCAACTAGTTTCATCTAAGTATAACCATATTGGATAAATATTATTTCTTTTCTTAAGATACACCTTGTAAAAGAAATATTCAGAATATAATATTGGTGTCATTTTATAATATTCTTCAGCTAATTCTAACCATTTTAACGCCTCGTCCATATCGCAATTCCGATCCTCTACATCTAGAATAGGTGGCAAATCACCTTTCTCAAGTATTACTGCCTCGCTATAAGTTTTGAATTGTTCTTCGGCTGAAACGTTTTTAGCAAAAAAATGATAAGCCCCTTTTACAATTTGGTGTTGTTTTAATGTGTTCCAATTTTTTTTGAAATTTGGGTCGATTAAAGAAGCAAATTTTTTAACTCCTACTGTTTCACAGGTATCTACTTCCCTAACCGCCCTTAAAATAACAAAGCCCTTATTTTCATTTAAGGCATTCCAATTCAATTCCCCATCGTATGAATTTGAAATATCTATTCCTTTTATTCTGTTTTTCGAATCAGATTTGAAAGTCAAATTACTTAATACAAACCAAGTGACGAAAACAATCAAACAAAACAAAATTGCGAGTATTATTTTTTTCATTTAATTTGAGATAATTGACTTGTTTTCTTTAAAAAATCAACGCCGTTTTTATCGAAAAAGTTAGTCCATATAAAATTAATATTTCTCATAACGGTTTGCGTGTAGGCGATGTTGCCTTGTGTTGCCCCGCATGTGCGGGGGCAAGGCAATATTGCTTACACGCTGTTACCTGCATTTTTCATTATACTAAGTATGTAGTTTTATATATTCAATTAATTTTTTTGTTTAGATAATAAAATAGAATTTTGCAAAACTTCTAATTTCCAATTTAAATGGTTTTCCGTAATATGAATTTCAAAAAGCTCCATTAAATTGAATTGTTCAGTCGGTTTGATTTTGAAATTCATTAATTCTTTTACGGATGGCAAAGTCCAAAATGGTTGATCATAAATAAAAAATGATATTTCGCAATTTTCAAACAATTCGTCTCTATGATTAGATATAATAAATTTTAGATGACTGATTTCGGTTTGAATTTTACTAAAATCTACAGAAATAATTTCATCAAACTCTGGCGAGATTGATGACTCTTCAAAAGTGTCTCTATTAATCCCAATTGATGAAGGCTGATTGTAAAATACAAAACATTTGTCGTCTGGCATTTTCCTATTCTGGTCAATGGCTAAAACGCTAATATCAAAATCAATCTCGTTATGGTAATTATTTCGTTTAAATATTCTTTGAATCAGAGGTTTAGTCGGCTGTATAAAATCAATACTTATACCTACCCATATCTTTGTTGGTTGCACTCTAATAGGATGGAAATCGGATAGATTAATTGGCATGTTTTTACAATTGAAGGTAACGGTTTCGGGCTTTGCGTTGGTAGGCTCTTGAAACCGAAAACTGCCTGCAAGCACCAACGTTATAAATTCCTCAAATGTTTCTATTCGCACTGTCCACCCACTAACGCAAAACCCACAATAGCTGCTGGCAATACATAATTTGTTAACATTTAATTTTTTCCGCCATTTTATTAATATAATACGCTGATACTGAATGTCCATTATACCAGCCTTCACCAAAGAAATGCGTGCACCTTTCCTCTATCTCAATATTATCCCATTTCTTGATCCAGTCAGAATGCTGTTTTGAGCAAATTCCGATTTTACCTGCACTCATTTGACATGATATTAACTTGATATTTTCATCAGCTTGAAATTCAATTGCTAATTCATGACCATAAATGTACTTTAAGGCCACATTAAAACCCACATCTAATTGATTTATTTGAATATTATAAATATTTAAAGCTGATAAAAGTCTTTGTTCCCGTGAATTTTTATTAACTATTATATTGAAAACATCTTGTGAAAATATTCTTTTAAATAAACCATCTATATACTCGATTGAATCATCGTCATTAAAATCTTCTAAAAAAGCAAGTTTACATTTATCATGCAATTCATTTAGTCCTAGCAATAAATCTGAAACAATTTTTTCTGTATTCTTATCTATGGTTTTTAATTTTAGATCAATTTGAATTTCATTATTATCTAAGTAATAATCATCTTTACATAGGACTTGGAAAAATTCTTCGTTCAAAGAAATATCAAAATTAACTTTACCAAAAATCGGCAAATTCATTTCGTCTGTTCGTTTCTTGGAAAATAAAAAATTAAATAATTTCATAATATCAAATTTTCTTGTTTTTTTTGCAGCTAACGTTTTGCAGATCTGCGATGTGGCGGACTTAGAAGAAGGAACTTTCATTTTACAACCAATGTTTGATAGAAGCAGAATGTCCCCATTACTTCTAATCCCGCCATATTCGCAAATGTGCTGTTATGGGTTGGTTTTCTAAAAGAATATTCCAACTATTTAATACGACTAAATTACCAAAGTAATAAAATAAATGCTGCTGCTGCACCACAGTAATCTCCACCAGTATAAGTTCCTATCTGGTCGCTAGAATAAGTTGAATTGCCACGATATATTTTACCATCTTTCAGTGTTGCAATTAAATCACTAGAGTAGGTAGAATTGCCTTTATAAACCTTGCCGTTGGATAAAGTTCCTCTTTGGTCACTGGAATAAGTAGAATTTCCTTTATAAATTTTTCCATTGCTTACTGTAGCAATTTGGTCACTGGAATAAGTGGAATTGCCTTTGTATACTTTTCCATCGTTAAAGGTTCCAATTTGATCACTTGAATAGGTTGAATTACCTCTGTAAATTTTACTCTGCGCATTCGCAAAACCAAATGTTAGCAACATTGTTGCTATTAATAATAATTGTTTCATTTTGTTATTTTTTTTAAATTTTGTTCTTACTCTTTTATATTTTCAGAATACTCCCTGTTTTTTAAGTTGTTTTCTTGTCTCAACTTCTTTTGTTCGTCACTTTAGGTGGTCAGCCTGCCTTGAACCGCTATGTTGTTTAAACTTGCCCATAACTAGCTTATACACGCTACAAACCTACCGAATACCACCCAAAAGAGCGAAATCGGCGAAAGTATGTTGCAGTTAGCTAAAGTTACATTTTTTTATTTACAAATCGTCAAATGACCATGAATTTTGTTGAACGTTTCGGATTCTCACGTGTGTTTAGATCTCTATTATCTAGCTTCAGTTGCGTCTCAATAGTTCTTGGATGTAACGTAGATCTGTTCCCGATTCCAATAAATGAATGGCGTGACTGTGGCGCAACGGTGTGATGCCTGAATAGGCCGAATCTAAAAATACCCCGGATAGAAGTGGAAAGCCTTTGAGCGAAGCGAAAAGCTTGGAACGTATAGCCGGAAATATGTGCAAAAAAGAATGAGAATGACAAACAGAATGAGAATGAATTTTATCTTCTTCCCCTCTCTTACCTTTTCTTGACTTCTCTTACCTAGGGTCGAAAGATTTTTCGACCCCATAATCTTCCCCTTTCTTACCTTCTCTTACCATCTCTTACCTTTTTGCGGGAAACATTTCGGAAATAAAATGCCGTTGGTGTTTGGGTTGGAGGCGGTTAAGAGGTGATGGTTGACTAACGATTTCGGGCTTTGCGTTCGGGCGGTTCAGAAAGCTATCGGAATCGTAGCCCTAATCTGTAAATCTGTACTTCACTTCCGCGGCTGCTTTATTATTATTACTTGGCGATTATGTTTATTAATCTCATTTCGTAAAAGATGCCTAACACTCTCATCTTTTACATTATTTAAAGCATTCTTTGATTCCTCAAACATACCTAAGTTCCTATACAGCTCTGTAATTAAAAGATGATTGTTTGGATCAAGCTCTTTTAAAAGATTAATAAGGGATCTTGCATTTTCAAGGAAAATAACTTTATCTCTTTCAGGTATTGGGTCAGGTTTAATATTAGGATTTTCTAATGGATGTATCCTGATTCGATCATTGTACTTCCGTAAAAGACACAATCTAATGTATAGCAATCTTTGCTTATCTTGTTGTTGCTTATTTGGGGAAAGCTTATTTTGTTTTGGAAATATTAAGTCTATAAATGACTTTTTAGAGTATTTTGATTCAAACAATAAAGCTGCTTCATGATACTCATAAAAAGATAATCCACCTAGTTTTTGGTCAAACCAATAAAATTTATTGCAGTGTGGACATTTTTGAAGTTTTGTATTCTTTAAACTAGGTAACTCTTCAAACGTTTCTCCATCTGACCATTCTGTCAAGCCATAATGATGAACAAAGAATGTTCCCGGATAAAATTCAATCATTTTACCACATTCAGGACATTGATTATATGACGACTCTCCTATTTGCATTTTCGATAAATTGCCACTAACTAGATATTACTTAAAAGAAAATGAGCCCAATGAACCCTTTCGGAGAATAACTCTGAGTATCTTAAGAATTTAATTGTTGTTATTTAATATTCTAACTAATTCTTTTTTTGAATATTTTGAAAACCAAATATATAACTGTGGAATTTCTATCGACGTGCCATTTATATCAATTGCTATTGAATTAAATGTTTTCGCTGCATAAACTCTGCTTAAAAAACTTGGATCATTATACATTTGGGCTTTTAAAACTTCCATTCTTTTTTTCGCTTTAATATATCTATAAATTAACCAAATAAGAATGGGGAAAATTATTATTGCTAACCCAATTGTTAAAATTATAGTAAGCCATATATCCATCATCCTATTCGAGACGAATTTATTCATGCAAAATTCTACTGCGTCCCTTTTGTTTGTATTCATTTTTTCAATTTTAAAAATCCCTAATCTTTTGGCTTTTCGGTTTCGCCCCGTTTTTTTTATGGTAGCTGGACTCCACTTTTTTTTACCGCTCTTGTCAATCCTGTATTAATGTCGAGAAAAGTCAAGGTTATAATACCTTCGGAAGGTGGTTGTGGCATCTAAAAAAATTGGATAATTATTGGTAGATAAGTGATCATTCTGAGTAGCGTATTGCAACTATTTTAGTAAGACTTTTTCATGGTGTATTTTTTTCCATCAGAATCTTCATAAATTATTTTAGACGCGTCGTACTCTATCACTTTATCAGGGGTGTTTTTATCTTTAATTGCTTTTATAAAGTCAGCCTTCATCAGCATATAAAACTCTGGTGATATTTTAAGTTTATCAAAATCATATGTGTAATAAATAAATTTATCTTTTACCTTCCATTCACCGCCAATTTTAACTTGCACATCTGTTTTTTCAAAAGTTTCATCATCTACAATTTCTAGGGTTATCTGCCCACTGAATTTACCATCAGCAAAAAATTCTCCTTTTACATCTTTTATTTTATTGCCATTCTCACCAACCTCATCTTCCTCATAATATTTGCCAATTAAGGCATCTTTAATTTTTTCATCTTCACTTTTTAACTGATCGCATCCAGATAAAAATACAAGAGCAAATAGACTAGCTCCAAAAACAGTTATTAATTTTTTCATTTTTATTTTGTACAGAATTAATTCCTACTCTTTTGGCTTTTCGGCATCGCCCCGTTTTTTTTATGGTAGCTGGACTCCACTGTTTTTGTTAGTCACAAATGATAATCAAGAATTGTTAAAGTTAAAGTTAAACTCTTACAACTGTCGTGTCTCTCCGCTTTGTCATTTAAACTTGACCATAACGTTCTGCGTTTAGGCGATGCCGCCTTGTTTTGTCCCGAAAGCTTTCCGGGCGGCAGGGGCTATGGCGTTTACACACACTTTTACGGGTATACAGCTGTACCTCTTAGGGTGCCTGGCACAACGTCCAATCCTGTCCAATTGCCATTTGTTGTGCATCCGGCTAATCGACCTCGTATTTGTTCAATATTATACTTTGAATTGCCGGAGGCGCCATCATTTTTACTTGTTTATCTGTTAACAATACATTTATTGATCCATCCGCATTTTTAGGAATAATCTTATCCAACTGCTCATCCGATAACTTTACATTTATTGATCCATCTGCATTTGTTGGAACCATTTTGTAATTTGAATTTGCATTCATTTTTTCTATGTTGCTATCCGCCATAGCAGGTGTAACAGAATGCACCATAAATCCAAATGATGCCATTAGTAATGATGAACCAATCATCAATTTGTACCAGTTTTCAGAAACAAACTTTTTCATAAATTATAGTTATTAATTGTTGCCTACTCTTTAGTGGATTTTCGGTTTTCTCCTTTTTGTCGTGAATTAATCTTGCCCATAAGGAGCTTAAATACACTACAAGCCTAACCAATACATATCATTTCATCGCGATAGGCGAAGGCTCGTTGAGGTTAGCTAAAGGTAATGATTTTATTTACAAATCGTCAAGTGGCGTCCAGATTTGTTGAATGTAACGGAGGTCTGTTCCTGATTCCAATAAATGATTGACATAATTGTGAGACACCGATGTTATGCCTGAATATGCAGAATCTAAAAATACCCCGGATAGCAGTGGAAAGCCTTTGAGCGTAGCGAAAAGCTTGGAACGAATAGCCGGAAATAGGTACAAAACAGAATGAGAAACAGAATGAGAATGAGAATGAATTTTCTTCCCCTCTCTTACCTTTTCTTACCCAGGGTCGAAAGATATTTCGACCCGATTAATCTTATCTTTTCTTAACTTCTCTTACCCAGGGTCGAAAAATCTTTAGACCCGATTAATATTACCTTCTCTTCAGCACGCTTAATACATAATCGATTCATGTTAGACTGTTGATGAATGGAATTGTGAAGCGATAGATCTCAGCGCGAAGCCGAACCAGCGCACCAATCGCGCCACATGGCATGCAACGCATCGTGGAAACGCTTGCCGTATGCAACGGTGTCGAGCAGGGCGGAAGCACGTAACATAGCACGTGCGCCTTGACGGAAATCAGTGAGGCGTGCACGATCACGCGCGAGCCCTGCCGCAATCATAGCGAACTGCTCGGGCGATTGTGCAATCCACTCGTCGCAACCCGTAGCCCGGAGTATGCTCGCACCAACACGCGCTGCATGTCGGTCGCCTTCGAGCGTCACAACTGGCACACCCATCCACAGCGCTTCGCAGGTGGTGGTGGTGCCGTTATAGGGTGTTGTATCGAGCGCTACATGCACGCGGTCGTACAGTGCGAAATGATCGGCACTCAGCGCTGTGAAGGCAAGCGTTTCAACGCGATCTGGATCGATGCCGCCCGCCTCGAGACGAGCAAGCACGCTGCGCCGCGTCGTCTCATCGGCAATCGACTTTGATTTAACAAGCAGTCGCGATCCAGGAACCATCTCTAGCGTCTCGCGCCATAGACGGATTGTGTCTGGGCCAACCTTCGTTGTCAGGTTGAATGAGCCGAAGGTGATCGGTAAATCCTCCGTAGGCATCATCGGCTCGGGTGCCGCGTCTGATGGTACATAGCAAAGAAAACAAGGGTCGATGCGCATTAGGCGTTCGGTTGCAAATGATTCACTGCCTTTCGGATCGGTGATAGAGTCAACAATGCGCCAATCGACCGACGGGTGCCCAGTGGTATTTGGATATCCGAGTGCGGAGACGATAACCGGTGCGGGCTTACGATCGAGCGCAGAAAGGCGACCACCACGAGTGTGGCCCGACAACTCAACGAGCACATCTATCTTTTGGGCGCGAATCGCAGCATCCAGGCCGTTGTCATTAAGAATAGAGCACTCAACCCAAGTTGATGCTAGTGACTGGAATCGTAGTCTCATAGATTCGCTTTGAGACATTGGAAGCGTCGAAAAAACGACGATGGTGTCATCAGCTCGACGCGTACGAAATATCGCCTCTGCAAAGTAGGCCACCGAATGCGTTTGGAGGTCGCCAGAAAGAATGCCGATTCGGAGCTGACGATCAGGTTCGTTGTCGTGAAGAGGTGGGTTTTGAGTGTCACGAACAATCTCGTCGTGATAGGCCATATGCGCCGCGAATACTGTCGATGGAGCGCAAGAAGGGTAGTTCATAATAAACGCAAGCTTGGACAGAAGAATCGGATTGCTGCGGCTTCGCAACAATGACTCACGAACTAGAACAAGAGCCTCATCGAGCTGGTCGGATGCCTCATATGCCGCTGCAGCACAAATGATCATCTCGGGCCAATCAGGCCGGATTGCAAGTCCACGCCGACATATCTCAGCCGCGCCTGCCGAATCAAACAGCTCGGTACGAGCAATTGCGAGACCAAGAAAAGCCCGGAAGTATAAAGGATCAATTGCAATCGCCTCCTCGTATTGTTTGGCAGCCTCGGTGTTCTTACCAAGTCCACTCAATGCGTTGCCGAGATTGTTACGATATCCGGCGGATCGAGGTGCTAGTGCAACCGCGCGTTTGAGTTGCCCTACGGCCAATTCGGTCTGTCCACATTGAGTGTGACATAGCCCGAGCAACTGCATTGCGTCGGTGTTATTCGGCTGCTTTCGAAGCATTGCGCGTAAGGAAGCTATGGCGGTATCGAGCTTACCTGACTGTGCGTCATGCAATGCGCGTTGTAGTGTGTTCTGACTCATCGTTCCTGATTCAGAATCGTTGCAATATGTTTTCTTTTGAATCTTCTGTCATGCTTTGCATTTTGTTGTAAGGATATTTTCCGCTTACTACTAACTAGCTTATTCCCTACAAACTTACCCAATTGATGCCAACATAGCGAAATAGGCGATTTTCTGTTGCGGTTAGCTAAAGGTAATTAAAAGGAAAGATGAGAAATTAATTTTTTAAAATAATTCTTCTCTTACCTAGGGTCGAAAGATATTTCGACCCGATTATCTTACCTTCCCTATAGAAAGCTGCTATGCACAGGGCTTAATTGTCACCCGTGTCTTGCGTTTCTTGAAGTATTCTAAAATTTCTTCTTTTGTCATCTTAGATAACTCCTCGCTCAATTTGTCACGCTGTTCACGCATAAATTTTACAGCGTCAAATGATTTTTCAGTCGTCTTCATATTTTTCAAATTCTCTTGGTGAACGTATTTCTAATTGCTTGTAACCATTTTTGATGTTGATAGAATTGTAACCCCTTATTCTTTCAATGTTCACTATGTGTTTAAAGTTCCAGCTAACTAAAAAGTCTGCACGGTTTATTGTCGCTAAGGCTATGTGCAAGCAGTCCGCGTAACTTGTCTGCCCCACAACTTTTTCAGTAATGTATTCAGTTGCTAAGTCTATAGCTTCGTCTGTTGTTTCTATAAACTCTGTCAGGTCTGCTCTCAGACTTTTTACAAGTTCTTTTACTTTTTCCGGTGCATTCTCAAGCTCGTCCTCCGTAACTGTCGAATATAGAATAATGAACTCTCCTTCTTTGATCCTGTTAAAAAGAGGAATGGTGTGTTCTTCGAATTCTTCGTCAAAATATCCACCGAAAACAGATGTGTCTATGTAAATTCTTTGATTCACTTTTATTACTGTATTACCGTTTTTAAATATACAATTTTTAGTTGTTAAGTGAGTCGGTAATTTACATCAGAATCTAAAAATACCCCGGATAGCAGTGGAAAGCCTTTGAGCGTAGCGAAAAGCTTGGAACGTATAGCCGGAAATAGGTCTAAAATGCCCTTTGGGCGAATCTCTTCGAGGAATGCTTCGCGAATGTCTTCGACTGATGTTACTGAGCAACGAATCTCTTCGAGGCATCCGTCTGAAAGACATTCTTCCCCTCTCTTACCTTTTCTTAACTTCTCTTAACTCTGAATTATCGTCGCAGACATTCGTTCAAAGAACATTCGCCCGAAGGGCATTCGTCTGAAAGACATTCTAGAGGGGTTTCACCCCTCTAAGCATCTCGCGCTTGCCCGGCGGCCCCTGCAACCTTTCCACCACAAACCCCGCTGCTTGAAGATTGCGACGCACTTCACCTTTCGCGCAATACGTGACGAAGATGCCACCTTCATTCAACAAGTCGAAACACTGCTGCATGCGCGCTAACGTCCACAAGCCAGGCTCTACGCGCGGACCAAAGGCATCGTAATAAATGACATCGAATTTCTCTTCGGTTTGAAATTCTTCCAACCCCACTTCCATTCTGGCAAATGAAAATTGTTCGTGAATCGAGATCCACTCGTTCGGCGCTGACAGATGAAATTTCATTTCGAATTGATCCGATTTACTCACCGATAATTCTTCCAAAATTTCTTTCGACAAAGGGTATGGTTCAAGTGCGCAGTAGTCGATTTTTTTTGTTGCATGTTGAAGGGTTAACACCGCATTCAGTCCCGTTCCTAAACCCACTTCCAAAATGCGTATCACTTCTTTGTTACAAGCCTTCAATCCGTTTTCTATAAACACGTGCATCGATTCTTGCACCGCGCCGTGGGTGCTGTGATACGTCTCTTCCACTTCCGGAATAAACAACGTGAACGAACCGTCTGCCGTTTTCACTAATTCACGCGTGCGCGATTTGTTCACCGCAGTATTGTTCAAACTATTTTCTTGGTAAACGTCCACGGGATTTTTATCTCTTTACTTTTGATTAACAAATAATTGCTATGGCAAAGAAAACGAAAGCATCCCCTACAAAAAAACCGAAGAGCATCTTGAACGCAAAAAGTCACGAGTTCTTGGAGAAGTACATTAACAACATTGCTCCAACCGGATTCGAAACGCCCGGACAGCAAATGTGGTTAGACTACATTCGTCCATACATAGACACGCACATCGTAGACACCTACGGAACTGTTGTCGGAGTCATTAATCCAGATGCTCCCTACAAAGTAGTCGTTGAAGCACACGCCGATGAAATTGCTTGGTTCGTGCATTACATCACTCCAGACGGATTTATTTATTTGCGTCGCAACGGCGGAAGCGATCACATGATTGCGCCTTCCATGCGTGTGAATATTCAAACCCAAAAAGGATTGGTGAAAGGCGTATTCGGATGGCCGGCGATTCACGTTCGTCAAGAGAAAGAAGAAGCTCCTTCCATGAAAAATATTTTCTTGGATGTGGGCGCCAGAACAAAAGACGAAGTGGAAGGACTGGGCATTCACGTGGGATGCGTGGCCACCTTCGAAGATGAGTTCATGGTGCTGAACGATCGCTATTACTTAGGTCGCGCGTTAGACAACCGCATTGGTGGATTCATGATTGCCGAAGTAGCACGTATGTTGAAAGAGAACAAAGTCAAACTTCCATTCGGTGTGTACTTCACGAACTCCGTTCAAGAAGAAATTGGATTGCGTGGCGCTGAAATGATTGCGCATCGCATTAATCCGGATGTTGCGATTGTAACAGACGTGTGTCACGACACGCAAACTCCCATGATGAGCAAGATCATGAGCGGAGATATTTCATGCGGAAAAGGACCTGTATTGAGCTACGGCCCTGCTGTGCAGAACAATTTATTGAAGCACATTATTACAGCAGCTGAAAAGAACAAAATCGATATTCAACGTGCCGCTGTTTACAGAGCAACAGGAACAGACACCGATGCCTTCGCTTACAGCAATGCAGGTGTGGCTAGCGCGCTCATTTCACTGCCGTTGCGATATATGCACACGACTGTTGAGATGGTTGCCAAAGACGACGTTGAGGCGGTCATTCATTTGATCTACCATTCGTTGAAAACGATTAAAAACAATCAAGACTGGAGATACATTAAGTAATTCCATTTTGTTGGAAATAAAAAAGAGGAACCAATGGTTCCTCTTTTTGTTTGTCTGTGAAATAAGCTTACGCCTTTTTAGCTGCAAGAGCTGCTTTCACTTTACCTTCGATTTCTGCCATTAATTCTGGATTGTCGTCTAGCAATTGTTTCACCGCATCACGTCCTTGTCCCAATTTGGTTTCACCGTAAGAGAACCAAGAACCTGCTTTTTTCACAATAGTCAAATCAACACCCATGTCAATTAACTCACCTACTCGGCTAATTCCTTGACCATAAATAATGTCGAACTCTGCCGTTCTGAATGGTGGAGCAACTTTGTTTTTTACCACTTTCACCTTGGTGTGATTTCCAATTACATTCTCTCCGTCTTTCAACTGAGTAGAGCGACGAATATCTAGACGAATAGAAGCGTAGAATTTAAGAGCATTACCTCCTGTTGTCGTTTCAGGGTTACCGAACATGACACCAATCTTTTCACGCAATTGGTTAATAAAGATGCAGCAACATCCGGTCTTGCTGATGGTACCTGTAAGCTTACGTAAAGCCTTCGACATTAAACGTGCTTGCACACCTACGTTTGAATCGCCCATTTCTCCTTCAATCTCAGAACGAGGAGTCAATGCAGCTACAGAGTCAATGACAATTAAGTCAATGGCGCCTGAACGAATGAGGTTATCAGCAATCTCTAAACCTTGCTCACCGTTGTCGGGCTGAGAAATCAAAAGATTTTCGGTGTCTACACCCAAAGCTTCAGCGTAGAACTTATCGAACGCGTGTTCAGCATCTATGATAGCAGCAATGCCGCCCATCTTCTGACACTCTGCAATCGCGTGAATGGCTAAGGTTGTTTTACCCGAAGATTCCGGACCGTATATCTCTACGATTCTTCCTTTCGGAAATCCGCCTATGCCTAACGCTAGATCCAGACCCAATGATCCGCTTGGAATCACTTCCATTGCTTCCACTGCGCTATCGCCTAATTTCATTACAGCGCCCTTACCGTAAGTCTTTTCTAACTTATCCATGGTCAATTGAAGGGCCTTCAATTTTTCTTTGTTTATTTCAGTCATGATGTTTCTTTAATTTTTAATTGTTTGACAAATTTGTTGTGTGATCTTGTAATGTATTTACGACTTGTTATTTTTTTTCGGGTAGAGGTCACGTATGATAAAAAACACCAACAGGTACAAGAATGAAAAACCGCACGCGAAGACCAATGAATTGTCTTTCGCTGGATTTTCCAACGTACCCTTATTCTTCATGAAGTGATTGAACAATTCATGAGAAATAAACCAACTTAACCCAAATAAAATTGGAGCTAAACCGAGATAAATGATGTTAAAAAATTTTGTCATAGTTTTTTCGTTTCGACTTAGCGAAATTGCACTAAATTTATTCATACAAAAAGAAAAATATATGCAGTTTATAAGCAAGTTATTCGTAATCGTGTTGATATTGACCTCAAGCGTGGTTTCAGCACAAAAAAAGAACATCCTTAAGTTGGATATTTCTTCTCCCATTATGCGCACAGCTAATGTGTCTTTCGAACATCAAACGAAAGAAAGATCAAGCTTTGTTATTGGTGGTTTATATCAAGATCAAAGCGATGGCTTCGCAAGCAGCTACATTACACGCGTTGCAATTACCCCGGAATTCCGTTACTACATGGGTCGTTACAACGCACCTGAAGGTATCTACCTTTCTATGTTTGCTCGTTACCAGTATATGGAAGCGCTTGAACAAATTTATGTGGGATACGACCCCATTACATACATGACTATCTACGATTACAACAAACGCAACATTAACACAGGCGGAGTTGGAATGTCATTCGGTTACCAAAGAATTTTCCAAGATAAAATTAGCATCGACGTAAACTTCGGAACCATCTGGAACAGCGGAGACACGCGTGTGTCAACCAGCGAACCTTTTGTTGAAGCACCTAACGAAGCCTTCCGTCCGTACGTTGGATACTTTGTCCGCACAGGAGTTGCTGTCGGATTTTTGTTCTAAGAAATTTTAGAGAAATCTAGTTTATCGAAGTCGGCTTGCCAATGCAACGCCGACTTTGCTTTTTTAGTGGCTGCTCTATACGCCTCGTAAGATGAGGAGTCCAATATTTTTTGAATTCCTCCAGCGATAGTTTTTGGAGTTACATCTGAAATAACTTCTCCTACGGCATATTCATTCACAATGCGAGCAGGCTCAACCAAATTGCTTACAAGCACTGGAACTCCCGCATGAATGTAATCGAACAATTTATTTGGAAGTGAAAGCGTGTAGTTCATGTGTAACGGCTTGTCTAACGACACACCCAAGTGAACGCGTTGCGTTAATTTTTTCAATTCGAAGTAAGACATACGTGGAAGAACTTTTACTTTTTCTTCCAATTGCAATTCAATAATTCGACTTTTAATATTCTCCAAATCTCTTCCTGCACCAACAATCAACAATTGAATTCCTTCCAAATACTGAAACGCTTCCACCAATTCCAACCCGCCTCTATCTGGATCTATATATGCACCTTGAAGAACGACGGTTTTCGTTTCAAACAACTCCTCCCGTTCACTTTCATCTTCAACCAAAATGGGCATGTTGCGTTGAACTAAAACTTCGCGATTGTATTTCTTTCGATAGATGGAAGCAATGCTTTCATTCACCGTAACAAAAAGATCTACATGCGGAATGCATCGTTCTTCAATGCGGGTCCAAATAGCTTTAATTCGCTGTCTTCCGGTTAATCCTTCCGCCTCTGTAAAATACTCGTGCGAATCGTAAATGACTTTTGTGCCGCGAAGCTTCTTCATCAAAACCGCGGGCCACAAGACGTCGAGGTCATTCGCCCAAATAATTTCAGTTCTATGAAAAAGCAAATAGAAGAACATGCGCATGTTCAACATGAAATAAAACAAAGGTCCTTTACTGAAAAAGACCCGCAATCGATTTGTAGAATAGGTACGTTGAAGAAACGTGCTCTCGGGTTTAAGAATACCGATAAGCTGAACTTCCCATTTTTTATGTTGAAGGGAATCGCAAATCTTGCTTACTCGTTGATCGTATGTTAGATCGTTCGAGACGAGGACTGCAACTCGCATAGCTTTATGCCATCATGTTGTTTCGAAACTTACGAAGGACTTCCTTCGTGTATAGTGGGAAGTCGGCATTCATCATCCATCCGAAATATCCTGGCTCGCGCGTTAGAACGTCTGCCACTTTCACTCCTTTGTGTTTTCCGAATCCGAATACCATATCTCCTTCTTCGTTGTATTGAAGGTTACCAATAAGGTCAGCACGCTTACCGTAACTGCTCAACGCTTCAATCTCTTCAATGGTAGTTGGAAGAGCTCGCTCGTCATCCTTATACTTTTCATACATACCCTTGAACACTTCGTAAGTAGCCTGAGTGTCTACTAGCGCAGCGTGAGCGTTTTCTAACGTTCCTCCCGTATAGTATTTAAACGCAGCCGATAAATTTCTAGGTTCTAGTTTGTGGAAAAGGATTTGCACATCAACAGTGTTTCTTCCATCCAAAGTGAATGGAATACCCACGCGAAGAAATTCTTCTGCAAGCAATGGAATATCAAACTTATTGCTGTTGTAACCTGCGAGATCGCAGCCTTCGATGAAGTCATTCAACATAGGCCCACAATCTGAAAACAAAGGTGCATTCTTCACGTCAGCATCATAAATTCCATGAACCAAAGAAGATTCAATGGGAATAGGCATTCCAGGGTTAATTAAGAACCTTGTATCTTTAAACTCGGGTAGCGTTTCAGTTGCTCCATCTGGCATAACTTTTACAAAAGCTATTTCCACGATGCGATCTTTCGCAACGTCGGTCCCGGTGGTTTCCAGGTCAAGAAAAACCAACGGTCTCTTTAAATGAAGCATGTAATAATTTATTTAACCCTTACTTTGATGTATTGGTATTTCTCATACTCGGTGCGATTTTTCAACGCATCGTTTTCGTACTTCTTACCTTGAACAAGATTCAATGGCTTTTCAAATTTAAAGTCAACATTTTCAATGTATCCATTCTTCAAAAGAGCCTTTGTCAATCCCTTCTGAGCATTAACCGAACGTTCGTTCGAGAGCATTTCGTTGGTTTTGCTTCCAGCGGTAGGAACGTTCGAAGCACTTCCTTCAATAGTTATTGTTACAAAAGCCTTTTGATCAATAACTTTTTGGCAGTTCACGATAAACTCTTTAAACTCAGTCTCTTCTCCAGAGAAATCACTTTTCCCGTAAAGGAAATAGTGTGAGTATTCGGCGTAAGTCTTGTCCGCGTCGATCTTCGTTTGAATTGGGTCTTCTTTATTAAATACGATATCGTCCTTTTTAGCAATTAACTGTATCTCTCTTGTATAGTCGTGCTTTTCGCCATCGCAAGGCACTGTCAACGATTCATACTTCAGCTTCTCAATACCATTCAAATAGTCAATTGAATAAGTAGAACAAGGTTGAAGCACAGCCAAAAACTCTCCGTTGTCGTTTTTGGCCAATGACTCCTGTTTTTCGTTAGACTTGGTATTTACTATAACCGCTTTCAGTCCCTCCTTCGGTAATTCCATTCCCTTAGCCGGCCTGAAAACACCCTTTAAACTTGCCAATTGCTCTCCCTTTTTTTCTGGCATCAAGACTTCATAAATATCTAAATCACCCAATCCACCATCTCTTCTTGAACTATAAAAAGCCCGCTTTCCGTCGGCCATTGGTTGGAAGAATACATCATCATCAACCGTATTCAATGGGTAGCCCATATTTTCTGGCGCACCCCAAGTTCCATTAGGTAAACGCTCACTCACAAATAGATCGAATCCACCCATTGTTGAATGTCCTTTCGATGCGAAGTACAAATACTTTCCATCAGCACTCAAAAACGGAGCGTCTTCCTCATACATTGTATTGATAACACTCCCTAGATTTTGAGCCAATCCCCAAGAACCATTGGAATTTCTATCGCATCGATAAATATCTCGCTGTCCAATCCCATTTGGACGGTCTGACACAAAATACAATTCATTTCCATTAGCAGAAATAGTACAATGCGTTTCCCAATATTTCGAATTAATATCAGATGATAATTTCACCGGAGCATTCCATGTCTCTCCCAAAAGAGTCGAATACAATACTTGACCATCTCCAAGACTATCCTTGTAAATGAATAACGTGTTTCCATCTGGAGAAACAGAAATAGAAGCGTCGTGATCATCGGAATTCAAATTCAACAATTCCGGCAGGGCCCATTTCCCATCTCTTCCTTTGAAGGAAACGTAGATATCATCGCGGTATTTGTCAGTTATAAAGTCTCTGATTTTCGCATTTGTTGAATCTGGTCTAAGTCTTCTGCTTGTGAAGAAAATGCTGCTCTCATCGAATGAAAGTACTGGACCAAAATCAGCAAAAACACCGTTAATTGTTGCGCCTGCATTCGTTATGGTATACTTCTTAGGACTTGCCACCAGCAGTTTAGCAAACTCGTTAATTTGTAATGCTCGGTCAATTTGAGCAGCATGTTTATGGTTTTTGTTTATTTGACTCTTCATCTGCTCTAGACTTTCAGAAGAATCCTTAAACTTCATATTCAAGTGCTGGGCAATGGCCAAATAAAACAACGCCTCTACAGGAGCTGCCTTCTCGTTTGGATCGAATGGGTCATAGCCTGAATTCAATTTCTTAGAAGTAGCTTTTTCCAAGTACTTCAAAGCTTCTACCTTATTGGTTTCTGTTTGCAAAAGGCAGTAGCCTAGTTTGTAATTTACATTAATGTTTTCAGCATCCATAGCCAAAACCTTTCTCCACTCATTTGAAGCTTGATCCCAAAATTTTTCTTCCATTAATTTATTCGCTTCAGAAAAAGCAGCATTAAATTCTGGATTACCAACATTCGAAGATGCGTATGCACTGCTCAAAGCGGACAAAACGACAATCAAAAGGGAAAAGAAACGAGTTTTCATAGGTTTGCTTTTTTTTCAAAAATTATATTTCACGATTTACATCCCATTCCTCCAAATAATCTGCAACGCGGCGAACAAAACGTCCTCCTAATGCGCCATCTACTATTCGGTGATCATAAGAATGGGATAAAAACATCATGTGGCGAATGGCAATGGCATCTCCCTGCGGAGTTTCTATAACAGCTGGCTTCTTGCGAATTGCGCCTACGGCTAATATAGCAACTTGCGGCTGATTAATAATGGGCGTACCCATTACATTTCCAAATGAACCAACGTTGGTCAAGGTATATGTTCCACCTTGAATTTCATCTGGAGTTAATTTATTTGCGCGAGCACGCTCTGCCAAGTCATTTACTTTTTTTGCGATACCCACTAAATTCAACTGGTCTGCATTTTTAATTACTGGAACAATTAAGTTTCCTGAAGGCAAAGCAGCAGCCATTCCAATGTTAATATCGCCACGCATGATGATATTGTTTCCATCTACACTTGCATTCACTCCCGGGAAATCACGAATAGCTTTCGCAACAGCTTCAATAAAAATTGGAGTAAACGTTAATTTCGTTTTTGCATTCGCTTCAAACTGCTTCTTCACTTTGTTTCTCCACATAACCACATTCGTCAAATCCGCTTCTACGTAGGATGTAACGTGAGGTGAAACTTGCGTGCTCATGATCATGTGATCGGCAATAAGTCTTCGCATACGATCCATTTCAATAATCTCATCGTTTGGACCAACCGTAATGGTAGGACCTTTAACGCGCGGAGCTTCAATTGATTTGGAAGCTGGTGCTGACGCCGTTGACGTCGCTTGAATTGGGGCAACTTTATTACCTCTACTAGCGATATAGCCCATCAAATCTTCTTTCGTTACACGACCGTTTTGGCCTGTTCCTGAAATACTATCTAACTCAGCTTGAGAAATATTTTCTTGTTTGGAAATATTCTTCACCAACGGACTGTAAAATCTATCTGAAGAAGAAACAACAGCAGTTCCTGAAGAAACAGCCACGGAAGCTGCAGGTGCTGCAGGTACTTCTATTATTGTAGGTGCGGCAGCCGCAACAGGCGCTGATGCACTCGCTCCATCTCCTGTTTCGATAATTGCAATGACATGTCCAACCTGAACGGTATCTCCCACATTCACACGACAAGAAACCAAAATACCATCTTCCGGAGATGGCACTTCACTATTCACTTTATCCGTTGCTATTTCAACCAAAGGCTCGTCCGCAGTAACGCGATCGCCTTCCTTCTTTAACCAACTCAAAATAGACGCTTCTGCGACACTTTCACCCATCTTGGGTAACCTCAGTTCTATTGTTGCCATCTTAATAAATTTCGCAACGAATTTAAGAAAAATAAAGTACTTGTCCTAATAGTCATTTTTTAGGACTCTGAGACCATCGAATTTGGTTTTCTATGAATCAAGAGAAACATCCAAAACCCAATAAAAACAAGGCCTTGCTGAAGTTCTAACATACTTTCAAAAATGAAATGAAACGACACCCCCAGTATGAAAGTTAAAAAAAACAAGTCATTCATCTGCCAAGCGCGTCTAAATCCCGCAACCAACAAGGACAATAACGTTAGTAATCCCAGCCACCCCCATTCGACTAAAATTTGTAGATAAGCATTGTGAGCAGGATGCGAATGCTCCGCGGCAAAGTTTGCTCCCTTCAAGAGATAACGTTCCTTAAAATGCGACTTCCAATTTCCGGTACCAACTCCTAACGGATAATCGCGACCAATTTCCCATGCGGTTTGCCAACTCACAATACGCTCGCTCGTGCTTGCTACTTTCTCTTCTTTTTTCGTTTCTGAAATTGACTTCGAATTTTCCACCGCCTCTTTCGCCCTTCCTGAAATGGGCGAAAAGCTTAAAAATAAAATGATGAAGGAAAGCATCGAAGCTGAAAATACAACGAGAGCCCTTTTCTTGTTTTTTCCATTTCGAAAGACATGAAAAGCAAAAATTGCATAGAACAAAAACAGTGCTAAGAAGCCCGCGCGAGAAGCCATGAATGCGGTTTCCAGAGAAAAGAACACAATGCCTAACACTAGCCAATTCGATTTCCTTTTATTTATTGAATCGAGGAATTCCCCAGCTAAAAACACCATGGAAAGCAAATAGAAAAATCCCAAATAGGTTGGATGAAACGTCCATGCTAGTCTTCCATAAACAAACTCTTCCCACAGCCCCGTTTCGAAAAATCCAAAGACAGCGTGCACATGACAAATCAGCGCAAAGAAGACACAACCGCTTACTAGCGCCCACTGAAATCTCCTCAATGAATGAAGAATAGAATTCGATGTGAATAAAAACAAAAGTGGAAATGCTAGGTATGAAATTTTTGTTTCAACTTCAGAAAGAGCGGTCTGGTGATTCCATTCGTTCCAAACTCCAGAAAGTAAAAACACAGTAAAAACTCCATACATAACAAAGGCCCAACCATTGAAACTAGACCATTCGATTTTCCTTCCACCCGAAAAAACCTGAATGACCATGGTTAAAAAAGCCAAGGCAAAAAAAATAGTTACGCCCTTCGAATAGACACTCATGCAAAATACGCCAGCGGCCATGAACCACTCGTGAATGTTGTATTTCGTGACTGAAATACTCATGCTTTTCGTTTCATTTTCAAATGTGGAATATCGTCTTCCAAATACATCTCGCCTTCTTCCACAAATCCCAATTCATTGTAAAACTTCAATAAATATTCTTGTGCTGAAATGGTGATGGTTTGCTTTCCCCAAATCTGTTCACACTGGAGCAAACACTCTTTCATGAGTAATTTTCCTAGTCCAGAGCCACGCGACTGCAAAGAAGTGCACACGCGACCAATGCTAATTTCCTTGTATGAAATTCCGGCAGGAAGTAAACGCGCAGTGGCGTGCACAGTACCGCTTTCATCTTCGGCCCAAACCCAAAGGGAGTGCTCGTCTTTCCCATCCAAATCTTGATAAGCGCAGTTCTGTTCAACAACAAAAACATCGGCGCGCAACGCAAGAATGCGATACATTTTCACGGAAGGAATTTCAGAAAAGGGAGCGGTATAAAATTTCACTCTTCGAAAATAACACAATTGCACGGGAATGTGTTGTGGTATAATTGAACAAATTCAACGAACTTCGCGCCATGAATGTATTATCAGTTGAAAATGTGTCGAAGGCCTTCGGTATTCGTGAATTGTTTACAGACCTTTCTTTCGGTATTGAAGAGGGACAAAAAGTTGCGTTAGTTGCGAAGAACGGAACAGGAAAATCCACGCTACTGCACATGTTGGCAGGAAAAGACTATCCCGATGCGGGCAGAATAACATTCAACAAAGAAATCAAATGGGCTATCCTGCTTCAAGATGAAGCATTCGATGCAAACGGCACTGCCATTGACTTTCTCTTCGCGGCAGACAACCTCATGACCAAAGCCATTCGCGCTTATGACGTTGCTATTGAAACTGGTGAAGGCCTTCAAGAAGCGCATGATATGATGGAACATGCTGATGCCTGGGACTACGATGCGAAGGCCAAACAAATTCTTGGCGCACTCAACATTATTGATCTGAACCAACTCATGGGAAACATGAGCGGTGGGCAACGTCGACGCATTGCACTAGCGCGTGTGTTGTTGGAAGAAGCAGATTTTTTAATTCTAGACGAGCCCACGAACCACTTGGATCTGGACATGATTGAGTGGTTGGAAGAATATTTAACGAAGGCACGCATGACCTTGTTCATGGTAACGCACGATCGTTATTTCTTGGAAAATATCACGAATGAAATTCTCGAGTTGGAAAACGGAGAGCTATACAAATACAAAGGAAACTTCTCTTATTATCTTGAAAAGAAAGCAGAGCGCGAGCAACTTGAATCGGCTTCACGCGATAAAAATTTAAACACCTTCCGTCGCGAAGCAGAATGGGCCCGCCGCATGCCACGTGCACGCGGAACGAAAAGCAAAAGTCGGATGGACTCGTTCGAAGAGTTGAAAGACAAATTGAAACGCAAGCCAGAAGACAGTGAACTAGATCTTGAGATTAACATTACCCGCATGGGTTCCAAGGTGGTTGAATTCATTAAGGCCACAAAGTCTATGGGCGATTCAACGGTTATGGACGGATTCGACTATGTCTTCAAATCGAACGAACGCATTGGTATCATTGGAAGAAACGGCTGTGGAAAATCAACCTTCCTGAACCTCATGACCAAGCGCATGGAGCCCGACGCCGGAAAGATTGTGAATGGAGAAACAGTGGTGTTCGGATTTTACGAGCAATCGGCTTCGAACTTAATACCCGAACAACGACTTATCGAATGTATTCGCGATGTTGCTGACTTCATTCCACTGGCAAAAGGTAAAACCATTAGCGCGTCGCAGATGCTCGAGAAATTTTTATTCCCGAAGCACATGCACTTCAACCGCATTGATCAACTGAGCGGTGGCGAGCGTAAGCGTCTTCAACTTCTGTTGGTTTTGATGAAGAATCCGAATTTCTTGATTCTCGATGAGCCTACGAACGACTTAGATGTATTCACGCTTTCAGCACTAGAAGATTATTTGTTGAATTTCACCGGATGCTTGGTTATTGTGAGTCACGACAGATATTTCTTAGACAAATTGGTAGACCATTTATTTCTTTTAGATGGAAAAGGAAACGTGCATGATTTATTGGGAAGTACCCTTGATTTCCGAGCGGTATTAAGCGAAGCTTCAGCGAAGCAAGAAAGACTTGCCGAAGCAAAGAAGCAAGAAGAACCAGCCCCTTCCATCAAAGAAGAAAAGAAAAAACCAGCTGGAAAAATTTCGTTCAAAGACAAACACGAATTCGAGACTCTCGAAAAGAACTTGCCTTTGTGGGAAGAGAAAAAAGCTCAGCTTGAAGCCGAGCTTTTAAAAGCCACTGATCACATTCAGATGGAAAAAACCGCTCTTGAACTTGGCGCATTGTCTGACCAAATAGATAACGGAACCATGCGCTGGTTAGAGCTTTCCGAATTAATGTAACTACGATTGTGTCTTGTGTCCGCGCATGTTCAAATGACAACGCTCACCTCCTTTCACAACCATTGAAACTTTTTCCACTGAAGTTCTGTTTTCTTCCAATCCCCAAGCATCGATATCGGTAAGAGAAATACTCTTCAGGAATTGATGCGCCTCGAAAATGAAATTCTCGTTCACTCCCAATTCATTTTCCACACTTAAATATTTCTGAAGCACTACGAACCGCACATCAATACTATCGTTGTAGTCTCCGTAAGGCTCTGGCTTTTGAATGCGGTTGAAATGATTCTTGGTTGCCAAATCTTGAAGAATAAAGCAGAAATAATTGTGCACGCGCGCTTGAACACGGAAGCCCAATTTAATGTTCACCTTTATAACCAAATCGTCTACTAATTCCTGTGCTTCGTACTCCATGGTGTATGGCTCGTTGGTTCGATCTACGTGCAGAAACCAATAAACATCAGCTCGTTTAGGGGTTCCTTCTAAAATGGAATCAATTACTAATTTCTCAACCTGATCTGTAAAACTTGCCTTCGTCATGTAAACCAAGTGTGTCGAATATTTCGGAACATTCGTATCTACTGAAAGTCTTCGCAAAGTATCTATATGCGGGTCCAAAGAAATAAATCCAATTCTCTCGTTGCTGAATTTGCGATATCGAATGGTCACATACATCACCATGAGAATCCCAGCATAAACAATTAACATCATCCAAGCTTCTTTCAACTTAACTGAATTCGCAATAAAGAAAGAAAGCTCAACTGCAAAGAATAATGACGCAATTCCAGCAACGAGAATAAACGGCCAGTGACGATGATAAATTAAATAATACGAAAGCAAAAGCGTGGTCATAAGCATGGCCACAGTAATGAACAATCCGTAAGCTGCTTCCATGTGTGCCGACTCTCTAAAATACAGCATTACACCTATGCAGCCCGCCCAAAGCAACCAGTTCACACTTGGAATGTACAATTGACCTTTCGTTTCAGTTGGAAATTTAATGGCCACACGTGGCCAAAAGTTTAAGTTGATTGCTTCGCCAATGAGTGTAAAAGATCCTGAGATTAAAGCCTGACTGGCAATAACGGCTGCCAATGTTGCAATAATAATTCCCGGTAGTAAGAACCATTCTGGCATGAGTTCGAAAAACGGGTTTTTTCCAGATAAACTTGTTTGTTGCATTAACCATGCACCTTGACCCATGTAGTTCAACACCAACGCTGTCTTAACAAAAATCCATGTCACCCGAATGTTTGCTCGGCCGCAATGACCAAGGTCACTGTACAATGCCTCTGCTCCAGTAGTGCAAAGAAATACCGCTCCCAACAACCAAAATCCTTTCGGATAATTCGCCAACAAATCGTAGGCGTATTTTGGATTTAATGCATTGAAAATTTCAGGATGAAGCATTGCGTTGTAAATTCCTAAAACTGCCAACATCGAAAACCAAATAAGCATAATAGGACCGAAGGCCACTCCTACTAATTTCGTTCCGTAGCGCTGAATCGTGAAGAGACCTGTAAGAATAATCAACACAATGGGCAAAACGGGAATTCCTTCATCAAACACCTTCAATCCTTCTACCGCAGATGCAACTGAGATTGGGGGAGTAATAATTCCATCGCACAACAACGTTGCAGCGCCAATCATAGCAGGCCAAAACAACCACTTCCCTCTTCTCTTCACCAAACTAAACAGCGAGAATATTCCACCTTCACCTTTGTTATCGGCGCGAAGCGTCATCCATATATACTTGATCGTCGTCTGAATAGTTAACGTCCAAAACACACAGGAAATACCTCCGTAAATAAGCATTTCGCTAATCGGCTTATCACCCACAATAGACTTCATTACATAAAGCGGGGAGGTTCCAATATCGCCGTAAATTATACCTAGTGTAACAAGTAGTCCTGCGGTGGAAAGTTTGTGTTGCGTTGACATATAAAAAATTGTTCTTAGCGAATGTAAAAGAAAATGAGCGTAAGCATGTTCACCACTTCAAAATTATTTTTCCTGAGCTTTGACGACTCTCAAGAAATTGATGTGCTTTTGCTATTTCAGCGAACGAGTATTCTCCACCTATAATGGGCTTAATTTTTCCTAATGAGTGCATTTGAACCAATTGATTCAAGAGGGTTCCAATGATTTCCGGGTGATCGTCGGCAACCTTTAACATATTCACACCAAGAACAGATTGGCTCTTTCCCAAGAGCAACAAAGGAATAAGTCTTCCCATATCGAGCACCAACTTTAAAGTTGCGAGTTTTCCACCCCATTTGCTCGTTCTATCTGAAAATCCAAACAACATCAATCTTCCTCCTGCCCCTAATAAGCGCATGTCTTTCTTAAACGTCTTTCCACCAATGCTGTTGAAAGTCACATCAAGATTAGCTGTTCCTAAATGTTTTCGAATTTCAATTTCATAGTCATGCGAATTGTAATTCACTGCGGTAACGCCTTGTTTCGCCAAGACATTCACCTTTTCATCGCTGCCCACTGTTGCGAAAATTTCACATCCTTTTTCCTTCAACAATTGAATTAACGCGGTTCCTACTCCACCGGCCGCCGCATGAATAAGCACACGCTCTCCTTTTTTTGTTTGTTGAAGGAAATCGCACATGTATAGCGCAGTCACGTATTGAGTTGCCAACGCGCAAGCCTCGTTGGAAGGAATAGAATCCGGAAGCTCTGAAATACCTGTAACAGCAGTACAAACCTTTTCAGCATAACCACCGAATCGCGTTAAACAAGCCACGCGTTTTCCTATCCAATTGGAAGAAACTCCTTCACCAACGGCTTCCACCATTCCAACCACATCGTATCCCATAACCACAGGAGGCGCAGGCAGGGCGGGATACAACCCCTTCCTTCCCAATACATCTGCGAAATTCAATCCGGAAACTTCCACCTTCACACACACTTCACCTTCGCCTAAAATCGGATCAGCGACTTCTCTAATTTCAAAAGCCTCGTGCGCTTTTCCAAACTTCGTTAAATAGATTGCTTTCATTATTTCACTGCGCCGTTACGTTTCAAAATCATTGTTTTTCCGCTTGCTCGTTTGACTTGAATTTCGTCTTGTCCATTCACTTTTTTATACTGAATGGAAGAAGGAAGATCACCCTTCATGCTTGCTACATTCCAACCCGCTGTAGACTTTCCATTCGACGTGTAATTGTAAACAGTGCCGTTCGAACAACCAAACAAAATTCTGTAATCGCGAGCGTTCAAATAATCAGCCACGCACAAATTCGTGCAGGGCTTGGAAGAGAGGACGACAGGATAACCAACGACATTTTTTCCATTGATGTCTAACATTTCCAATCTGGAATTAGTCAGAATTAGCAATTGCTTCTTTCCGTTTTTAAACGCGTCTATCTGTTCCACTCCAAGAATTTCAGCCGACAGCGTAACAGACCAAGTTGTTTTTCCATTCGCAACCCATTCGATCTTCGAGCCGGAATATTTGACTTGTTCCGTCTTGCCTGTGATGTGATTCGATACAGACTTCGTTTTTCCCGATTCCACAACTGGTGTTGGCGCTGGCGTTGGTTGTGGTGGAATTGAAACGGTATCCTCAGCCACTTGAACTTGTGTTTGAATCTCAATCGCTCCCTTACCAACCAAACGCACTTGGGTTCGGTCTGCAACGGAAGCGAAATGCCACACGCGCCAACTGTTGCCCAATTTAGCAGAGAGCGTATTTGAATATTTCATATCCGTTCCAGTAATAACCCCACCCTTCGGTAACGAAGGGAAACTCTTGTCGCCAATTGCACCTGCCGTTAACAGATATTGTTGATGAGCCACTAAGAGTTCTCTCGATTCTGCGAACATGAAAAAATTCTTGAATCGCACGCCATAGTATTTCACCTCGCTCGGATAAATTTTATCCATAGCGAAGAGTTCTGCCGCGTTGGCTTCACGAATGGGATCTAAGGCGATTGAATCAGAGAATAATATTCCCACATTCACACTGTCCGACTTCAAGCCCAAGGCGTAAATCATTCCGCTGGCATCAGGCGTGTCGCTTCCGAAATTGGCCATGGCCAATTCGCCGGTGGCGTTGTTATTCAACCAATCTAACAACGAAGCATTCTTCTTTGCTTCTTGTTCCATGCGCGCACTTAAGAACGCATTGCGTGCGTCTTGTGGACGAAGAGAATCGAGGTAAGACAACAGGGCTAGCGGACTTCCTGCATGAGCTGCCTTGAACCAATAACTCGTATTGGTTCTTCCATTCGTGAAAACTTTTTGGAAGGTGAAGCTCGACTGATTTGCCGGTATGTTGAGCGATTTGCATTGGAATCCGGCAATCATTGAAGACGTGCTTCCGCGCATATCATCCAAGGCCGTCCAAACCTGATCTACTCTGAAATAATAATGGCAATTTGAATCGAAGGAAGTGGTTCCTTTCACGCACATGAAAGAGGGAGAATCATCGAGCTGACTTCCCTCTGCGGGAAGATCAATATTTCCATTTCCATAAATGGCATAAGGTTCTTGAAAGAGAAATTTCAATTCGGGAAATTTCGCATTCCATTTTGCAGCGAGCGCTTGTCCTTCTTCACCATATCCAACAGGAAGAATGATTAGGTCATTGCCTTCATTCTCTACAATCCAAACCGACTGACTTTCGAATTTCAATCCTTGCGGGGCTTCGGAAACTTCACGAAGCATTCGACTTATTCCTTCATTCAAAGAAAATTCTGCAGACCAATCTATGGCTTCAGAGAATGCCTCAATCTTCTTCAACTCTACAACACCTGTTGCGCTCGAGGGAATGTAGGCCAATGGACTCGTCCATTCGGCGTGAGTTCGATTCAAAAAATAATAGATTCCTCCTATTCCCGCAGCGAGAATAATTAAGGCAAGCGCAAAACGAATGGTATGTTTGAATGGGTTCATGCTTCCCTACGAAAATAGATTTCGAATGGAAGTGAATTCCAACAAAAAGGGCTGTCTTACAACAGCCCTATGTTAATGAAATTCAGATGCGTTTATTTTGAAAGTGCAATTCTCGAGATGACAATTTTTTGCACTTCGCTTGTTCCTTCGTAGATCTGTGTAATCTTCGCATCGCGCATCATACGCTCAACGTGATACTCTTTCACGAATCCATATCCACCGTGAATTTGAACCGCTTCAACCGTGTGCTTCATAGCCACTGTCGATGCATACAACTTCGCCATAGCGCTAGCCTCGTCGTAGTTCATGCCTTGATCTTTCATCCAAGCTGCTTTGTAAACTAACAAACGTGCAGCTTCGATTTCAGTAGCCATGTCAGCCAATTTGAAAGCAATGGCTTGGTGTTGTGAAATTTCTTTTCCGAATGCTTTACGCTCTTTCGAATAAGCCAAAGCCAATTCGTAAGCACCAGCTGCAATACCTAAAGCTTGAGCAGCAATACCAATGCGTCCACCGCTCAACGTCTTCATCGCAAATTTGAATCCGAATCCGTCTTCCCCAATGCGGTTCGCTTTTGGAACTTTCACGTCGTTGAACAACAACGTATGCGTGTCGCTTGCGCGTATGCCCATTTTATTTTCTTTCGCTCCAACGATGAACCCTTCCATTCCACGTTCAACGATTAGCGCGTTAATTCCTTTGTGTCCTTTTTCAGGATCGGTTTGAGCAATTACAATATAAGTCGAAGCTGTACTTCCGTTGGTAATCCAGTTCTTTGTTCCGTTCAACAAATAGTAATCACCCATGTCAACTGCGGTAGT
>Ga0114981_10000198_pt1 | contig 36641 bp, 29 predicted proteins | sample S_140806_MF_Meta_FD_87028 | JGI IMG/M metagenome (GOLD analysis project Ga0114981, IMG submission 87028) | Freshwater microbial communities from Lake Simoncouche, Canada to study carbon cycling - S_140806_MF_MetaG | ecosystem: Environmental > Aquatic > Freshwater > Lake | place: Lake...
ATGGGCGATCCAACAAGAATTAATCAAGTATTAATTAATCTTGCAGGTAATGCTGTGAAATTTACAGAGCATGGGCATGTTAGCATTAAAACGTGTATAGAAAAAGTAGTTGGATCTACCTATTATGTTGTTTTTAAAATTTGCGATACAGGTATAGGGATATCTAAAGAATATTTAGATAGCATTTTTGACAGCTTTACACAAGCTGGTACCGATGTTACGAGAAAATTTGGAGGAACTGGATTAGGATTAACTATTTCAAAACAATTAGTGGATTTAATGAAAGGACAAATCGCTGTTGAAAGCGATTTGGGTATAGGCACAACCTTTAGTGTATTGCTTCCCATTGAATTAGCTGCAAATCAAAATCATATCGATTTAGAAATTGAATTATCTGTTAAAGAGGAGTTGCCTAACGCTTTGAAAATATTGTTAGTAGAAGATAATGAGTTCAATAAAATGGTTGCAGAAGACACATTAAAATTATTTTTAAGTCAAGCTCAAATCGATTTTGCCGATAATGGACTAATTGCGCTTGAGAAAGCCCAAAAAAATGAGTACGACTTTATATTGATGGATATCCAAATGCCTAAAATGGATGGTGTAGAGGCTACCCAACTAATTAGAAAGTTGCCTTCTCCTTATGGGCAAGTGCCCATAGTAGCAATGACGGCTAATGTTTTTGAAGAAGATATCAAACATTATTTAGCCTCTGGAATGAATGATTATATTGCTAAACCATTTGAAATAAAAATCCTAATTCAGAAAATACAAAAACTGTTGAATAGCAACAGCAAAACGGACCTTGAAATTACTGATCTTGCAGAAGTAAAGCCTGCTGCTATGATATCATATACCAATCTGGATTTTTTAAAACAATTTACTAATAATGATCTACAGAAGATGAATAAGTATATTGGGATGTTTTTAGAAAATGCTCCAAAACTATTGAGTAGATTAGAAAATGGAATGACAAACCAGGATTTTGAAGAGGTGAAAATTGCCGCTCATTCGCTTAAGCCTCAAATGTCATATATGGGCATTGATGAAGAGGTGAGTCATATTTTGATGATTGAGCAATTGGCAGGTTCTCAAACGCATACGGAGCAATTACCTAATCTAGTCGCAAATTTAAATAGAGTTTGCAATCAAGTGTATGCAGAGTTAAATCAAAAAAAATAAAAAGTGTATATTGTATTGACTTTATAAATTTTAGTTTGTAATTTTCTTAAAAATTTAACACTATGGAAGTGCAAGAAAAAAGGTTCGTATTTCTAATCGATGATGAACCAATTCAAAATGAAATGTTGAAAGACTTTCTAGCAGATCGCTTCTTATCTCACATTAAAACCTTTGATAATGGAGAGGAGGCAATGAAAGAAATGCACTTAGGTCCGGAAGTTATTGTATTAGACTATCATCTAAATGCTCATGATAAATCTGCGAAAAACGGAGTAGAGGTTTTAAAAATGATAAAAGACAATTATCCTAAGGTAGAAGTAATTATGCTTTCTGGTCAGGATAAGATCGAAGTGGCTGTGGAGAGTATGAAATACGGAGCATACGACTATGTATTAAAGGGAGAAACAGCATTTTCTAGAATAGAAAATATCATGAATAATATAAGTGAGTTGCATAAATACAAATCCATCAATAACGCCTATAAAAGAACTATTATTTATCTAAGTATTGGCTTGTCGATATTTATTGCCGCTACTTTGTGGTTTATGTTTTATAGGCCAATGTAGTTCGAGTTAACTTGCTTCAAAAAGCTGCATATGCAGCTTTTTTGTTTTTGTAATAAAAAAGAAATAGAATGAAATTTTCCAATAGATTAAGTAGAATTTCAGAGCCTCAAACCATTAAAATGGCTAAGCTTACAAGAGCTTTAAAATCTGAAGGGGCTAATATTGTAGATCTAAGTTTAGGCGAACCAGATTTTGCTACACCTCAACATATAGTGGATGCTGCTACAAAAGCCATGGAGGACGGTTTTACTAAATATACACCGGTAGCAGGTATTCCAGATTTAAGAAATGCTATAGTTGAAAAATTAAAACGAGATAATAATTTACACTACGCAGCGGAAAATATCATAGTTAGTACAGGTGCTAAACAGTCACTCGCCAATGTGATTTTATGTATGATCGATAAAGGCGATGAAGTTATTATTCCAACTCCTTATTGGGTTACCTATAGTGCATTAGTAAATTTAGCGGAAGGTACTGTAAAGCATGTTTCTTGTGGGATAGCTACGGATTTCAAAATCACTCCAGCGCAATTAGAAGCAGCTATTACGCCGGCAACTAGAATGTTCATTTTTTCTTCTCCATGCAATCCTACAGGAAGCATTTATTCAAAAGAAGAATTGGCTGAACTGGTTCAGGTTTTTGAAAAATATCCACAGGTTTATATTGTGAGTGATGAGATCTATGAATATATAAATTACGTAGGCAAGCATACTAGTATTGCCTCTTTTTCAAGTGTTTTTGATAGAGTCATTGTAATAAATGGGTTTTCTAAAGGCTATGCCATGACAGGCTGGCGTTTAGGTTATATAGCTGCACCTGTTGAGTTGGTCCAAGCTTGTGAAAAATATCAAAGTCAGTATACTTCCGGAGCCAATTCAATTGCTCAAAAAGCAGGTGTGGCAGCTCTTTTGGGAGATATGACTCCTACGTACAATATGGTTGTTGCCTATAAGCAAAGAAGAGATTATGTTGTAGCTGCACTTCGTGCTATTCCCCATGTGCAATGTGCCATGCCTGATGGTGCTTTTTATGCGTTCCCTGACATAAGCGCTTTTTTCGGCAAATCTTTTAATGGTAATGTTATTCAAAACGACGAAGACCTTTCTATGTATCTATTACATGAAGGGCATTTGACTACGGTAAATGGAAGCGCTTTTGGAGAACCCCATTGTATTCGTATTTCTTATGCAACAAGCATGGAGCAACTAATGGAAGCTATGAAAAGAATGGCTAATGCGCTATCTAAATTAGTGTAATTTAGATAGGCTATCTTCCATAATACTATAATTGGTGATTACTTTTTGGTAGATACTGTCAAGATCTGAAGGGTGCTTTTTGTACCATTCAAAACTGGTGTTAAATTCTTTAAGCGTTATGTTGTAGTGTCCTAAAATGGTTTGGTAGAGTGCATTTAAGGAGTCTAGATTGCGATCGCCAGATTGATGAAGGCTGTCTTTTAATAGCGTGCTATAGCTTTCTGCCAAATGAATATCAGTTAATATAGCCGCCATTTTGTTTTGTTCAATGATGCTAGAATGGTTGCTATGATTGCATGCAACGAGCAGAAACAATAGGGTAAAAAGAAAATAAAACTTCAAGGTTATTTTAAATAAATGGGATTTGTAAATAAGGTATTGCTTTTATGTCCAGCTTTGTCTACCACATACACTTTTAAATATAAAGTGTCTGCACTTTTGGGTACAAAAGTTGAATCTATTTTTAATTGCTTACCTGTAATATAGACATTGCATAAGCCTTCAATGCCTTTCCCAGCACCTGGTATGGCGCCGTTGATTTCTGGAAAATAAAAGCGTAAATTCTGAATGGTTCTACTCTCGTCTAAGTAAATGTCAAAGGACCCAGAGTTTCTGTCTACGCCTAAATCGGCATCTCCATCATACACGTAAAAAGAAATTAATAAACTATCTTTGGGATTGTTTGATTGAAGCGTTTGCTTGCTCAACTTTAACTGTTCGATAGAAGGAAATACACTATAAAGCGCCTTTTTGCAACTGTAAAAAGAAAGCAGGATAATAGATGTTACTATTAGGAAAAACCTAGACATATTTCAAAGGTATAACATTACAGATGAATTTAGATACAATACATGTTAATGATTTTTTTATTAAAGAAAATAGTGCTTTTGAAAAAAAAGCACTAGCGGTTTTTCGTTATCAATATGAGCAAAATGAACTATTTCGATCTTATGTTCAGGCTATAAAGACTGACATTGAAAAAGTTGACGGTATTCATAAAATTCCTTTTTTACCCATATCATTTTTCAAATCACATACCATTATTTCAGGTGTATTTGAGCCAGAAATAGTGTTTGAAAGTAGCAAGACCACTGGCGAAATAAGCAGCAAACATTGGGTGCGATCTAAAACTATGTATCACGAAAGTGCTTTGCTTGGTTTTGAAGAGCACTATGGATCTATAAAAGATTATACCATTTTGGCGCTCTTGCCTTCATATCTGGAGCGAAGCAACGCTTCATTGGTATCTATGGTGTCTTATTTTATGCAGCAGTCTGGTCAGGGTTTTGATGGTTTTTATTTGCATGATTTTAAAGGATTATTTGATCGATTGCAGCTATTAATAAAGGGTAATAAAAAAGTTATTTTGATAGGTGTAAGTTTCGCTCTGATGGATTTTGCTGAACAATATCCTGCAGATTTTTCTAAACTTGTAGTTATGGAAACGGGTGGGATGAAGGGTCGAAAAAAAGAAATCACCAGAATGGAATTGCATGCCTTTTTAAAGCAACAATGGAATTTAGAAGCGGTGCATGCTGAATACGGCATGACGGAGCTGCTTTCGCAAGCCTATGCCCAATCAAATGGCAGCTTTAAAACCTGTGCTTCTTTACGTGTTTTAGTTAGAGATGTAAATGATCCTTTTGATGTTAGTAATGAAGGGGTTGGGGCACTCAACTTTATTGATTTAGCCAATGTAAGTTCTTGCTCTTTTATTGCTACAGAAGATTTGGGTAAAGTGTACACTAGTAGCGACTTTGAAGTGATAGGTAGAATGGATCACACAGCATTAAGGGGTTGCAGTTTGCTTTTGTTGAATCAATAAAGATGCTAGGCTTTAAAATCCTAGTTTAAATTTGTTTTTTTAAGTCGGAATGTATATTTTTGGGAATTAGTTAACATTAACTATTCTCAAATTTATGTTTAAGAAATCGATACTTTTAGTAGCCTTAGGGTTTAGTTCCTTATTTACATCTGCACAAAACCATTGTGAGACAGATGTAGTTAACAACCAAGCGGTTAAAAAATATCCCATTATCAAGGATATTGAAAAGCAATTAGCCCTTCAAATTGATAATTACATTAAAGCGCTATCCAAAAAACAATTAGCTAAAACCACTACCGACACTATTTTATATGTGCCAATTGTATTTCACGTAATTCATACATACGGATCTGAATATGTGTCAGATAATGAGATATACAAATGCGTTGCAGACATCAATTTGATGTACAACAAACAAAATCCAGATACGATTCAGGTAATTACGCCATTTAAGAAATGGATTGGTAAAGCTAATATCAAATTTGTTTTCCCTACTAAAGACCCTCAAGGTAACCCAACCAACGGTATCACAAGAAGATTTTCCTATATGGCAACAAATGCAGGTGATTTAGCAAAATTTGACCAATGGGCTCCAGATGCTTATATGAACGTATGGGTTGTTAATAAATTTAGTAGCGATCATGCCTCTGCAGCAGCATATGCTTACAAGCCAGCAACGGCTGCAATACCGTATTTTGCATTTTATGATGGCGTTATTACAGTAGCTTCTTATTTGAATACAGATAACACGATTTCTCACGAATTAGGACATGAATTAAACTTAGACCATACCTTTGGTAATACAAATGGTAATGGAACGCAATCTGGTATTTGGTTTACCAATGCTTGTGGTGATGATGGTGTTGATGACACCCCGCCTACAAAAGGTTATAATACAACCGGATGTATTGCAGGTGCTTTGTATGATTCCACTTGCGCAAAAGGGTATAGTAAAGTATATGTAAGACCATCTACGGGGGCATTAGATTCTTTAGTGGATTATCCGGATACCTGTAATTCTCAAAATGTAATGGACTATACCTATTGTTCTAAAATGTTTACGATTGGACAAACAGTTAGAATGAGAGCAGCTTTAAATAGTACAACAGCTAGTAGAAATAATTTAATTTCTTCTACAAACCTTTCTAAAACAGGTGCATTAGCTCCACGTACTGACTTAAAACCAATAGCAGATTTTTCACAAAGCACATATTTTGTATGTAAAACAGGTGCTCCATTAGGAACAGGTGTTACATTTAGAGACAGAAGTTGGAGAGATACGGTAACAGCATGGAGTTGGAATTTTTCTAATGGAGCGAGCGTTGCTACAGCTACTACAGCTACTGTTGCCAATACTTTTTCTCAAACCGGTTGGGCTACAGCTAGTTTAGTGGCAACTTCAAATGCTGGATCTGATACTATAACTAAAAAACAAGTTTATGTTGCTGATCCTGCAGGTAACCAAGCTATTGGTTATTTCCAAGAGTTTTCTGGTGCAGATGTAGCACAGTATCCAATGTTCAACTATTTTAATAATGAGTGGAAATGGGAGTTAGCAGATGTAGGTTATTATGATAATAAATGTATCCGTTATCACAACTACGACACAAGATCTGGAACAGCTGGCTTGGCTTTAAACACACCAGAAGGCGACTATGATGATTTTTATACCACTGCTTTCGATTTATCAGCTACTCCAGTTGGAAGCCCATTAAATTTAAATTTCTTTTCATCAGGTGCATTTAGATCTGCCAATTTTGATGATATGAATGACACCTTAGAAATTGCTTATACAGCAACTTGTGGTACTAATTATACAACAATTAAAAAAATATCTAAAGCAGATATTGCAACAGTGGGTACCCGCTCAGAATTTTTCGTTCCACAATGGCAAGGAGATTGGAAATTAAATTCTATTGATTTAGGAACATTAAGAAATACAAGCGTCTTCTTCAGATTTAGATATCGCCCAGGAGTTTTCAGCACATTCGATTTTGGTTCGGGTAATAATTTCTATATCGATCGAATTTATGTATCTAATATGCCTCTTGGTGTTAACACGGTAGAATTAAAAGAGAAAGGCATGACCATTTCTCCTAATCCAACTGCGGGTAATTCCTTTATTTCAGTTGATGGTATTACTAATCAAGAAGTAGGTGTGCAGATCTTTGATGTAACGGGTAAATTAGTTTACACAGCTAAAGAATTTGTTTTTGATGCTACTACAAAAGTGCAAATTCCTGCAGATGCTCTAACTTCTAAAGGAATGTATATTGTACATGTATTGACCAATGATAAAATACTCGTTCAAAAATTAATTAAAAACTAGAATAACTAATTTAATGAAAGAGGGGGGGGTAGCCCCCCTTTTTTATTTTGTAAAAATAATTTACTCAATAGATAGTATATTTGTATAAATTATTAATTATGTCTGAAACCACTATTCTCTCCCTAAAAAATGCACAAATCTTTCAATCAGACACCTTGATTTTAAGTGATGTTAATTTAGAAATTAATAAAGGAGAATTTATATATTTAATTGGCAAGACGGGTACTGGCAAATCAAGTTTGCTCAAAACTTTATATGGCGATATTCAATTAAAACAAGGTAGTGGATTAGTAGCTAATTTTGATTTAGCAACATTGACTTGGAAGACCGTCCCCATGCTTAGAAGAAACTTAGGGATCATTTACCAAGATTTTAGATTGTTGACCGATAGAAACGTCTATGAGAATTTAGAATTTGTATTAAAAGCTACTGGATGGAAGGATGCGTTATTGATTAAAGAAAAAATCGAAAGTGTATTACAGAAAGTTGGACTAAAAAACAAAGGCTTTAAAATGCCTTACGAAATGTCGGGTGGCGAGCAACAACGTGTAGATATAGCACGTGCCTTATTGAACAACCCTAAGTTGATTTTAGCAGATGAACCTACCGGAAATTTAGATCCAGAAACTACCGATGAGATCATGCAGTTGCTTTGGAGTATCTGTAGCGATTATAATACAACTATTATTATGGCTACACACGATTACTCTATTATTCAGAAATTTCCTTCTAAAGTTTTAAAAGTAGAACAAGGAAAAGTATTTGAAACCAACATGACTGCTGGTATTATTTAATTGGTGTTTTAATGATGGACTTGATTAATTGAAGCGCTACAAAAAAAGGAATACTCAAAATAAGAAGTGGCTTGTGAAAACAATGATGCGTATAGGCGGTTAATTCTCCAATACGCATTTTTGTTTTACTATTACTTACACCGCCTTTGCTTAGTATGGGTCTGCCTAAAATAGTTAGTGCTTCATCTAAAAAATAGATGGCTTGGACATTAGAATAGCGTAGCCATAAGTCGTAATCTTCCATATAATGCATGCGCTCATTAAATAGTAAAGGATGATTATTTTTTACAATTACACATGGAGTAGCTATTTTATTACCTAACAATAATCTGTATTTATTCCAGCGTTTAGGTTCTGTTGTTGTTGAAATGGTATTGTTATTATGTGCAAAAGGATGGAACAAAAAATTTATACTTGGATTATCTTTTAAGCACTTCTGGATTAATGCTAATTTTGTTGGAACAAAATAATCATCGGCATCTAAAAAGCAAATGTATGCACCCTTTGCCATTGCAATGCCCTTATTTCTACTATAGGATACACCCATATTAGAAGTGTTATGAAGGATCGTGATGTTTTTGTAATTGCTATAAGCATTAATAACAGCCTTGCTATTGTCAACACTCCCATCATTTATAATAATTAACTCAAAAGATTGCAGGGTTTGCGCCAAGCAAGATTGAATAGCTCTGTCAATAGTATGCTCATTATTGAATACAGGTAGAATTATTGAAAATTGGATACTCGTATTATTAATCATGTAATAATTGTTTATAAATATTTAATAATACTTGTTCTTCATTTTCCCAACAATAGGTGTGTTTTGCCAATAAACTATTTTGGTGCAGTTTTTTGTAATAAGGCTCATTTTGCAACAATTCATTAAGTGCTTTTGCTATATTGTTTTCACTAGGTGTGTCTATCAAATGAGCAACTTCTATGTGTTTGTTAATAGTGGCATATTCAGGATAGTTCATAGCAATTTGCGGCACGCCTGCTTGCATATAATCAAAAAAGCGATTGGCTAAAGAGAGTTTATTGTTGTCACTAGTGGCAATAAATAAAGTAATGCCAATGCATGCTTTTTGGGTGATGCTTTCAAGTTCGTATGGAGCAATATAGCCCTTGAAAATTACTTTATGATTTAGATTCAACGAGTTTGCTAATTCTTTCGCCTTTGAAAGATAGTTGCCCTCTCCGCATATAATTAATGTTCTATCTACTTGCTGCATAGCCGGGATTAAAAATTCAAAACATCGACCTACATTGATAGCTCCTTGATATAAAATATAGCCATCGGCATAGTTATATTGGATTGGGTTGTTTTTTAGTAAACTAATATTTCTTACTACGGCAAATGGTTTTGTATACGTATTCTCGAAAATATTTTTTAAGCTATTATTGACGGTATAACAAGCATCCATTATAGGTACGCTTACTTTTTCTATCCATTTCCATGCTTTTAAAGTTAAAGGCCTATTGACTACTTCTTCTAATTCGCAAAACAATTCATGTGCATCGTAAACTATTTTCTTTCTTTTTAATTTAGCTACAAGTAGTGCAGGTAGTATGGTGTCTAAGTCTATGGCGCAATAAACATCAGTTTTAATAAATAAAAGCTTAAAAAATAATTTAAACCAATATGTCAAATAGAACAATTTCCCACTGTCTATTCTTTGTTTAATTCGTGCTTGTTTAAAATTTCTATAAATGAGCGCTCGACTATTAGGGCGTTTTCTGCCAATAAGAAGTACATCATACCCGTTTTTTTGCAAAGTAGAACAAATACGAATCATTCGCTGATCGTAATTTGGGTCTGATGTAATGGAAAATACTATGCGTTTCAAAATTTTTATTGCAATTTAAGTTCAAATTATTAATCTTTCTAAACAATTGTATTTGTTTTCTTGTTTTGAAGTGATTAAAATACTTATTTCATTAAGGTTAAATTTAACGTTTAAATTACTTTCTTAGTATCAAAACAGTAACTTTGCTTACTAATTTTTAAAAAATCATGTTAAATACAATTATAGAAGCTATAGAAGACATCAAGAAGGGTAAATTAATTATTGTTGTAGATGACGAAGATCGTGAAAACGAAGGCGATTTTTTAACTGCTGCTAGAAATGCTACTCCAGAACTAATTAATTTTATGGCCACACATGGTAGGGGCCTAATCTGTGCGCCTATTTCAGAACAGCGTTGTAAGGAATTGGATTTAAATCTTATGGTACAAGATAATACAGTCTTGCATCAAACTCCATTTACTGTTTCTGTAGATTTAATTGGTAATGGGTGCACCACAGGTATTTCTGCACACGATAGAGCCAAAACTATACAAGCCTTAATAGATCCCTCAACTAAACCTAGTGACTTAGGTAGGCCAGGTCATATCTTTCCTTTGAAAGCAAAAGATGAGGGGGTGTTGAGAAGAGCTGGCCATACGGAAGCCAGTGTTGATCTGGCTCGATTAGCTGGATTTGAACCAGCAGGTATCATTGTAGAGATTATGAATGAAGATGGATCTATGGCTCGTCTTCCTCAGCTCTTAGAGATTGCAAATAAATTTGATTTAAAAATCATTTCCATAAAGGATTTAATTGAATATCGTTTACAAAAAGATTCACTTGTTGAAGAATTAGTGCGTGTTGATATGCCTACGAAAAAAGGGCATTTTAAATTAGTAGCGTTCCGTCAAACACATACTAATGAACAACATTTAGCGTTAATTAAAGGAACATGGGGCAAAGACGAGTCTGTAATGGTTCGTGTGCATAGTTCTTGTTTCACAGGAGACATTTTACATTCGTTACGATGCGATTGTGGTGATCAATTAGATGCTGCAATGGAAATGATAGAAGCCGAAGGGAAAGGGGTTGTGCTGTATATGAATCAAGAAGGTAGAGGTATTGGATTGCTAAACAAATTGAAAGCTTATAAATTGCAAGAAGAAGGTATGGATACTGTAGAAGCAAATCTCAGTTTGGGTTTTCAACAAGACGAACGAGATTATGGGATTGGTGCTCAGATTTTATCAAAATTAGGCATTAAGAAAATTAGATTGATATCTAATAATCCTAAAAAGAGAGTTGGTTTAATCGGATATGGTTTGGAAATTACAGAAGCCATTCCTATTGAGATTGCTTCCAATCCGCACAATGAACTTTATTTACAAACCAAAAGAGATAAATTAGGCCATTCCATTTTGAAAGATAAATAATGAAGCTATTATTCGTTGCTAACAGAATTCCTTATCCACCCTATAGAGGTGATAAATTAAAGATTTATCATCTAGGTAAGTGTTTGTCAGCAAACAACGAAGTGCATTTGGTAGCATTTTTAGAAAACAAAAAAGACATCACCTACAAAGCTGAATTAGAAAAAATATTCGCATCTGTTACCTTAATTGCTTTACCTAAATGGAAGTCTTATTGGAATGTAATTTGCTCTTTATTTTCTAATTTGCCACTTCAAGTTGCTTATTTTAAATCAAATAAGATGACGGCAGCTATTCAACAGTTGCTTACATTAGAAAATTTTGATGCGGTACATATTCAGCATATTAGGATGGCTCCGTATGGATTAGCGATTAATGTGAAAAATAAAATTTTGGATTTGCCAGATGCCTATTCTTTATATTGGGATAGACGATTTAAGAATGCAACAAATTTTATTGAGAAATTTATAAATAAAGTAGAGCGCAATCGACTCTGGAACTATGAGCACAAGGTGTTGCAACAATTTCCAAAAGTGCTTGTTTGCTCCTCTGAAGATGCTCGTTATCTTGAATTAGAGCATCCATTGTCTTCAGTTTCTATACTTCCAAATGGAGTTGATATAGAAGCTTTTAATGGTGTCCAACATGATTACGACAACAACTCGGTAATGCTTTTTACGGGCAATATGGATTATGCACCCAACATTGATGCTGTAAATTATTTTGTCGCTGAAATTTTACCAATTATACAAGTTCAATTTCCAACAATCAAATTTATTATAGCAGGTCAAAGGCCTGTAAAATCAGTTTTGGCTTTAGCTAATGACCATGTAGTTGTAACAGGTTTTGTAAAAGATTTTCCAAGCGTTTATAGATCTGCAAGTATTGTTGTAGCGCCCCTAAGGTTTGGCGCAGGTACTCAAAATAAAGTATTAGAGGCAATGTCTATGGGTGTACCCGTTGTATGTACGCATGTCGGTTTTCAAGGATTAGGAGTAGCCTGTGGCGATGGCGTGTATATGGAAATAAATAAAGATGCCTTTGCTAATAGAATAATAGCGTTGTTGGGTAGTAGTGAAATTAGAAAAACAGTTGGCAAAAAGGGTATGCAAGTAGTTCAGACTAAATTTGATTGGAATAAAGTAGCACAACAACTGAATGACTACCTTACATCGCTTAATTAGATTCTAAAATAGTAGCGCTATCATTTGCAGGAAGTCGTTTCGATTCTTTGTTTCTCCACAAGTCGGCTAATGAATTAAAGGATTTAGACCAAGACAATCCAATACCACTTCTAGAAATAGGTCTGTCGATAAGTACATCGTAATTGCTATTTCTAAAAATACTCATTCTAATTCTTCCATCTTCTGTAAGTTTGTACTGCCCCCTGAAGTCGCCTGTAAGGTTGATATTGGAATTGGTATTTTGTTGCATTGCTGCATTTCCCCAATCATAGGCGCCTTCTATTTCCAACATCAATCGATCTTGCATAAAGTTTCTTTTTGCATTCAATTTCACTTCATTTCTAAAAATAGCGGAGCTCGTTGAATTATCCGTATTTACATTGTAGTTTTTATAGTTTAAGTTGATAGCTAAGTTAGGATCTCCTAATATTTTATTTGCCCAATTAGTTAGTTGCGAAGATACAGTAGAGGATAGCTTTTCACCGACACTTGTAATAGCCGTACTACTTGCAGAGGCGGTATTGACTATTCCCTCTGGTGGCATAAATTGTTCAATCAATAGCAAAGAGGCAACTTGATTAAAAAGGCTCTCCGGACTTAAATTGATACGTTCTAATTTATTATAGGCATAAGTACCTTGTAATCGCTTGTCTTGAAGTTCTATTTTATAGCTTGGACGAGGCTCTTCAAAAGTTCCGTCAAGGCGTAGCTTTACATCAATATTCTGTTTTGCTTTGGTATCCGTTAGTTCATTTTCGGGAATTACACCCGGTTTCTTTTCATTTTCATTTAAAAGATCGTAGAGTCTTGCTTTTGTTGAATAACTAGCGCCTATGTCTAGGTTGATTTTTGTAATAGGGCCATTGAAAGTTACTTTGCTGCCATTGTTAATTTTAAAATTCCATGGTTTAATAAAGTTATTAATCGAGAAACGGTAGTAGCCACTAGATATTTCAAATGTATTATAAATTTTTACATCATTATCTGCTGGAACATTAATATTAATAGTTCCATTTCCATATCCACTAATTTCATCGCCTGTTTTAGCATCTAATATCATAGTGATTTCTGCCAATGGGTTAGTAATGGCTGTTATATTTAATGCAAATTTACTTGTAGTTTTTTTCTTTAAAATAGCTATATCATCTTGCGGTGTTTTGAAATTAATAAAATTGTAATTATATACCGATGCATTACCAAATGGCAAATATATGTGAGAGGCTTGTGCAGGGCTTGCAATAACGTTCATAGTGATATCATCTATATAACCATCTATTGTAGTGTTTACTTTAGTTATGGCATTGCCATAAAAAATATCATTGTCGTAGGAGGATAAATTTATGGCTTCAAACTGGTTTGAATTGATTTCAATATTTTTAAAATAAAAGTTGCTTAAGTTATTATGTGTTATCGTGCCCGTAGCCGTTGCTTTATTCTTAAAGCGGTCGTAGAGTACTATTTTCCCTAAATCAATTTTATCTTCTTGTAAGTCTATATTAGCTATGGGAATAGTATAAATGGTTCCTAAATAATTCACTTTTGTTTTTAAGTTTAATATAGATAAACTTCCAAACATATTGGGCTTTTTAGAACTGCCATTTATTTTAATAGTACCATTCGTTTGCCCATCGATATCACTAATATAGTCGGATAAGAAAATGGACGCCCATTTTATGGGTGTGTTTATACATTTTATAGTTGCGTTCAACTTATTGTTTAAGTTACTACAGTTGAATTGAATTGCATTGTTGTCATTTGAAATTCCAGATCCTTCATAAATTTCCCATCCATTTTCATCTACTTTAAAGCTTGTATTTAGCTTGCCCAAATTCTCATTTTTAATCGTAATGGAGTCAATAGTAAAAGATCCTTTAGTCGTTGGATTTTTAATTGGGTAGTTTATAGTTAATTGAGCATTTAAATGTCCGTAAGGTTGAAAATATTCTTGCTGTGCTAATGTCCCAATTTGAGATACGTCTAAATCTTCTATTTTAATTTCAAGGGTATTTTCATTATTCTCTTTACTATTCAATGAAATTATTTGATCATTAGATTTTAATTTAAATTGATTGACAAATAGTTTGTCTGCGGTTATTTTAATTTTTTTACCATTACTTATATCCCAAATGGTATTATTGATATAGAAATTAGAAGGTAAAAAGTTAATAGATATGGTATCGAGCTTTGTTATAATATCGGCAGCTATATTGGCATTCCCAAATCTGTTAAATGAATTGGTTTTCAATTCACAATGAATGCTATCGTTTTGGATGTTGGTGGCTAACTGCACTTGCGTATTCCATAGGGTGTCGCCTAGCATCAATTGCTGCACATTGGAGTTGAGACTCAATTTTTCTAGATTCCCAATGCTATTAAATTGTGCTTTATTTAATCTTATTGCTCCTATTTTACAATAGGGTATTGTTCCATTTAATAACAATTGTTTCTCATTAGTGTTAATACTACCTTCTATAGTAGTATTGTTAAATCCATCTAATTCTTTATTGATGATGTGTATTAATTTGTCAATCTTTTTAGTAGCTATATGAAAAGAAAAGTTTTGAGCATCTCCATTGTATTTGCTTTTACTGATATAGCTTGGTAGATATTTATAAAGATATTGCTTAGAAGCATCAATTATGTTCTCTAGTTTGTATAGTCCATTTATTCCTATTTTAAAATCGTTACTTTCAATGTTGATTTCATGATTTGTTACAGATGCAATTTTAGATTTTAATGCAATAAAATCAATATTTAATTTTTCTTTCCCCCTTTTTAGGTCAATATTATTTAATTGCGCAGTGCCTTCTAGGTTATTTAAGTTGCTTCCATAGAGATTGAGATCAAAATCGGCATTTCCATTAAAAGGTTCTATACTTAGACCAATTTTTTGAAAATCTGCATATAATAGATTGGCTAATGCGTTGATGTGTTTTTTTTCATTTGCAAAGTCAAATTCTCCATTAAAAGATAGCGCTAGATTTTCATCATCAATAATTAAATTTCCTTTAAATACTTTTTTGTCCAAAGTTCCTTTTACAAGTATCTGCTTGTATGTATATTGCTTAATTTCTAAATTATCAAGATTGCCATCTAAATTGATGTCCGCTTCGTTTATATCAAATCCCTTACCATTGATTTTTAAATTAGCATCTACTTTTCCTATATCTTTGTTGCCTAGTAGTGTTCCTAACGCTATGTCTTCGCCAATTATTTTACCATTATAGGCTGTTAGTTTATTCTTTTCTTTCGGAATGTCAATTGTCAAATCTACTTGTGCTTTCCCTATTGTAGTTTTAACTATGTTCTTTGTTGCAAAGTGATTAATAGAACCTTGGAAAGAACCTTCTATAGCCACATTGCCCAAGGTTTTAAAATCAATTGGACTATTTTTAGTTAATGACGGTGCATAATAGTTAAGTCCTTTTTTGTCTATATTTAAATTGGCATTTTCTATTTGGAGCATACTTTTTTCCCAATTGGGCAAGCCTTCTATGCTTATATTGCCTTTAAATTGAGCATAGGGTGCTTTAATGTCTGTAGCTGTAGCTTTGAATTTCGAAACGGTGCCTTTGAAATTGGCATTCACTATGATTTTGTATGGAATTACATCCACGTTTCTTGAAAAATAAGCTACATCTTTCAAATCTATATTAGCATTTTTGAAATTTGCTGTCATAATTACAGCCTCCATGTAATCTAAGAAATCTGGAAAGCGTTTGTAATACATCGCATAGTGATCTTTTATTTCACTATTATTTGTAGCGATGTATAATTGATTGCAAATAGTTTTGTTGGGAGAAACAATTACATTGCTTTTAAATTGCTTCAGATGTAAACCGCAGCGCTCCTTGGCATTTAAGTAGCTAATGCTGCTCTTGATCGTGTCTTTTAGGATATTTGTATTTTCAATTAAAAGATTAATATGGGTAATATCCATATGTTCTGCATCAAATTCATTGAAAATAGGTTTTCTACTATTATAATCTAATTTAAAATTTCCATTTGCTATTTTAATTTGATTAATGGACACCTGCCAATTACCTTTATTAAAACAGCTAGTGTCTATTTGTGTACTAGTTTTTGTTTTTGGTCGGAATGGACTAGCTGGGTAATCCTTTAGTGCTATTGAAGGCTCGGTAAAGTTTATATTTTTTATGGTTATTTTTCTTTTTGTTTCATTGAAGGTATCTATATCAATTGCGCCTTTCCCTATCGATACATACATGTTACTTCCTACCCAAGCATCTTCTTCGCTGTATTTGATCCGCTCTAATTGTATTTTTTGAACTGCTAATTCAAAGCCTTTATTATTTTCCTTATTTTTGTTATTAGCTGGAAAAGCATCTTCTATAAAGCTGTAGTTCCATTTGTTGTTTTGTATCGTTCTATAGGTATTGATACGGACATTTTTTATACTAATGTACTTTAATACTAACTTGTCTTTGAAAATAAACCAATTGTTGAAATTGACATTGGCTATGCCTATTTGAATGAGGTTGTTATTAGTTCTATCTTTTATTTGTAAACCTTCAACTTTAATTTGATACAAAAAAGACAGCGAGATATAATCGATATGAATTGCTGTATTTAATTTTTTACTGAGGTAAGCGGTAGCGTTGTCTACTAATATTTTTTGTACAGGAGTAAAATTTATCAAAAGCATGCTTGTTGCAATTAATATAAAAATTGCAAACACAGTTTTTTTAATATATTGAAGTGTTTTTTTCAGTAGAGTTTAACTTTCTACAAAAATAACTCAATTGCTTTAAAAAACAGGCATTAATAGAGCCTACTTTAAGAGATTATTTACTTATGAAGCAAAGTAATTATTGATTTGTGCCATACAACGTTCACTTACTTCTATTTGACTATTTGCATACCACCAAGCTGTTTGTTGAATAGCTTCTGTTGCATTCCATTTGGGTGTCCAGTTGATTTTAAGTTTAGCTTTTTCGCTATTTAGCATCAGTAATTTAGCTTCATGAACATGCTCTTTATCATCAATAGCAATTTCCTGTTGGGAAGCACCAAATGCTGAAATAAATGATTGTGTAACTTCTTTTACGGTTAATACATCATCAATTGCTGGTCCGAAGTTGAATGCTTCATTATATGCTTCGGGGTGTTGATGCATATGAGCTGCAAGCAATAAATAGGCACCTAAAGGTTCTAATACATTTTGCCACGGCCTAGTAGCATTTGGGTTTCTTAAATTTATTGCGGTATGATTTTGAATTGATCGTACGATGTCTGGTATAATTCGGTCTTTTGAAAAATCTCCTCCACCTATCACATTGCCTGCCCTTACCGATGCAATAGATTTTTTATGCACATTAAAATCTTGCAAATTAAAAAATGAATTTCTGTAAGAATCAATTACAATTTCGCAAGTTGCTTTACTAGCCGAGTAGGGGTCATAACCGCCTAATTTGTCGCTTTCTACAAAGGCTGTTCCCCTTTCTGGGTTTTCGTATACTTTGTCGGTTGTGACCATTATGCCTACACAAGCATTCGGTAAAGATCGCATTGCGTCCAATACATTCGCGGTTCCAATCGTATTCACCATATAGGTTTCAATCGGATTTTCATAGCTTTTTCTAACAAGAGCCTGTGCTGCTAAATGAAAAATGTAATCTGGTTGAAAAGCAATGATTTCTTTTTTTAATTGTTCAACATCTAGAATATTTGCAATAATAGATTTTTCACAATATTGCGCTCCATTCAACTGGTTAAAAAGATCATGCTCATTTTCGGGTGCTAGTGCAAAGCCACGTACTTGTGCGCCCAATTCCTTTAAAATAAGTAGCAGCCAAGAACCTTTGAAACCTGTATGCCCGGTTATAAATACTTTTTTATTTTTAAACTGTTCTTTTAGTAAAGTATAATTCATGATTACCATTTTTTCCAAGGAGCTCCTTGTTCCCACATTGCTTCTAATTCTTCTTTATCTCTGAGCGTATCCATACATTTCCAAAATCCATTGTGTTTATAGGCGCTAATTTGTTTGTCTCTTGCTAAGTCGTCCATTGGTTGTCGTTCCCACATAATATCGTCTGCGTCATCTTTTAAATAAGATGCTATGCTTGGTTCTATAATAAAAAATCCACCGTTTATCCAGGTTCCACTATCTGCAGGTTTTTCCTCAAAACTATTAATAAGACCATCTTCTTGCATTTCAATAACACCAAAACGACTAGTTGCTTGTATAGCGGTCATAGTGCAGATTTTTTGATGGTTTTTATGATGTGCCAATAGCGCATTCATGTCAATATCGCAAACGCCATCACCATAAGTGAGCATAAAGGTTTCATTGCCCACGTAGGGTAATACTCGCTTTAAACGGCCTGCTGTCATGGTATCTAATCCGGTATCAATTAGTGAGATTTTAAAAGGTTCTGCATTGTTTTGATGCACTTGCAAGGAGTTGTCCCCTAAGTTTACGGTTACGTCTGCATTGTGCATGAAGTAGTTAATGAAGTACTCTTTTATAACCCATCCTTTATAGCCTAAACAAATTATAAATTCGGTATGGCCAAATGTGGCATATAATTTCATAATATGCCATAAAATTGGCTTGCCCCCAATTTCGATCATAGGTTTTGGACGCAAGGATGATTCTTCCGATATTCTTGTACCTCTTCCGCCAGCAAATAAAACAACTTTCATTATGGATTAATTTTTAAAATGAAATTTTTTGGAATTGTAAAGGGCATTTCTACTTTTTCATTGAAGGAAAATTTTTGAATTTGCATATCAATAAAATAATTGTCGCCTTTATTATTAATTGTAAAGGTCTTGACATTTGCAAATCTATTATAATTTTCCTTATTGTAATTAAAAAACTGAACGATACACGACGGTCCATTTTCTAATGTTGATTGTAGGCCAATGGTTTTTATCAAACTATCTTGCTTATTGTATGTAGTAGATTGTGAAAAAGAATTTAAAATACTTTGTAACGTTAATGTATTTTCCGTTTCAGTGGCATTATAGGAATTGGTGCTATTTTCTAGCGGATTACCAACAAGTAAGTTCTGTAGGTCTTTGAAATCCAATGTTACAGGTAGGTAATTACTTAGCTCGGCATAGGGTAAGATATACGCTTCATTTTTAGTGTATAGCAACATTTTTAAAGTGTCTGGAGTAATTACTACACGTGCTACATTAAAAATATCTAAAGCACTAATATGAACCCATATTTGCTGGTCTTTAACAATGCGAATGCTTGCGCTAAATGTTTGTTTTTCATTTTTACCATCATACCGCATTTTCGTTTTACAACTAAATGTTTCAAAATTATTGCGAGGTTCCCAAATCGGCTTGTATTGTTCTATTAGCGCTTGATTAGCCATGCTGTCTAATAGAAATTTCTGGTGCACTAGCGCGCTGGAATCAACAGCTGTTTTTTTTCTAATTGCATGTTTGCTTATTTTACAACTACTTATAATTAAAGTGATTGTAATGATTAATAAAATATAATAAGTTGCTTTATTCATTAATGCGTTTGTTTTTTAGTTTATTGTCGAGTACTTCACTTTGCATTCCTTTCTGTTTTGCCATTTTCCAATTTTCCTCTGCTTCCATTATGTTGCCCAATTGAAATTCGATGTCTCCTAAATGATCATAAAGTGTTGCGTCTGCATTGGGCGTATTTAATTCAATTGCTTTTTGTACATATTGTTTTGCTTTAGCGTAATTTTTTAATTGATACATAATCCATCCGTAAGTATCCTGGTAGGAGCCAATGGAAGGGCTTAACTCAATGGCTTTTTTTGACAATTTTTCTGCATAGACAAGTCGCTCTTTACGTATAGACAAATAATAGCTGTAGTTGTTTAATGCATTAACATTTTTATCATTCCATTTTAAGGCCTCTTCAAAATGGGCATCTGATTTTTCAAATTCTTTTAGTTCGTGATAAGATTCGGCTAGAGAAGCATTTACTTCTGAAAGCATCGTTTTTTTGTTTTCGTCTATTAAGTCTAAACATCGGTTGTAGTTTCGGATAGCATTGGCATGTAAATTCAAAAAAGCATACCCTATTCCTGCAAAATAATATAAATCTGCTTGATTGGGAAACAATCGAATGGCTCTTTCTGCATAGATTACTAAACTATCAGCCGTTTCCTTGTTTATTGTATTAATGACTAATTGTTCCCATGCTTTATAGTTGCTCGGATTTAATTGAATTGATTTTTTATAGGCAGTAGATGCCTCTATAGTATTGTTATATAGAGCATATAGATCGCCTAATAACTGGTAAACGGTATAGTTATTCGCATTCGCATTGCAGAGCAGTTGGGCATAATGGATATTGCTAACGCTGTCTTTACTTATTTCTATATAAGGAACAAACACGGCGATTTTATCTTCAATCGCAATTGTTTTATGGGTGATAATTTTTTCTATTTGTGCTTTATAGGCTAGGGTATCATGATTGGCTAAAGAAGTGCTTATTTTATTTAACAGCACCATGCCATTCTCTGGAAATTTCTTAGTAATGAGTGCATCGAGTTTATTTTTTTCACTTACTTTTTTACTAGCTCCGTACAACTCGCTCAATAGGAGGTAGTATCTTGGTTCATCTTTGTGTTGAGCTACTAATTGTTCGCTTAAAATAAGGGCACTGTCAAGCTGATTGTTTTTAATGAAAAGCTCTTGCATTTGAAGCAATAAATCTTCATTCTCGTCTGTATTTTGATTAATTAAAATGCGCAATTGTTCAATGGCTAAATCATATTTTTTTTCAATTTGATAAAGCCTACATGCTTGCATTAAGTATTGGTCATTATATTTTTCTTTTTTTGCCAATTGGGCATATAGCCTAGCCGCTTCAATATAATTGCCTTGCTCTATCAAAATATCACCTAGTAAATTTTGATACCATTGATTGGAAGTGTCTAAAGCAATGGCTTTTCGTATTTGTAGATTTGCTTTTACTAAGTTCTTATTTTGAATGGCAATTTTAGCTAATTCAAAATATGCTACACTTTTTTTTGGATGCGTAGTTGCAAATTGCTGCATTTGCTCTTCCGCTTCGCTCAGGCGATTCAAATATTTTAATCGCAAACCCTCATAAAAAGCTGCTTTCCCTGTATTATTATTTTCTTGTGCCTTTCCTATCGTTACGAAAAGAAGGAAGAAAATAATATAACAGAAAAGAAAACTCTTTAGAGGGGTATGCATTTAGGATTCTTGAGTTGAGTAGTCACCAATACTAAAAGATTCTGTTTTGCCCTTTAGTTTACATTCTTTACCAATAAGCGAATTGCTTAAGTTGGCACTTTCAATGTTTGCTTTTTCTTGAATAATACTATTGCTGATAATAGATTGATTTATGCTTGCACCCTTTTCTAATGAAACGTGAGGACCAATAACTGAGTTTTCAATACATACGTTTGCTCCAATATAACAAGGGTGGATAATAGTAGAATTTTTAATTGTTGCAGATGGGTCTATGCTCGATTCGTTTTCATATTTAATAGATAAGATGCGTTGATTAGTGTATACGGTAGCATCTTTATTTCCACAATCTAACCATTCACTTACTTGGTCGGTATAGAAATTTAATCCATTTTGCAACATGTGCTCCATGGCATCGGTGATTTGATATTCTCCTTTTTGTTGAATATCGTTATCGATTAAGCGTTGTAATTCTTTTTTAAGATTGGCGCCATCTTTGAAATAATACACACCAATAATAGCTAAGTCGGAAACAAATTCTTGTGGCTTTTCAACAAATGCTTCAATTTTGTTCCCCTCACTTAATTTTACTACACCAAAATTGCTTGGGTCTTCAATTTTCTGCGTCCAAATTATGGCATCTTTTTGTGTGTCGATAGAAAAGGTGGCATTAAATAAGGTATCTGCAAATGCTATAAACGTATTACCGTCTAATATTTGTTCTGCACATAAAATAGCATGGGCAGTTCCTTTAGGTTCTTCTTGCACACAGATATGGCCTTTGGCACCTAAAGTATTGGCTACGGCTAATAAATGCGCTGCTACTTCTTTGCCAAAGTTGGGGCCGATAACAAAAGCAATATGTTCAATTTTTTCTGAGCAAGTAGCAATGATATCTTCTACAATGCGCTGCACTATTGGCTTTCCTGCAATAGGAATTAATGGTTTAGGGGTTGTAAGCGTATGGGGTCTCATGCGTTTCCCCATGCCTGCCATTGGAATAATAATATTCATAAGTTCGTTTTAATTGTTACCGGTATGTCCAAATCCACCTGATCCTCTTGAGGTATCGTCGAGTGTTTCGCTAAGCTCCCATGCTATCGATTCATATTTGGCTATAATCATTTGTGCAATACGATCGCCATTTTCAATGATCTGCTCTTCGTTAGAAAGATTGATCATGGGTATCATCAATTCGCCTCTATAATCTGCATCTATGGTGCCAGGTGTATTTATTACGGTTAATCCTTTTTTTATGGCCAAACCACTTCTTGGTCTTATTTGCGCTTCATGCATATCGGGCAACGCTATAAAAAGCCCAGTAGGTATTAATTTGCGTTCCAAAGGCTTTAATGCTATGGGTTCTGCAAGATAGGCGCGCAAGTCCATGCCTGCCGAACCAGCTGTCTGGTAAGAAGGTAATGGATGGTTTGATTTGTTAATAATCTTTATGTGTGTTTTCATACTATAAAGCTTTACAAATGTACTCTTTCATTTTAAAAAATAGAACTTTAAAGTGGCTTAAATAAACCCTATAAGTTAATTTTAATGTTGAATTAACAAGTCCTTATCTTTAAACAGTTATTTTAAGTTAAATTTGTGTAATTAAATTAATAAATTTTATTCAAATATGGCAATATTAGGTAATCTAATTGCTCGGTCGTTATACATTAGAAAGCGCATGTCTCCAAAGGTGGCAACACCTATTAAGTATCAAACGAATACCCTCAAGAAATTGATGATCAAAAGTCAAGATACATTATTTGGTAAGCATTATAAATTCTCAGAATTGTTAAGCTCAGAAGCTTTTATCGATAATTTTCGAAAAACAGTACCGGTGCATACCTATAATGAGATGTATGATCAATGGTGGCATAAATGTCAGGAAGGTATTTCGGATGTTAGTTGGCCAGGAAAAGTTAAATATTTTGCATTAAGCTCTGGCACCTCAGAGTCGGCAAGCAAACACATCCCAGTTACCCAAGATATGATCAAATCCATCAAGCGTGTTGGGTTTAAGCAATTATGTAGTCTTACTAATTTTGATATTCCTTCTGCTACTTTTCAAAAGGGCGTTTTGATGTTGGGAGGCACCACTAGTTTGTTCGAAAAAGGCGAATATTACGAGGGAGATATGAGTGGCATTAGTGCAAAGAATATGCCCCGATGGATGTCGGCCTTATTATATAAGCCTGGAAAAAAAATAGCTAAAAAACCTAAATGGGAAGATCGTATAAAACTCATAGTAAGGAATGCAAAAAAATGGGATGTGGGAACGGTTTGTGGAGTGCCTGCTTGGGTGCAAATTGTATTTGAAGAAATTATTAAATATCACAAACTCAATACTATTCACGATATTTGGCCTAATCTAAATATTTATATTCATGGAGGCGTTTCCTTTGAGCCTTATAAAGATAGTTTCTCTAAATTACTAGGCAAGCCTATTTCCTTTGTAGAAACCTATATGGCCTCTGAAGGTTCCTTTGGATTTAAAGCACACCCCGATGACTCCGGCATTAAGCTAGTTTTGAATGCGGGTATTTTTTATGAATTTGTCCCCTTCAATGAAACAAATTTTGATGAAGAAGGCAATCCATTTTCTAAAGTAAGTTCAGTACTTATTAATGAATTAGATGAGCATACAGAATACGCAGTAATGCTTTCTACGTGCTCTGGCGCTTGGCGTTATATTATCGGCGATGTTATTCGATTTACCAATGCTGCTGAGCATGAAATGATGATCGTAGGCCGCACAAAACAGTTTTTGAGCTTATGTGGCGAGCATTTGTCGGTAGATAATATGAATAAAGCCATTGAGCAAGTTTCAAAAGAATTTAATATTGCTATTAATGAGTTTGCCGTTATTGGTTTCCCAGAAGCTAATTATTTTGCGCATAGATGGTATATCGGTTGTGATGATAAATCGATCAACGAAAATGAAATATTAGCCAGTATCGATAAAGTCTTATGCACTTTAAATGATGATTATGAAGTGGAAAGAAGTTCGGCTTTAAAATCAATTTATATTACCTTAGTACCCAATAAAGTATTTTATGACTACATGAAGTCTTTGGGCAAAGATGGAGCCATGAATAAATTTCCAAGAGTGCTCAAAGGAAATGCAAAAGATAAGTGGGAACAGTACATTCAAAATTTAGCTCATTAATATGAATATCGAAACACTTCCAATTCTTGATTTGAAACTATTGCATTTATTTCAAAGTGCAGATGAGCGAGGTGATTTCGTTAAAACGTTTCATGCAAAAGATTTCGAAAAATATCAATTAGATATGGAAATTAAAGAGTCTTTCTATTCCATCTCTAATAAAAATGTTATTCGTGGTATGCATTTTCAATTACCCCCAAGTCAGCATAGCAAACTTGTTTTCTGCTCGCAAGGTGCTATTGTAGATGTAGTGCTCGATTTGCGAAAAGCATCTCCTAGCTATTTGCAATTTATTAGTATAGAATTGCAGGCATCAAAACCGCAAGCGCTATTTATACCAGCGGGTTGTGCACATGGATTTAAATCATTAGCAGATCATACAATAACTAATTATTTTGTGTCGAGCGAATACGATGCCAGCACCGATGTGGGCATCCATTACCAATCTTTTGGATTTGATTGGGGCATTGCAAACCCTATTTTATCCAAAAGAGACCAATCTTTTCCTTCCATAACCGAATTTCAATCTCCTTTTTAAAATTATAACTAATACACTATGAATATTCAAAAAGTATTAAAGTCATTAGCAATCGATAAAACCAATATCGGTGTTTCAACTGGGGCTAAATGGATTAAAACCAACGCGCCTGTGCTCACTTCTTATTCACCCGTAGATAGAAAGAAAATTGGAATAGCTACCACCGCTGATGAAAAAACGTACCATGCAGTAATCGACAAAGCAGCTAATGCTTTTAACGATTGGCGTATGTGGCCAGCACCCAAACGAGGCGAGGTGGTTCGACAAATTGGTAATGAATTACGCAAACATAAAGAAGCTTTAGGCACTTTAGTAAGTTATGAAATGGGCAAAAGTTTGCAAGAGGGGTTGGGAGAAGTACAAGAAATGATTGATATCGCAGATTTTGCGGTGGGCCTTTCGCGCCAACTTTATGGGTTGACCATTCATAGCGAGCGACCTATGCATAGAATGTATGAGCAGTGGCATCCACTAGGTGTTGTAGGTATTATATCTGCATTTAATTTTCCAGTGGCCGTATGGAGTTGGAATAGCTTTTTAGCATGGGTTTGTGGTAATACTTGCGTTTGGAAACCAAGCGAAAAAACCCCACTGACCGCCATTGCGTGTCAGAAAATTACTGAAAAAGTTTTTAAAGCTAATGGTGTTCCAGAAGGGGTTTCTTGCCTTATTAATGGCGCTGCCGATATGGGTATTTTAATGTCAAAAGATAGCCGAGTGCCTTTAGTTTCTGCGACGGGCTCTACTCGTATGGGTAAAGCAGTGGCTGCAACGGTGGCTGGTCGCTTAGGTAAATCGCTTTTAGAATTGGGTGGTAATAATGCAATTATTATTTCTCAGCATGCCGATCTAAATATGTCTTTAATAGGCGCTGTGTTTGGAGCTGTAGGTACTGCCGGACAGCGTTGCACCACTACGCGTCGATTGATTATTCATGAATCTATTTATGATGCCTTCAAAAAGAAATTAGTTGCTGCCTACAAACAAATTAAAATTGGTAACCCATTGGATGCTAGCAATCATGTGGGGCCATTAATTGATATCGATGCTGTAAATGCCTATTTGAATACGGTGGCAGCTGTTAAAAAAATGGGCGGTAAAGAAGTGGTGAAGTCTGGTGTATTAAGTGGAAAAGGATTTGAAAGTGCTTGCTTCGTGAAGCCATGTATTTTTGAAGTAGATAATGCGTGGGAAATTGTACAACACGAAACATTTGCTCCTATTTTGTATATCATGCCATATAAAACATTAGAGCAAGCCATTACTTTGCAAAATGCTGTTCCGCAAGGATTATCCTCTGCAATTATGACCCTCAATATGCGCGAAGCAGAAACCTTCTTATCACACAAAGGAAGCGATTGCGGAATTGCCAATGTAAATATTGGTACCAGTGGTGCTGAGATTGGTGGTGCTTTTGGTGGTGAAAAAGAAACCGGTGGTGGTCGTGAGAGCGGCTCTGATAGCTGGAAAGTATATATGCGCCGACAAACCAATACCATCAATTGGAGCGATAGTTTGCCATTAGCACAAGGTATTAAGTTCAACCTCTAAGATATACTCACTATTCAATATGGATGCCAACTGGCATCCATATTTTTATTATTTAGCAAACTACCTTTTATGACTTTTGATGATTTAAATTTAAATAAGCCCTTAATTCTTGCTTTAAAAAAAATGGGTTTGCAACAACCAACGCCCATTCAATATAAATCATTCAATACCATCATGTCGGGTAAAGATGTATGTGGTATTGCACAAACCGGAACGGGTAAAACCTTTGCTTATTTGCTCCCAATCTTAAGGCAATTTGTTTTTACCAACGACAAAACACCTTCGGTTGTTATTTTGGTGCCAACGAGAGAATTGGTTTTGCAAGTTTTAAAAGCGGCCAAATTATTGAGTGCTTCCATGAGTATAGACATTCAAGGAGTTTATGGAGGGGTCAATATGCGCAATCAAATGAATGCCTTAGAGCAGGGGTGTAATATAGTAGTTGGCACTCCAGGGCGTCTGTATGATTTATTTTTAAGCGGTTCACTCAAATTAAAAGCGGTAAAAAAATTAGTTATTGATGAGATGGATGAGATGCTGAATTTGGGATTTAGAGTACAGATCGAACGCATCTTAGATAATCTACCAGAGAAAAGACAAAATCTTTTATTCTCCGCTACTATTACAGAAGATGTAGAAAAATTATTGCAATTTTATTTTAAAAGTCCAGAGCAAATTACAGCAGCACCAACCGGTACGCCATTGTTACAAATTGAGCAGTCCTTAACTGCCGTACCAAATTTCAATACTAAAATTAATTATTTAAGTAGCTTGTTGCAAACAGATGAGAGCATGACGAAAGTGTTGGTTTTTGTTAGCACCAAGAAATTTGCCGATAAAGTATTTGAATCCTTAACGCCTATTTTGGGCGAACATGTTGGTGTTATTCACTCCAATAAAGCACAAAATAATCGTTTTGCGACGGTGCAAAAATTTGAAAAGGGCGATTATACATGTTTAATTGCGACGGATATTATTGCGCGCGGTTTGGATGTGGCGGAGGTTACACATGTTATTAATTTCGACATTCCCGATACACCAGAAAATTATATTCATAGAATTGGCAGAACCGGTAGGGCAGATAAAAAAGGTATTGCTATCAGTTTTGCAACCGAAAAGGAAATGCCTTTTGTGGAAGCCATCGAACAGTTGATGCAACAGCCCATTGTATCATCAGCTCTTCCAGAAAATATTGAAATTTCGGAAATATTAATTGCAGAAGAAATGCCGGTGATTAGAATGAAAACCGATTTCATAAAACCCTTGAAGCGCGATCCTAATGCAGGTAGCGCCTTTCATGAAAAGTCGGCTAAAAATGCTAAGACCAACAAAAAGGTTAGTCATAAAGATAAGATGCTTAAAAAATATGGTAAGCCTAAAAGCAGACCCAAAAAAAGATAAGGGAATTATAAGGGAAGATTTAAGCGATTGAAAAAATCCGCTTCACTTAGTTCTTTTACATCGCCTGGCAATAAGGGGTTTAATGTAATTTGTTCAATTGCTGTTCTTATTAGGCGTTTGCATCTATGCCCTTTACTAAAAACCATTTTTCGCACTTGATGAAAACGCCCTTCTTGTAAGGTAAATTCCAGCCAAGTTTCGGGTATGCGCGTATTAGTAATTTTATAATCATAAATGGTATTTTCAGGGTCATGTATGCGTACCACCTTGCATGCAGTAGTGGTGAAATGCGTACTTTCGCCAACCCTTATGGGAACACCTGCGCGCCATTCCTCAATTGTTTCGTCAGTTACAATGCCTGCAACCAGCACAGCATAAACGCGGTAATGAGGTGTTTTACTTTGAAAAAGTAAGCGTACAATTTTTTTATTATTGGTGAGTAGCAATAAGCCTTCTGAGTCTTTATCTAATCGACCAACCGCATTAGTGCCCTCCGGGAAGGTATAAGATAAGTTACCTAATAATACAGCATCTCCATCGCTTTTAAATTGCGACAGCATGCCTCTCGGTTTATTGATGATAAAATAACGACGTGCTTCCATTTACAAATGGTATAACCCCACTTTATACAAGGAATTGATAGGTTTATTATCCCAAAACAATTCAAAATCTTCCAATCCATTTTGTTCGTAATTTTCTTTAATTGCTTTTAAGGTCCAAATATTTGTTTGGGTATAATGGATGGCTTGCAATATATATTCTAGCCAAGCTGCTTGCTCGGGTGGTATTTTAATATCGATGCTTGCTTGAGGTGTTTCGAATTTTAAATTGGCTACTTCCCAAGTTGCACCTTTTTTAGATTTCGTTTGAATGCTTTTTATAGGTGCATTTCCAAAGTAGATCACTTTAGCATGAGGATTGGGCGTGAAGCGCTCGGTGTCTTCTAATGCTTTGCGAATATAATCATCGGGCACACTTGTTTTTGGCACTTTGAAATCGAACCATTTTTGTAGCGGGAAATCAAAGCAGGTTTTATGCATGTAATTGAACAATGACTTTTTAAGGCCAAAGCTAAATGCTTCATGATCGGTGCCCGTTTCATCAATATGCAGTAAATCATTATTAGCAAAACTGCCTTTAGACGGTTCTGCAATTTGTACTTGAAACGCTTCTGGATTAGTGCCTACAGGGCTATGTACCGTCATGGTGAATTGATGCCAAAAAGCAGAATGCAAAATCTCCGCTTCAAATAATTGCCTTACCATTTCTAGCGAGTCAATGGTTTCTTGCGCTGTTTGCGTAGGGAAACCATACATTAAATAGGCATGAACCATGATGCCGGCATCGCAAAAATGCTGATTTACTTTAGCCACTTGCGCCACCGTAATGCCTTTTTGTATCAACGTTAAGAGTCGATCAGAGGCTACTTCCAATCCGCCCGAAACGCCTATGCATCCCGATTGCTTTAATAATAAGCATAAGTCTCTAGTAAATTTTTTCTCGAAACGAATATTCGTCCACCAAGAAACAACAAGTTTCCTTTTAATAATTTCAATAGCGAGTGCTTGCATTAAAGAAGGCGGTGCTGCTTCGTCTACAAAATGAAAACCATTATTGCCTGTTTGTGCTATTATACGTTCCATTCTATCGCACAATAAGCTGGCGCTTAGGGGCTCGTACTGACTAATGTAGGGTAAGCTAATATCGCAAAAGGTACATTTGCCCCAATAACATCCGTGCGCCATAGTTAGCTTATTCCATCTGCCATCACTCCATAAACTATGCATGGGATTGATAAGCTCAATAACAGAGATATAATCATTAAGCAGTAAATCACTATAGTCAGGTGTGCCTATTGATGCTTGTTTATAATCGCCACAAGTGCTTGAGTTGGTGTATACTAATTGATCTTGTTGTAAATGAAAGGTGCGCTTGAGCGATGACGCAGCTGTTTTTTGTTGAATAAAAGAAAATAGTTGTTCCAAAGGAGCTTCGCCATCATCCAAGCAAATAAAATCTACAAACTCCAATATGCGTTTATCGCGGAGGCTTCTCAATTCGGTATTGGCATAGCCACCACCTAAGGCAATTTTGATATTGGGAAAAGTATTTTTAATAAATTGTCCACAACGCAAAGCGGCATATAAATTTCCTGGGAAGGGTACACTAATGGCTACTAAGCTGGGTTGTTGGGTATTGATTTTTTCTTTTAATAGGGTTATTAGGTATTCGTCTACAAAACTGAGCGGACCCTGCAAGGCTTCGTACAAAGTATCCATCTCTTGAGCAGAGCGACCAATCTTTTCGGCGTATCGACTAAATCCAAAATACGGATCTACCGTTTCTTTTATTAAGTCGGCAAGATCTTCCAAATACATGGTAGCTATATATTTGGCTTTATCTTGAATGCCCATTGCGCCAAATGCCCAATTCAAATCTTCTAATTGCTCAAAGCGTTGAGCTTCAGGTAAAAAATTGCGTTGTGCAATGCGATGCGCGAGGGTAGGGTTTTTGCCTTGCAAAAAGCAAATGACCGCTTCAATGCTATGAATATAAAGATCCTTGAGCTTAAGAATGCGCTGCATGTTTTCACTGGGTGCTTCAAAAGATTGTGCTTTTTCAAAAACTTCAGATAGGCCTTGTTTAGAGAAGATCGCCAACATCACTTCTATACCTAAATCGGCCTGATAGGAGGCTATGTTTTTAGTGTTTAGAAAGCCTTTCAAATACGCCGTTGCTGGATAGGGTGTATTTAATTGGGTAAATGGTGGCGTTAGAAGTAATAGCTTGTCTTGCAAAAGCGCTAGAATTAAGGTTGTAAAAATACCGATTATAATCAAAGATTACTACAAAACAGCGTTATAATTACATAGATCCTATCCTTCTATTAAACGACATGCACATCAATGTTTGTTTGGGTATTAGCACCAATGTTTTTTTCTGTATTATGCAATTGTTAAGAAGTGAGAAACTTCCTCTAAAATTATGGATAAGCCGCTAAAGGTAATATCTTTACACTTATTAAAGATTATATCAAATACCGGTAAACAATTAAATCTATTTTATGTCGTTAAAATCCCTTTTAAATTTCTTTCAACCAAAAGACAAAATATTTTACTCATTATTTGAGCAAGTAACTTCTACATTAGCTCAAATGGGAGCTACCTTTCATGAAGCGATGCATGAAACAGATTATCAAAAACGTGTATCACTTTTAAAAAGCCTTGAAGATTTAGAACATAAAAATGATGAGGTAACCCATCAAATTTTTATTGAATTGGGTAGGAATTTCATTACGCCGTTCGATAGAGAAGATATTCACTATTTAGCTACTTCTTTAGATGATGTGGCGGATTATATTTGGGGAGCTGCTAAACGTATCGTTAACTATAATATGGTAGATATTGACGCTTCAACCAAAAGCTTTTCTTCTGTTATTCATAATTCCATTAGTGAATTGCACAAAGGGGTAAAAGAATTAAGAGGTATGAAAAATATGCGCGCTATTACAGAAGCTTGTGTACGAATCAACAGTTTTGAAAACGAAGCGGATGATTTATTAGATAGCTCCATGGTAGCATTATTTAGTACAGAAACAGACCCTATTGAAGTTATTAAGAAAAAAGATTTGTATCAAATGTTAGAAATCGTTACCGACAAGTGTGAAGATGCGGCTAATGTGATTGAATCTATCATCATTAAATACGCATAAAAAACTAATTATATGATTTTTCTAATCGTTATTATTGCATTGGCCTTGATATTTGATTATATCAATGGTTTTCATGATGCAGCCAATTCTATCGCAACGATTGTTTCTACTAAAGTGCTTTCGCCACTGCAAGCAGTAATTTGGGCCGCTGCGTTCAATTTTGTTGCCTATTTTGTATTTCAAGATCATGCGGTTGCTAATACCATTGGTAAAACGGTATACCCTGAGTTTATTACCTTGCCAGTTATTTTCTCTGGTTTGATTGCAGCTATATTCTGGAATTTATTAACCTGGTGGTTTGGCATTCCTTCTTCTTCATCCCATACCCTTATAGGTGGTTTTGCGGGTGCCGCTATTACGCATGCCTTTATGACTAAAGGCTTTGTAGCTTTTAGCAGTATTGTAGAGATGGAAAAAATCGGTAAAACAATTTTGTTTATTTTCTTAGCGCCCGTGATTGGCATGGCGATATCGATGTTTATGACATTGGTTACTATCATGCGCAATGTTTGGGCTAGAATCGGTATTATTATCCTGGCTACAATTTTCACGGTTTATTTATTTAATGTTTTCGAGCAAAATAAAATGCAAGAAAATATCTCTAAGTTGTACAAGGTTGATAAATACGAAAAAGAAGCAGCTAAAGATCCGAGCAACGAAGAAGTAAAAACGAAATTAGAAAAAGCTAAAAAACATACCAGCGAAGCTATGGTCTTTGTTGCGAAGTATGATAAAATTGGCGCAGATTTCGTTGCAGACAGTATGCAGCATATTGGTTTATTAAAACCTATAGAAAGCACTCGTGTTAAAGATGCTTTGAAAAAAGCCTTTAAAATGGATAGCTTAACAAAATTGGGTAATACCGATGCCAGCGTAAAAGTCATTGCCGATAGCATCACTAAAAAATTAGAGGAGGGTAAAAAACTCTATGCACTTTATGGTACGGTTGACAATGCGGTATTATTAGATACCCTTTCATCAACATTTGTATTATCTGAAAAGCAACAAGAAAAAATTGGGAAAGCCATTGCTGAAATTAATGCTAAAACCGAAGTGGTGAAAGCCATGGAAAAAGCTGACAATTCATTTATAGTTAATTGCTTAATTGGGTTGGTCATTATTTTCATTCTTACATATATCTATATTGATGTTTTAAGAGAGCCTAATGCTTTTAGAAAAGCAAATATCTTTAAGCGTTTACAATTATTATCATCTGCAGCCTTCAGTTTAGGACATGGTGGTAATGATGCGCAAAAAGTAATGGGTATTATTGGTGCTGCTTTCGTGGCTTACAATAGCCAAAAGTATGGCGATGTTGGTGCCGCTTTAAAAGAATTGCCTTGGGTGCCTTTAGCATGTTATACTGCGATAGGTTTAGGAACCTTGAGTGGTGGATGGAAAATTGTGAAAACAATGGGTTCTAAAATCACAAAGGTTAGTCCGTTAGAAGGTGTAACAGCTGAAACGGCAGGTGCCTTCACTTTATTCATGACCGAACAAATGGGTATTCCGGTTTCTACAACACATACGATCACCGGTGCTATTATGGGTGTAGGCGCATCAAGACGCTTATCGGCTGTAAGATGGGGCGTTACCTTTAATTTAATTTGGGCTTGGATTCTTACCATTCCAGTAAGTGCTGCAGTAGCAGGATTGGTATATTGGATAGTGAGTTTCTTTGTGAAATAGCATTGTAGTAAAATAAAAAAAAGCCCCATCAAACGATGGGGCTTTTTTTATTTAGATTTTAGGGAACTTGGTTGCCAGAAAAATCATCCCAGTTTTCCATAAGCCAAGAACTTACGAACACATAGTGTTTATGAATGATAAGGGAATGAGAAATGGTATCGAAGCGGATATTGATTTCATCAAAATGATCATTGAAAGCAGTAGTACCTCTGCTTCGTAAATAAGTGGAGGTGCTTAATACTTTAAATCCTGGGTTGCAGATATCCCAAAAGGGTTTATTGAGTAGAAACGTATCGGTGCCAATTTTGCTTACAGTAATCGTATCTAACATGCTGGTGCTGTCTTTGTAGATAGCGCTGCCTGTATTCGTTTGTGCACGATGTTGTAAGGTGCCCACATAGGATCCGCATATTTTATTGAGCAAAATACTGTTGGCATTACCCTGTATGCGCGCATTTTTAGTGCAACTGCCCAGCAGTAAGATTAGGCTCAGTATGAAAATTGATGTTAAAGAAAAGTGTTTCATTTTATTTAAATAATCTTCTAAATTACATTTTTATTTATAATTCAATTGTAATGTTTATCGTATGGCGAAGAGGCTTCATGAGTCGGTAGCGGCCTATTTAAATACCCTAGAGCCGTCTGTAAAAGAAAAGCTATTGCAAATTAGAGCATGTGTTTTCGAATTGATTCCCGATGCTGAAGAAGGTATCAGTTATCAAATGCCAGCCTATAAATATAAAGGACTTGTATTATGTATGGCGGCCTTTAAAAACCATATAGGCTTGTATCCTACGGCTGCACCTATTGCTCATTTTAGCGAAACACTACAAGCGTATAAGACAAGTAAAGGAGCTATTCAATTTCCCTTATCGGAGCCTTTGCCCTTGGATATCATCAAGCATATAATTGCATATAAAGTAGCGTTGAATTTGAAGAAGCGATAATCTGGATGTGGGGGTAGAATTTTTATTGTTAGCATTATAAAAATTATAGTTAAATTGAATAGTTATTGCAAATTCAATTTTCATGTCTTATCCATTTCAAATAAAAAGTGAAGCGGCTTATCATCAAGCCTATCAGCAAAGCGTTGCCCATCCAGAGCAATTTTGGGAAGCTATAGCCCAAACCTTTCAATGGCAAAAAAAATGGGATCAAGTATTGGAGTGGAATTTCAAAGAACCTCGTATAAGCTGGTTTAAAGGTGGACAATTAAATATTACTGAAAATTGTTTAGATCGTCATTTAGCGGAAGATGCCGATTCGCTAGCTATGATTTTTGAACCGAATGATGTTACTACTCCTGCACAACAATATACCTATCAAGAATTGTTTGATAAAGTCAATCAGTTTGCTTGGGTGCTCCATAATAATGGGGTTAAAAAAGGTGATCGTGTGTGTTTGTATATGGGGATGATTCCAGCATTAGCCATTGCAACCCTTGCTTGCGCGCGTATTGGCGCTATTCATTCAGTCATCTTTGGAGGCTTTAGCGCACAAAGTATTGCCGATCGCTTGCAAGATGCACAGGCCGCATTTATCATTACTTGCGATGGCGCGCATCGTGGTAATAAGCAAATCGATTTAAAAAATGTGATAGATGATGCCCTTGTACAATGTCCTTTTGTGCAACGTGTTATTGTATATATGCATACACAAACGCCCATCAGTATGAAAAAAGATAGAGATGTTTGGTGGGATGATGAAGTACAAAAAGTTATAGCTGCACAACATACATTTTTTCCAGCCGTAGCTATGGATGCCGAAGATCCTTTGTTTATCTTATACACTTCAGGTTCTACAGGTAAGCCCAAAGGGGTGGTGCATACGGTTGGTGGTTATATGGTTTATGCCACGTATACCTTTGTAAATGTATTCCAATATCAAAAAGGTGATGTGCATTTTTGTACCGCTGATATTGGATGGATAACCGGACATAGCTATATTGTTTATGGCCCTTTATGTGCTGGTGCTACTACCTTATTGTTTGAAGGGATTCCAACATGGCCCAATGCCGGACGGTTTTGGGATATTGTAGACAAACATCGCGTAGCTAATTTGTATACGGCTCCTACAGCTATAAGAAGTTTGATGGGTTTTGGACTAGCCCCTTTGGAAGGAAAAGAATTGAGCTCGCTTAAAGTATTAGGTACGGTAGGGGAACCCATAAATGAAGAGGCATGGCATTGGTACGACGAACATATTGGTAAAAAACAATGTCCTATTGTAGATACGTGGTGGCAAACCGAAACGGGTGGTATTTTAATTTCAAACATGGCGGGTATTACACCTGCAAAGCCAGCTTATGCAACGCTTCCGTTGCCGGGTATACAGCCCGTATTGGTCGATGAAAAAGGAACGATACTCGAGGGTAATGCGATCAGTGGCAATTTATGTATTCAGTTTCCTTGGCCCGGTATGTTACGAACTACCTATGGCGATCACGAACGTTGTAGAACAAATTATTTTGCTACTTACGATAATTTATATTTCACGGGCGATGGCTGTTATAGAGATGAACATGGCAATTATAGAATTACCGGTAGGGTAGATGATGTGCTCAATGTAAGTGGTCACCGCATTGGCACCGCCGAAGTTGAAAATGCAATTAATAGTCATACCGGCGTAGTAGAATCTGCTGTGGTGGGCTATCTGCATGATCTGAAAGGGCAGGGCATTTATGCTTTTGTTATTATCGACTCTCTACATGGCGATGCTCAACTAACCCAGTTAGATATTGCGCAAACGGTAGCGCGTGTTATAGGTGCTATTGCCAAACCCGACAAAATTCAGTTTGTGCATGGCTTGCCCAAAACGCGCAGTGGTAAAATCATGCGGAGAATTTTGAGAAAAATTGCCGAAGGTGCTTTAGATCAACTAGGTGATACGTCTACCTTGTTAGACCCTAGTGTTATTGCTAGTATAGTGGCCGGTAAATTATAGCATAATCTAAAAAATGTATACAAACTATTGATTGTTAATACGGTTTGTATCAACCTGCTTATTATTTGCTTTATGCAAACTTATTTTCTTAATTTTAGG